>CAJHXL010000146.1_pt1 | contig 41008 bp, 30 predicted proteins | sample 9198601 | NCBI WGS metagenome assembly CAJHXL01 (sample SAMEA7708277, study PRJEB35096) | sediment metagenome | biome: marine neritic benthic zone biome [ENVO:01000025]; feature: sediment [ENVO:00002007]; material: shallow marine sediment [ENVO:03000034] sea grass bed [ENVO_01000059] ...
GTCATGTCTACCTGAAGAATATCCAGCAAATTATCATTATTGAAATCAGCAATATCCACGCCCATGCCATAGAAGGAAGTATTTTTGGTCACTTGCTTCACCTGTTCGCTAAAAGTGCCGTCCCTGTTGTTGATAAACAGGTAATCAGGAGTGCTAAAATCATTGGAGATATAGAGATCAGGCCATCCATCACTGTTGAGGTCGCCCACGGTGGCACTTAGTGAAAGGCCAAAGCTTCGGAGTCCTGCTTTCTGGGAGACATCGGTAAATTTCCCGTCATTATTTTGAAACAATTTATCGCTTTCAATTTCCTTCGGATATTGAATTTTGAAACTGTAATACTGGTTAGGCGCATTGAAGGGAGTAGGGGGATAATTTGCCAGGTACATGTCGAGGTCGCCGTCCCTGTCATAATCAAAAAAGGTTGCCTGAACACTATTTCCTTTATCAGCGAGCCCATAGCTTTCCGCTTCTTCACTAAAGCTGAGATCGCCCTTATTGATAAATAGCTGATTCTGTTTGGGTCCAAATTTGCCTCCGACAGAACAATAGATATCAAGTAAGCCATCGTTGTTTACATCGGCCATGGTCACACCTGTATACCACCTGCTGTCTCCTGCTACTCCAGCTTTATCAGTTATATCTTCAAATTTGAGACCGCCCTTATTAAGATAGAGTTTATTGGGAACCATATTCCCGGTGAAGAATAGGTCTGTCAACCCATCATTGTTAATGTCCCCGGCCGATATCCCGCCACCCATATAAAGATAGGAATAGGTAAAGTAGTTCAGGGAATCGTTTTCGGTGAGCACATTATTAAATGTGATGCCCGAAGTCTTCTGATCAACTACGGAAAAAAGTTTGTAAGATTCCTCGGAATTTTGTGAGCAATTTAAGAGGAAGCAACATATACCAATCACATAAAAGATCCTCTGCATAATACTTCGTCGATATAGGTAAAGATATGAATTAGGGTGGTATCCAAAAAAGAAAACAGGGCATTGTGAGCGCCCTGTTTTCAAATATTAACTATTGTAATTAGAACCCTGGATTTTGTGTCAAAACTCCGCCACTTAAATCGATAGCATTAATCGGTATAGGAAGCAAGTCCATATTGGGCATATATGCTCCTGCCTTTCCACCGAAATTGGTAATCGTCCTAGCTTCATTCTGTACATATGTAGTTATTACGTCTTCAGCAACACCCCAACGTCTGAGGTCGAATAAGCGATGTCCTTCCATAGCCAGTTCAAGTCTACGCTCGAACCTTACTGCTTTTCTGGCTTCGTCCTGGTCTGCAAAAGCAGTATACTCATCAATTACGTAATTAGCTGCATCGCCACTTCCATCAGTTGCTTGCAGATAAGACATATCTCTTGCACGGGCTCTGATCTGATTGACAATACTCAGTGCAGTACCCAGATCATTTTCCTCTACAGCAATCTCGGCCCTCATCAGGAGCAAGTCTGCGTAGCGCATGATGTGATAGTTCACACCAGAATGTTGCTGACCCCAAGCACCGGTACCGACATTGCCGTCTTCACCAGCCTGGTAAACATTCTTCTTCGGAAGATAAGGTCCTGAAATATCGGCGAAACTTGCTCGGATCCAGTCTTTACCAATATGATCTCCATATCCATTATAATCAACACCTCTTCGTCCTACGGTGTAGTCGATACGTGGATCCAAATTGCCAGCATGTGGTGTAAATGGATCTTCACTGTTAACCCCATAGTCATTGGCTATGTCGGTTTGATTAAATGTATCCAGCAGCGGCAAGCCGTTTAAATCTGTCTGATATGCATTAGCCAGATCCTGTGTTGGCTGATAGAATCCACAGCAAGAGCTAAATGGACCCGGGTTGGGGAAATTCAAAGTCCCACCCCTGTTACCATTGAGCGATTGCCCTGAATCTGCTGTAAATTGAATGGCAAAGATAGACTCCGTACTATTATCCCCAGCCAACCTGAAATTATCGAGGAATTCGGGCAGTAAAGAATAGCCACCCATGCCAATAACATCGTCAAAAAGTGTTTTCGCCGTACCAAATTCTTGCTGGAACATATGTGCTTTGCCTTTAAAAGCCATAGCAGTATATGTACTTGGTCTGCCTGGATCGGCCTGCGAATCAGGCAGGTTATCAATAGCAAACTGAAAATCAGCTTCGATCTCGTCCCAGATAGGTCCTGGATTAGGCTGGTTGAAATCGGTATTGGCAAAGTTTTCCTCAGTTATATAAGGTACATTACCATAAATCTTCACCAGTTCCATATTGTAATGACCTCTGAGGAATCTGGCCTCGGCCAGTTGTTGTGTAAAATCACCTTCCTCAATTTTGCTTATCAGGTCAATTACAGCATTGGCGCGATTTACACCGGCAAACAAGCCATTCCATTTTCCAAATATGTATGGATTACCTGTAGACCAGTTATAAATTTCAAGGGAATACAAGTCGGCCTGGTCACCATCAGTAGATCCTTTGTGAGCGTCGTCCGCAATTACATCGAACCACCAATTATCACCACTTACGGTCCAGTCAGCTGCACCCTGGTTGTTTCTAATACCATCCAGTGCCGAATATGCTCCAACCAGCAGGAGGTCCACTCCTTGCTCGTTTTGAATCGCATCATCACTTAGGGCTCCGATGGCAGGTTTTTCTGTAAAATCATCACTACAAGCCAAAATTATTACGAGCATAGCGATGTAATAAATAAATCTCTTTTTCATTTTTTTAGAATTTTGTATTAATTCCTATTGTAAAAATCTGCGATAACGGGAAGGTCTGGAAATCAACTCCTAATGAAAGGTTATCTGCTGAAATGATTTCCGGATCGAAACCTTCATAATCCGTGATGGTAAAGAGGTTCGTACCCTGTATATAAAATCTAAGTTGATCCATTCCTATTTTATCTATAATATCCATTGGAAGAGAGTATCCAATTTGTAGATTCCTTAATCTTAAATAGGATGCGTCTTCTACGAAATAAGAATTAGGCTGTGTTTCATCATTCTGTATAGTCTGACTCAATGCAGGTAGTGTGGCATTGGTATTCTGTGGTGTCCAGCTATCCAGAACCCGTGTACTTCTGTTACCATTAAAGAAAGTAGGGAAGTCACTAAATATCTTCTCATAATTATAGGCATCGTTGCCTTCTGATCCGGAGAAGAATATTTGAATATCAAATCCTTTGTATTCACCACTAAAGTTCAAACCATAGGTAAAATCAGGATGTGGCGATCCGATATATACACGGTCATCGTCATCTATCGTACCATCATTGTTTGCATCAAAGTAAGTAAACCTACCATTGCTATCAAATCCAGTAACTCTTCTTCCGTAGAATTCAGAAATAGATCTGCCTACCTCAGTTCTTGTTACAGCTCCACCTCGCAGATCGGTCCTACCTACCTGGAAGTCGCTGATCAGGCTCTTAACTTCATTCTTGTAATGGGAAATATTAGCCGTAATACCGTAGTTGAAATCATAACTTGTGGTATGATTATATCCAATAGATAAATCAAAACCGGTATTTTGAATATCCCCAAGGTTTACGAATGGCGGCTGAGCATCAATCGCAGTGGTGCTAATTGCACTGTTATCACGTGTGATCAAATCTTTTGTATCAATGTCATACCATTCGAAAGAAAAGTTGAGCTCGTTATTGAAAAGGCCCATTTCGAGACCAATATTTAAGGCTTCTGAAGTTTCCCATTTCAAACTTGGGTTTCCTACCTGATCCAGGATCGCACCTGTTGAAATAGTACTTCCATTGAATGAGTAATTTGCAAGGCCTTCGTTAAGCTGGGAGATATTGATCACAGGATTGGAAACCGGTAAGCTTTGGTTCCCCAATTGCCCCCAAGAAGCTTTTAACTTAAGTCTGCTAATAATCCCATCCTGTGGGAACCATCCATTTTGACTCATCAACCAGCCTGCGCTGAAAGATGGGAATGTTTGACTTTGATTATCCCCGAGGAATCTGGAAGTTTTATCATTTCTGACTGTTACAGTTCCAAAGTACTTGCCTTGATATGAATAGGTGGCTGTACCGAATAGAGAGAATAAGGAAGTACCTCCATCAAATGCATTGTCAACATTTGGTGTGCCACTACCATTGTTTAAGAGATAAAAATCAGGTGTTTCAAATAGAAAGCCATTACGGCTAACCTGCTTTCCTTTGCTTCCATCCTCAACGGCTTCAATACCTAACAACGCATTCACATTGTGCTCTCCGAAAATATTGGCGTAGTTTATGGTGTTGGTCCATGTCCAGTTAAAATTCTGGAGATTCTGTTCGGCTAAAGTATTGGTAGCCAGTGGTTCAATGTGCTCAGGATCCAATGCCTGGAATCTTCTGCTGTCAAAGTTTTCAACAGAACCACTAAAAATAGTTTTAAAATTAAGACCATCAATAATTTCCGCGTTCAGGTAAATATCACCGAATACTCTGAACCTCCTATTGAAATTGTCTTGGGAGCGGACCAGGTTTGCATAGGGACTTCTTGAGTTTCCTAAGCCACCCGAAGCAGTACCTGCAATATTGCCATTATCATCTCTTATAGGAATCAATGGGCTACTTCTGAGAGCTTCATTAACCGGACCAAAAGCACCGGGGCTACCATCTTCGTTACCGCCAAAAACACCAGTTTGGGTGTTAGAATAAGCAGCGCCAAAATGTTCACCTACAGTAAATCTACCAAATCTGAACTCTGAGTTTAATCTGGTCGTACCCTGTTCAAAACCTGTATTAAGGAAGATGCCTTCGCGATCTAGATAATTTGCTGAAAGGAAGTACTTGCCTGTTTCATTACCATTTGAGATGGATAATGAAACATTGTTTGTCCATCCGCTCTGAGTTACCTCATCAAGCCAATCCGTACCATTTGGTCTAACCGTTGCTGTTGCAGGGTCACCAGTAATTGGATCTACATACCCAACGAGAGAATTTGGAACTGTAAATGTTCCGGTACTTGCCGGGTCGTATTGAGGGTGCGTAATTGCTGCACCATCGTTGCTCAAACTATTGAAGATCATGTCAGAATGCTGCTGAACATTCAATAATTCGGGAACATTGGTAGCTCGGGAGAAACCGGTGTATAAATCAAAAGAAACGATGGGTTCCGCCTGGTTATACCCACCGGTCTTGGTGGTAATAATTACAACACCATTCGATGCCCTTGCTCCATAAATAGCCGCTGCACCATCTTTTAAAACGTTGATTTGTTCAATATCGGCAGGGTTAACACTATTAAGAATATTCGCATTGTCCGTTTGAACACCATCAATAATATACAGGGGATTGGTATTGTTGCTGGTACCAAAACCGCGAATGGTGATTTTAGGGGCTGCACCAGGTGTACCTGCATTTGATACCGTCACACCAGTTACACGGCCTTCCAAAGCTTCAGCTGCATTCACTATTGGTGCCTTGGTAGCCTCAGAAATATCAACCGATGCAACAGAACCGGTAAGGTCTCCCCGGGTTTGGGCTGCATAACCCAGAACCACAACCTCGTCCAGTTTACTGGCATCTTCCTGAAGACTTATACTAAGACTAGTCTGGCCATCTACACTTACTTCCTGTGTTGAAAATCCAATGTAGCTGAATACCAAAACGGCATCTGTGTTAGCAGTAATGGTAAAATTACCGTCAAAATCTGTTTGGGTACCGTTAGTAGTCCCTTTTTCTACCACATTTGCACCAGGCAACGGCGCACCGGTGTCATCGGTAACCGTTCCTGAGATGGTGATCTGAAAATCGTTCGGATTCACCGAAGTGGAAATTTCCATTACCGGACCAGCCCAAAGAGGTGCTGCCGATAAAAGAAAGATGATTAGAATTGCCTTAAAAACAGAAAAAGACCAGGGTGAATTCCAAAGCCTTCGTTTTAACGCATGATTAGTAGATCTCTGAATCATAATCGTTAGGTGTTAAGTTAGTTTTAATTTGTTGTGCGTCAAATATTTATCAACATTCCGTTCGAAAACGTTTTCGCTAAAATGTTAAGAAAATCCTTAAATAAGAGGTAATAATACTAAAATTATGTGAAATAGTCACTGAACTCAAAGTTAATTTTAAAGAATCTTATTTTTCTCATCATTTTTTACTAATCTGTTAAAAATGTAACGTGTTGCCTAAAGGTACTGCTACCAAATCTCTGATCATTTTGACCTACCAACTCAAACCTTATATTCAGCCATGAGATACTATTAATTTAATTTTTAATTTAGGGCAAAATCCAATCTATGCAGATCATCGAAAACGGAACTCCGTACGACGCCATTATTGTTGGTTCAGGGGCTGGTGGAGGTATGGCCACAAAAGTCCTCGCTGATGCCGGATTGAAAATCGCAGTGGTGGAAGCCGGTCCTTTCTTCGATCCCGCCAAGCCAGAACATCAGACTCAATTGAAATGGCCGTGGGAATCACCGAGGAGAGGTGCGAATAACATTAGGCCGTTTGGGGATTTTGATGCAGCATTCGGAGGCTGGGAAATAGAGGGAGAACCCTATACCCACAAAAACGGAACAAAATTCGATTGGTTCAGGTCACACATGCTGGGGGGCCGTACCAACCACTGGGGTAGAATATCGCTCCGCTTTGGCCCAAAGGATTTTAAGCATAAAGATGTGGATGGGCTGGGTGATAACTGGCCCATTGGCTATGAGGATGTAAAACCCTATTACGATAAGGTAGATAAACTTGTTGGTGTTTTTGGCACTAATGAGGGACTTCCCAATGATCCGGATGGTTTTTTCCTGCCACCTCCTAAACCGCGACTGCACGAACTTTTTTATATCAATGGTGCCCGAAAATCCGGTATACCGGTAATTCCATCAAGGATGTCAATGCTGACCAAGAAAATAAACAAAGATCGCGGGGTTTGCTTCTATTGTGGTCAGTGTTCGAGGGCCTGCCAGGTCTATGCCGATTTCTCTTCAGGTACCTGTCTTATCTTCCCGGCACAGAAGAACGGTGGCCGGGTTGATCTTTTTGTCAATGCCATGGTAAGAGAGGTCACCACCAATGAAGAAGGCAAGGCAACCGGGGTTTCATATATTAATAAGGAAGACCGCAAAGAATACAAACTGAAAGGTAAGGTGGTAGTGCTTGCTGCCTCGGCCTGCAGCTCAGCGCGAATTCTGCTTAATTCAAAAAGTGAACAGCATCCGAACGGCCTGGGAAATAGCAGTGACCTGGTTGGAAAATACCTGCACGATTCTACAGGAAGCAGCAGGGCCGGATTTGTTCCGGATCTGATGAACCGCAAGATGTATAATGAAGATGGCGTAGGTGGAATGCACGTCTATTCGCCCTGGTGGCTGGATAACAAGAAGCTCGATTTCCCAAGAGGCTATCATATTGAAGTCTGGGGTGGTATAGGCATGCCTAATTATGGTTTTGGATTTAACGTGAACTATTTCAATAAGTTCTTTGGTCTTAATACCGGAGGTTATGGCGAAAGCCTGAGGGCCGATGTGAGGAAATATTACGGTTCCGTACTCGGATTCGGGGGCAGGGGAGAAGCTGTGGCCAGGAAAGATAATTACTGTGAAATAGACCCAACCACAGTTGATGAATTCGGCATACCAGTGCTGAGATTCCACTACAAATGGTCCGATTTTGAACGCAATCAGGCCCGGCATATGCAGTCTACCTTTGAGGAGATCATTCACCATATGGGCGGGGAACCACTGGGCCCCTCACCCGGACCCGACCAGGACTACGGTCTGGAAGCACCCGGCCGGATCATTCATGAGGTAGGGACTACCAGAATGGGCGATGATCCTAAAAATTCGGTTACAAATCGCTACCAGCAATTACACGATTCCGAGAATGTATTTATTACAGACGCCGGTCCGTTTGTTTCCCAGGGAGACAAGAATTGTACCTGGACAATACTGGCACTCTCATGGAGGGCATCCGAATATATAGTAGATCAATTGAAGCAACAAAACATAAGCTGATGGATAGAAGAGATAGTTTAAAATCCATTTTACTTGGAGGTATAGCAGGAAGCCTGGCCCTGCACGGATGCAAAACGGAAACAGAGGCTGCAGAAGTTGTGCAAGCTTATGAATTTCCATATCAGTATGGCAGGACTCCTGAGGAAAAGAAGCTGATTGAAGAGCTGGACGCTGAGGTGTATTTTAACGATCACGAGATAGAGACGATCACCGTACTTTGTGCTCTTATCCTTCCCGCGAATGACAACTTTGGCAGTGCTGCAGATGCCGGTGCTCCTGATTTCATTGAGTTTATCGTCAAGGATATTCCTGAACTCCAGCCCAATCTAAGAGGGGGGTTGATGTGGCTGGATCACAAATCGAATACTGAATTTAATCTGGAGTTTAAAGCTGTCACAGAGGAACAGCAGAAGCAGATACTGGATGAGATTGCTTACTACGATCCCGAAATATCTATGGATAAACAGGCCCTGGAGATCCAATTCTTCAACCTGATGTGCAATCTTACGCTAACTGGATACTACACCAGTAAAATGGGGATCGAAGACCTGGGTTATAAGGGGAATATGCCCAATATTTGGGATGGCGTTCCCGAAGATGTTCTTGCACAACACGGTGTTTCTTATGATGAAGAGTGGCTGGCTAAATGCATCGACCAGTCTACCAGAGGTGTTATCGCCGAATGGGATGATGAAGGAAATCTAATTACATAAAGTCGTGATAAAAAGAGTATTTGCGGTCTTACTGATCATGGGATTACTATCTGGTTGTAAAAAAGAGCAAAATGTAGCCGATGATCTGGGGCTGCAATTTTATAGCCTGCGCCATCAGTTTGAAAAGGATATTCCGGGAACGTTGAAATTGATCAGCGACTGGGGGATTCGTAATATCGAGGGTGGCGAAAGCTATGGAATGGAACTCGAACCCTTTCTCGCCCTGGTAGAAGAAAACGGCTTGAAGGTGGTTAGCGTTGGTGCAGACTTCAACCTCCTTAAAGATTCACCGGAAGCGATCATAGAACTGGCCAGGGCCTACAATGCCAAATACGCCATGTGCCCCTGGATACCACATGAAGGAGATAATTTTACTTTTGAGGACACTCAGCATGCCGTGGAGGTCTTTAATACGTCAGGGGCGCTATTGGCCAAGGAAGGCATAGAACTGGTCTATCATCCACACGGATACGAATTCAGACCCCATGAAGATCGACTTCTATTTGATTATATGGTAGAGCGATCGGAATTTTTCGACTTTGAAATGGACGTTTTCTGGTTTCAGCATGGCGGGGCGGATCCTATGACTTATTTAAATAAGTATCCGAACCAGTTTAAGCTGATGCACCTCAAAGACATGGAGCAGGGTGTTAAAGGCAATGACACAGGACACGAAGATGTGGAAACCAATGTAGTGCTGGGCACGGGCCAGATAGATATTGCCGGACTTGTAGAACGCGGCAGGGAATTAGGGATCGAATATATGTTTATAGAAGATGAGTCCTCGAGGGTAGTGGATCAGGTACCACAGAGCCTTGAATTCCTTAGCAGCAAACCATAAGCATGCTCTTAATCGGCTTTAATGGCAAGACCCACCATTGAGTCTGCCGTACCGTAGTAAAGAAACCATTGTTTCTTGTAGTAAACCAGGCCTTCGATAAAGGTAGTTCCCGCCTTGTATTGACCACTAATTTCATGAGGCAGACTCGGGCAGATAAATGGCTCTTCCATTCGGGCTAGAAATTTAGAAGGATCCTCACTGTCAAAAAGCACCTGCCCACCGCAATAAGTACCCTCCGGAACCTCTTTGCCTGCCCCTTCACCACTTAAATTCTTCCCGTTATAGAGTAATAGGATGCCGCTCTTTGTTGCGATCGCAGGTGGTCCGGGTTCGGTGAGATGACTGTCAAATGCCTCCAATGTTGGCTTGAAGACATGTAATAGCTCTCTATGCTCATCAAGAAGGGGAATCCATTGATGCCCATCTTCGGAATGGGCCAGGTTGACAAAAGTTTCACCCCAATACATCCAATATTTACCATTGATCTTTTTGGCAATTAACCTGCCATCCTTCAACTCGGTGATTACCGACCCTGATTTGCTCCAGATATCTAAAAACTTACCCCCATGGGCCTCTTGAAATACAGGTCCGAACTTAGTCCAGTCTCTCAGATCCGGAGATGTGGCACTTGATAATCGCGCCGTATCCTGATTCCAGCTTGTATAGAGCATCAGGTAGGCTCCATCTTCTAATTCTACCACCCTGGGGTCTTCAACACCACCGGGATAATCCCATTTTTGAAATTGGTCCTTATCCGGATACAGCACGGGGTAGGGGTATTTCGTAAAATTTACCCCATCAGTACTGTACGCCAGTCCTATCCTGGATGTTCTGCCGCCCAATTCAGCTGCCGGATTGTCTTCAGCCCTGAACAGCATGAATACCGTATCCTTCCGGACAATGGCCGCCGGGTTAAAGACATCGGCCTTTTGCCAGGCTACCTTTTGATCCTGTACCGGACAAAGGAACTCAAAGGATGCATCCGCTGTCATGATCGGATTTAATTCCGCCTTTTCAAAACCCAGCATCCAGGGCTCCTGGGAAATTGATAAAGCAGTTGAGAAGCAGCAGTAAACCAGGACTAAAAATTTTATTTTCATGGCCGGATATTCTTAAATAAGTAATTCCCAAAGTACATAGAAAAAACTAAACGACACCCTTGTGATGGGGGTTCATTAATTCATATCTTCATCCCAAAGCAGAAAGATTGAAAGACATTCTGAAAATTCTGACTACCATCTCGGTTTTCTGTATCATGACTGTTGGATGCCGGGAAACATCCAGGGCCGAGACGATTGATATCACACCGGAATCCAATATTGAGCAGCCCGAGGACGAGCCTGCTGATCCTCCGGTGTTAACAACTATTCCTGAATTGTCTGATTTAAGCGATACTACATTTATCAGGCTTGCGGATTACAGTGATGATTTTCAATATGACATGCGTTATGCATCAACGAACAACTTCCTGGAAGCAAAGGTCTATGATTGCGCCGAGTGTTATACCCGGGTCAAAACGGCCAGGGCACTCATTGCTGCTAACCAGGAGTTTATGGAACAAGGCTATAAAATAAAGTTCTTTGACTGCTACAGGCCTAATTCTGTACAGTATAAGATGTGGGCCATTGTGCCTAATCCTCAATATGTAGCCAATCCCGTAAAGGGCTCTATACACAACAGGGGAGGGGCCGTGGATATTACATTGGTAAGACTGAGTGGGGAAGCGCTGGATATGGGCACAGACTTTGATTTCTTCGGAAAGAGGGCTTACCACGACAATTATGATCTGCCGGATGAGATCCTTCAAAATCGATTAATCCTGAAGGAGACCATGGAAAAACACGGCTTCTGGTCTATCAGGACGGAATGGTGGCACTATAACTTGTCAGCTGCCTCCCAGGATCCTGTGGCTAACTTCACCTGGCCCTGCCCACAGTCTTAGGAAACCCGCTTTTATCGATTCTTTTACATAAAACAGCGAGTAGTTTGTTGTCCTTTTGGGTGGTAAAGATCAAGGATTTATCGCCACCTTCTTTGAGCTTATACTTAGATCGCAGCGTGGCGACAGTTTTTGGGAAATTTCGAGCCACCACATGGGCCTTTTCCAATCCCAGTCGCTTCAATTCCCTACTGTTGTAATGAAGTGATTGCAAAACCTCGTAGCTTCTTCCGGGAAAGGCTACAAGATGGTCTGATGTGTACAGATGAGAGTTGGGATGTAGTTTATCAAGTTTTAGGCGTTCGCTTAACAGACTAAAGGCGCCGGCCTTCATAAGAGATGCATTGGGCTCGTAGATGTACTTTCCGACTTCGCCATATGTAGTAGTCGCTTTCTTTTCATCACCGGACAGAAATGAAAAATAATGATTGTCCTTTGCTCCTAAATTGACAGAGATGATGCGGGTCTCCTCCGAAAAGCCTTTTTCAAGCAACCACAGGATCTCCTTCACCTCGTTGTCAATTGCCACAATATGTATCTCTTTAACTTCTTTGAGTTCCCTGATACCTGATACCAGGTCCAGAAGTGGCGAGGTTTTAATAAGGATCAGATCAGTATGCTCCCATAACTGAGACAGACTTCCTGGCAGAGGCGGTGCTGAGTCACTCAAAAGAAAAACACGCCTGCCGGTCACAGTTCTTCTGGCCGGATCAAGATATATGACATCGTACTTTCTATCCGACTCCCTTAACAACTCGAGGCCATCCATATTGCAGACTTCGACATTTGGAGCTCCCAGTATATTAAAATTATGAGCGGCAATAGCTGAGAGCCCGGCCTGTATTTCACAGTAGGTGACCGACTCAAATCTCCTGCTGAAAAAATAACTGTCCACACCTAAACCTCCGGTCATATCCAGAATGGATTTTCCAGAAACAAGAGTAGACTTATGCATAGCTGTAGCCTGAGAAGAACTCTGTTCAATCGCTTCCCTTTTCGGGTATAAAACTTGAGGAGTGTCGTACCATAGCGGTAGCTTTCGCCTGCACTTTTGACGTCCCTCCAACTGGCTGAGCAACTCTTTGTTGCTAACCCCCTCAAAAAGCTGGTTCTTAAAGGAAACTGACAGAATGTCAGAGCTCGAAAAATTTCTTATATAATCTTGGATACCAGTATTTAATAAATTTTTATTCAAAGTAAAACTATAAATCCTTGGTCAGTGATTTTACAATCTTATTTTCTGCAAAAAATTCCTTAAGAATAACTTTGATAGCCGTATATCCTGGTACTGCAATGATCATTCCTGTAACCCCGAATAACAATCCTCCTATTATGATGATAAGGAAGATCTCGAGCGGGTGCGATTTCACACTGCTTGAAAAAATAAATGGTTGTGAAAAGAAATTGTCTACCAGTTGTCCAATAGCCACAACGAGGAGTACATAAATGGTTTCAGGCAGGATAACACTGCTGAAATCAGCACCTATATTACTTGTCATGGTTAGCAGTACCATCAGCATACCACCTATGGCGGGTCCGAGATATGGTATCAGATTTAGCAGTGCACAGAGGAAGGCGATGACAACCGCATTTTCTATGCCTATGATAAGCAGTCCCACCATATAGATAATAAACAGGACTGTAATCTGTAGCACCAGGCCCAGGAAATACCGTGAAAGGAGATCCCGAATTTTTGCAACGGAGGCTTTTACCCGCTCCTCCTTGTCGTCCGGAACGATGATCAGTAAGATATTCTGGAGCATATTACTGTCTTTTAGCAGGAAAAAGGCAATAAAAAGGACAGAAAAAATACCAATGCTTATAGTGCCCAACGTCCCTACGAAGGAATTGAGGAAATCCGGGATAAATGCGACGTCCAGATTTCCAAAAATCTTTGATTCCTGAAGCCTTGTAGTTAGTTCGGCATCACTAAAACCAAAATAAGTGGCTATTTGATGGTAAAGATTCTCTACATTGTTTTGCAGGGCTTCTATGTTCAATAAAGAAAGATTTTGACCTTGTTGTACCAATAGAGGGATGAATAACGCAACAATTCCAGCCAGTGCACCGATTAGTAATATCATGGTGACAATTACCGCGAGCGTATTATTGAATTTCAGCTTGCTTCGAAGAAAGACCACCACCGGTCTGCCTATCAAAGCGGTAACAGCTGCAATGGTAATGTAGGCAATCACCGATCTGACCTGGTATAGGAACCATAATAACAATACTATGGCACCTATGATAGCTATAGCTCTTAAAATGCCTTCTGAGATGTTCTTCGAATTCAAAATTTATTGATTAAATGCAAATTGAATAATGTTAGCCCCCATTCGCAAGGCAGTATTTCTGATCTCTTCCGGATCGTTGTGCACCTCAGGATCTTCCCAGCCATCACCGAGATCAGATTCAAATGTAAATAGCAATAGCAGACGATCCTGCTCAAAAATGCCAAAAGCCTGAGGGCGTTTGCCATCGTGTTCGTGGATCTTTGGCAGACCCGTTTGAAAGGAATATGTCTGGTTAAAAACAGGGTGATCAGACCCGAGCTCTTCCATTTCTTTTCCCGGAAATACCTTTTTGAGTTCCTTATTTAAATATGGGGCCATGCCGTAATTGTCATCGATATGCAGGAACCCTCCGGAAAGGAGATACATTCTCAGGTTCTCTGCCTCCTCCTCTGTAAAGAACACATTCCCATGTCCGGTCATATGAACATAGGGGTATTGAAAAATTTCTGTACTGCCTACCTCTACAGTTGCCGGCTTCGGATCTATAGAGGTATTGATGTTGCGATTACAGAATTCGATCAGGTTGGGCAGTGCTGTTGGATTGGCATACCAGTCACCTCCACCTTTGTATTTAAGCACGGCGACCTCCTGGCCAAATCCCAAAAAGAAGTTAAATACTATTATGAGTATGGTAAGTTGCTTCACGTTTCTTCGACCTTTATAACGGATCTCAAATTTAGGAAAATCATTATGAAAAGAAGTACAGTTGTTTTCGTCGTATTGATGCTGATAGGGGCCATGGTCATAATTGCCTCTATCGAACTAAATGCCAGGGAATCTAATATCCCGGGTCCGGACTTGCAGGAGTCCGTTGTGGTTCTGGAACTTTTTACTTCCCAGGGCTGCTCCAGCTGCCCGCCGGCAGATGAGTTGCTGAAACGGGTTCAGAAGAATGCGACCAGTCCGGTAATCGCACTTTCCTACCATGTGGATTACTGGAATTATATTGGATGGGAAGACCCATTCAGCAAGGCCGCCTATACTGAGAAACAAAGCAAATACAACCATAAATTCAATAGTCGAAGCAATTATACACCACAGATTGTAGTCAATGGCAGGGAACATCTTGTGGGGTCTAATGCTCCTATGCTTTACTCAAAAATTTCAACCTATTCACGAAAACCATTGTCGAATTCCATAACTCTTTCAGACCTGCAAATCGAGAAAAGTAATATTACGTTCAACTACAGCATGGCAGGCCCCATTGAAAGCAGGAATATCAGGGCTGTGTTGATTGTTGAGCAACGGGATACCAATGTGGCAAGAGGAGAAAACAAAAACCGAAAACTCAGCAATAGCAATATTGTGGTAGCTGAAGAGCAAAAGCTAGTCGAATCAAAAGAAGGCAGGCTTGAACTCCCTGTTCCTGAAATAGTGAAAAGATCTGACAGATTAAGAGTTGTACTACTGTTGCAAAACGAAGGCCTGGACATCACCGGAGCTACGAAATCCACTTCCTTTTCATTGTAGATTGCAGGAATTCTAAAACTCCTAACGCGTATTTATAAATGCGAATGTGGCACATGCAAAGAGGGCGGCAGTTTCTGTCCTTAGGCGATATTCACCCATAGATACAGGGCTGTATCCCTTTTCCAAAGCCATTTGAATTTCCCTGTCTGAAAAATCGCCCTCAGGACCTATCAGGACCAGTATGTCCTTGTCCGGGAAGATGCGTCTTTTAAGTTCCGACTTTTCACCTTCCTGGCAATGCGCTATAAATCCAAGGCCTTCGTGTTCTGCTTCAAGGAAATCGGACAGTTTTGTAAGATCGTTCAGTTTGGGAAGATAAGCTCTTTTGGATTGCTTCATAGCGCTTTGGATCACCTTGTCAAGCCTGTGTCTTTTTAAAACCTTTCTTTCGGAATGGTCGCAGAGTAATGGCGTAATTTCATTGACGCCAATTTCTGTAGCCTTTTCAAGGAAAAATTCAAACCTGTCCATACTCTTAGTAGGAGCAACTGCCAGGTGTAAACTGTACATCTTGGGAATAATTCTGTCAACCTCCACAATATCCAGCTTGCATGCCTGTAAGGAGGAATCGGCTATCTGAGCTGTAAAAATGTAACCCTGACCGTTGGTAAGCTGTACAGGATCGCCCACTTTCTTCCTCAGTACCCTGATGATATGGTTGCTTTCTTCTTTTCCCAGGATACACTCTCTGGATTCAGGAACTAAGCTCGGATCGTAAAAATATTGCATACTGAATGTGTTATAAGTTTAATTTTCGCCTGGCGTGCTCCAAGCCCAATTCGATCCATAAATGCAATTCTTCATGTGTTTTATATCCCTCGGGAGAAACGAACACGAATTCTTTCATTGGCGTCCTGGTAAAATCCATGGGTCTTACATGTGGCTGGTTCAACAATTCCTGCATCTTCTCTGCAACGACACGTACTACAAGATCTTCCTTAATAATTCCTACAGTCATCTTACCGCGATAGAGAAATCCGACTCCGCCAAACATTTTTTTCTTGGCAAAGTCTGCCCTTATGTTTTCGGGAAATAGCTCCAGGGCACTGCTTAATCGCTTTTCAAGCTGAAGATCATAGGCCATAATACAAAAATCGAAATTTTAATAGTAAACCAAAGCGAAGCATCGCTGGCTCGTGCCCCTTAACCAATTTCGTATCGTGCTTTTGCTGAAATCCCATAGTCTGCATATTCCGCATCGAGATACTTATAATAAGCTGCAATCCCAATCATGGCGGCATTGTCTGTACAATATTCAAATTTGGGAATATATGTTTGCCATCCGAAGTTTTTTTCCGCGTCCTTTAAGGCTTTGCGGATACCGGAATTTGCAGAAACACCACCTCCGATAGCTACCCGATCAATACCGGTCTGCTCCACGGCAGTACCCAGTTTATCCATCAGGATCCCAATAATGGTGTACTGTATGGACGCACAAATGTCATCCATGTTGTCTTTGATAAAATTGGCATCCTTTGCAGTTTCCCGCTGCACAAAATATAAAATACTTGTCTTCAGTCCGCTAAAACTGAAATCGAGGCCTTTAACCCTGGGTTTGGGGAATGGGAATGCTTTAGGATTTCCCTTTCTGGCATGTGCGTCAATAAGTGGTCCGCCCGGATAGGGTAAGCCCAGTATCTTGGCACTTTTATCAAAGGCCTCACCTACGGCGTCGTCCAGTGTTTGGCCTAATACTTCCATTTTCAGATGGCTGTCCACCCTGACAATTTGGGTATGTCCTCCACTGATCGTCAAAGCGAGAAAGGGGAATTCCGGTATTTTCATATCCTCCTCAACAATAAAATGAGCAAGAATATGTGCCTGCATATGATTTACTTCAATCAAGGGTATTCCCAAACCAAGAGAGAGTGATTTGGCAAAGGAAGTACCTACGAGCAAGGAACCTAAAAGTCCCGGCCCACGGGTAAATGCTATGGCTGATAACTCTTTTTTGTCGATATTTGCTAAGGATAAGGCCCGATGTACAACGGGAACTATATTTTGCTGATGGGCTCTAGAGGCTAATTCGGGAACGATGCCCCCATAGTCCTCATGTACTTTCTGAGAGGCGACAACATTGCTGAGTTTGCTATTATTGCACAAGACAGCAGCAGAGGTGTCGTCACAGGAAGACTCGATAGCGAGGATGTAGATTTTCTCTTTATCCACAGGGGTTTTGGAATAGAATTTGAGGAACAAAGGTAAAACAATAAGCCCTATCAAAAAACTTCGCAAAATACTGGTGAGAACGCTATTGGCAATTTTGCTGATTTGTGTTTTCAGCACTATAATCCTCTCTTTGCCAGTAGTACAGACCAGCTTTGCCAAGTACGCTACAAAACAGCTGAACAAGGAGTTTGGTACCAACATCCAGATCGATAAACTGAGGATCTCACTTATCACCTGGGACACCGCCCTGAAAGATATATACGTAGAGGACTATCGCAAAGATACCCTCATCTATATTGAAGAACTCACCACCTCTATCCTGAGCATTCGCAATGTTGCCAATGGTCGATTGGAATTCGGCGATGTAGATATGGAAGGGCTGAATTTCAAGCTGAAAACTTACCAGGGAGAGGAACAGACCAATCTGGATGTCTTTGTTGCGAAATTAGATGATGGCAAGCCCAGGGATCCGAACAAGCCTCCTTTTTACCTCTCTACATCTGATATATTTATTGAAGACAGCCAGTTTCGTCTTATCGACGAGAATAAGGAGAAAGAGGAGACCCTTAATTTTCGCGATCTCAATATTGAAGCCACAGATTTCCTCATCCTCGGACCGGAAGTATCTACTAAGATCACGGAGCTCAATTTGAGAAGTAGGATAGGCATAGATGTTATGAAATTGGCTACTTCATTCAAGTATACCAAACAGCAAATGCGTTTTGATTCACTTGAACTAAAGACCCCGGAATCCAACCTGTTCGGGAATATCGTTTTTGACTATAAGAGGGAAGATCTGGCCGAATTCATAGACAAGGTCAATATCGGCGCTTCATTTACCGAATCTAATGTCTCCCTGGATGAGATCAATAAGATCTATGACGAATTCGGAAAAGGCAAAACCGTCTATTTCGCAGGCGATTTCTACGGCGTGTTAAATGATCTGCAACTAGATAATCTTTTTCTGGCAACCGATAATACCGGTATTCGGGGTGATTTCCACTTTTATAATCTCTTCCGTAAGGAGGAACCTTTTGCAATGGATGCGGATATCAGGAATATTACTACCAGTTATTATCAGCTAAGAGGCCTCCTGCCTAATATTCTTGGTAAAACACTACCATCTTCCTTTTCAAAGCTCGGACAGTTCACCATCCGGGGTGAGACACAGCTCACTGAATCTTCCATTGCAGCCGAGATCAATATAGAGTCTGTGATAGGCAGTAGTTATGCAGATCTTCAACTCACAGAGATTAACAATATTGACAATGCAGATTACAAGGGATTTGTTTCCCTTATTGACTTTGATCTCGGCGATTTTGTCGAGAATGAAAACCTGGGCAAAACTACCCTGGATTTTAATGTGGAGGGCAAGGGTTTTGTTATGAAAAACCTCAATACGGAGGTTACCGGAACAGTGTATTCACTGAATTTTAATAAATACAACTACGAAAACATCAGGGTGTCCGGTGTTTTAAAAGAGGAACTATTTGATGGCGTCCTTTATTGCAATGATGAAAACCTGAGATTTGATTTTGAGGGATTGGCCGATTTCGGAAGCGATATCAATCAATTCAACTTTATCGCAACGGTAGATTATGCGGATTTCAAGGAGTTGAACTTTATCCAGGATTCAATATCCATTTTCAAGGGTAAGGTCAATATGGATGTTAGCGGTACTACACTTGATAATGCTAAAGGGGAACTGAACTTTACCGATACCAGCTACCAAAATATCAATAACACATATTTTTTCGAGGACTTTACCATCGCCTCAACTTTTGAACAGGATACGATCAGAACCATCAACATTAATTCTCCGGATATCATAACAGGCTACGTGAGCGGTAATTTCCGTGTGCGCGAGCTCGGCAGGCTGATGCAGAATTCCATAGGAAGCGTATATACCAATTACAGACCTTACGAAATATCCGATGGTCAGACACTGGACTTTAATTTTAATATTTACAATAAGATTGTAGAGGTGTTCTTCCCTGAGGTGGCATTCGGACCTGAGACATTCATCAAAGGAAATATAATTGCCGATGAAGGGGATTTCAAGCTCACTTTCCGCTCACCGGATATCTACGCCTTTGGCAACAGTATGAAGAATATTGATGTCAAGATCGATAATAAGAATCCGCTATTCAACACCTTTATTTCCGTAGATGATGTTTCAACAGTCTATTACGATGTAAAGGATTTTAACCTGATCAATACCACGCTTAACGACACCCTGTTTTTCCGTACGGAATTCAAAGGAGGGAGTGCCTATGATGATATCTACGAATTAAATTTTTACCACACCTTCAATAAGGAGAACAAGTCGGTGATAGGTTTAAAACGATCTGCAGTTAGCTTTAAAGGAAACACCTGGTTACTCAACCGGGAAGGGAACACACAAAACAAGGTGATATTTAATCGTTCACTGGATAGTATTACGATCGAGGAAATTGTAATGAACAATGATAATCGCGAACGTATCCGACTCAGAGGTGAGCTTGCCGACTCAACTTATAAGGATCTGGAATTGGATTTTAAGCTTGTTTCCCTCAATAAAATAGCACCAGCCGTAGATAGTCTGAATTTAAGCGGGGAGATCAACGGTACGCTCAATGTATTACAGAAAGATAATGTCTATCTGCCTTCCTGTAACCTGGATATTACGGAATTCGGGGTTAATGGTATCAGACTGGGAGACCTGGGGATAGGGATTGTCGGTAACCGGGACCTGACAGATTTTGTGGTCAACACCCAAATCGTGGACCGTGGTTTTGAGAAATTCAGCCTGATAGGAAATGTAGATAATCGGGAAAAGATCCCCAAAGCAGATTTTATAGCGAATTTCCGAGACCTGGATATGGAACCTTTTAGTCCGTTGGGTGAAGGGGTGATAACCAATATCCGCGGTGATCTGAATGGAAATGTACAGATCATCGGAGATATCAGGAACCCCGAGATCAATGGTATTTTGAGTATGGACAATGCCGGTGTGGCTGTGCCATACCTGAACGTAGACTATGCCTTCGGTACTAATGCCACCGTCAATCTCTACGACCAGACCTTCGAATTCCAGAACATACAGCTTAATGACGTCGACATGAACACGACCGCAGTCCTGGATGGCACCATCAAACACAAGTTTTTTAAGGAATGGACCCTGGATCTCAATGTCGATTCCAGAAACAGAAGATTATTGATCCTGAATACGGAGTTTGAAGAAGAAGTGCTCTATTACGGTACTGGCTTTTTGAATGGTACCGGAAGGATCTACGGGCCAACCAATGCCCTGAATATCGATTTTGAGGGAACCACGGCTGAAGGAACCTCATTAAAGATCCCGATCAGCGATGTCGCCACAGTGGGCGACTACAGCTTTATCAAATTTATCGAAAAGGGAGATCGCGCAAGGGTGGAAGCTCAACGCGAGCTGGAAGATTATGAGGGCCTTGAGCTTAAGTTTGACCTCGATGTCACCCCGGATGCAGAGGTGGAGATTGTAGTGGACCAGAAAAGTGGCAGTTCTTTAAAAGGGACCGGGGCCGGTCTTGTTTTTGTTGAGATCAACACGAATGGCAAGTTCAATATGTGGGGCGATTTTGTTGTGGTCACCGGCGAATATCGATATCGATTTGGCGGTATCATTGATAAAAACTTTACGGTAAAACCCGGAGGCACTATTGTTTGGGATGGGGATCCTCTAAGAGCACAACTCAATATGGAGGCGGTATATTCCTTAAACGCGAATCCTGCGCCATTACTGGACAATGCCGGATATACCCGAAGGATCCCTACTGATGTTGTTGTGAAGCTTACGGATGAATTGGAGCGACCTACAATTGATTTCAATATTGAATTTCCCGGTACCAGTTCTACCGTACAATCTGAGCTGGAATACAGACTACAGGATCCAACGGTGGAAGAGCGCAATGCTTTTTTCCTCCTGGCTCAGGGAACCTTTGTAGACGAACAATCGGGGCTTAACCAGCAGGCAGTAACCGGTAATTTGATCCAGACAGCTTCAGGACTGCTCAACCAGGTCCTGGCCGGGGATAATGACAAATTTGATTTTGGTCTCTCCTATGAGCAGGGTTATCTGGACCCCAATGACATTCAGACCGAAGACCGTATTGGTGTCACAGTTTCCACTCAGATCAGTGACAGGGTACTTATAAATGGCCGGTTTGGTGTACCGGTGGGTGGTGTTAGTGAGACTGTGGTAGCCGGTGATGTAGAAGTACAGGTATTGCTTAATGATGATGGTACCTTACGCGCAAAGATCTTCAATCGCGAAAATGAGATTACCCAGTTCCTGGCAGATCAACAAGGCTATACCCAGGGTGTAGGTCTCTCTTACCAGGTCGATTTCAATAGCTTTAAAGAGCTGATGGATGTTATTTTCAAGAAGAAGCCCAAAGAGGGGGAAGCTGAAGATCCGGAGTCCAGGCCCGAAGATGTGCCGAGTTCTGTGATGGGACAGGACAGTTTAATCCGCTTTTATCCAAAAGCAGAACCACCTAAAATCTAAAAGAGACCGACGCGGTTTCGACCGAACTTTTCGATCGTTTTTGAGACTTAATGCTCACGAAATCGATATAGCGTTACAACTCAAACAAATATTAAACTTCTCCTCATACTTTATTTAAGATTAGTTTGTTAATTTTGCGATTCTAATTTATCCCATGGCTACAAACATCAGAAAAATTGCGGTCTTTACCTCGGGTGGAGATTCCCCGGGTATGAACGCCGCCATACGCGCTGTAGTGCGAACCTGTGCTTATCTCCAAATTGATTGCATAGGTATCTTCAGAGGTTATCAGGGCATGATTGAAGGAGACTTTATGCCTATGAATGCGCGTAGCGTAAATAATATCATCAACAAGGGTGGCACCATGCTGAAATCTGCCCGTTGCAAGGAATTCAGGACCAAGAATGGCCGTAAGAAAGCATATGAGCAATTACAGGCCAATGAAATAGACGCGCTGGTGGTAATTGGTGGTGACGGTAGTTTTACCGGGGCCCTGACCTTCTTTGAGGAGTATAACATTCCATTTATAGGTATCCCGGGAACCATTGATAACGATATCTTTGGCACCAGGGTCACCGTGGGATATGATACAGCTCTGAATACGGTAGTTGATGCCATTGATAAGATCCGCGACACGGCCTCCTCACATCATAGATTATTCTTTGTGGAGGTGATGGGGAGAGATGTAGGCCATATCGCTCTTAATACAGGGATCGGGGCAGGAGCAGAGGAGATACTGATACCGGAAGAAGATCTTGGCCTGGAACGACTTCTGGATTCGCTTAAGCGAAGCAAGGCCAGGGGTAAATCTTCCAGCATAGTTGTGGTGGCTGAAGGTGACCGAACTACGGGCAAGAACGTTTATGAACTCAAAGAGCATGTAGAGGAAAACCTGCCTATCTACGACGTCCGGGTATGTGTCCTGGGACATATGCAGCGTGGCGGGGCCCCTACCTGTGCAGACCGTGTACTTGCCAGCCGGATGGGAGTGAAGGCCGTAGAATCACTGCTTGAGGGTAAAACCAACATGATGACAGGCATTCTCGAGAATGAAATCATACTAACTCCTGTCGCGCAAGCGATCAAAGGAAAAACAAAACTGGATAGGGAACTCATCAGGATTTCCGATATCCTCACTGTGTAATAAACCTAAAAGAACAGAATATGTCAACACTAAAAATTGGAATTAACGGCTTTGGTAGAATAGGAAGACTGGTATTCAGAGCAGCAGCCGAACGGGATAATGTGGAAGTTGTGGCGATCAACGATTTGCTTGAAGTGGATCACCTGGCTTACTTATTGAAATATGATTCTGTACACGGCAGATTTAATGGCACCGTTGAAATTGCTGACGGGCATTTGGTTGTCAATGGAAAGAAGGTCAGAATCACAGCCGAGAGAGACCCAAAGAATCTTAAGTGGGATGAAGTAGGTGCTGAGATCGTTTTGGAATGTACCGGGATCTTTACCACCCTGGATACAGCTCAGGCACATATTGATGGTGGTGCCAAGAAGGTTGTGATCTCCGCTCCTTCCAAGGATGCACCTATGTTTGTCATGGGCGTGAATCACGACGAGATCAAGGCTTCCGATACCATTGTATCCAATGCCTCTTGTACTACAAACTGTCTGGCTCCGTTAGCCAAGGTCCTTAACGACAACTTCGGCATTGAAGAAGGTCTGATGACAACTGTGCATGCTACTACTGCAACACAAATGACAGTTGACGGACCATCAAGGAAAGACTACAGGGGTGGAAGGAGTGCCTTAATGAATATCATTCCTGCCTCCACAGGTGCTGCCAAGGCAGTTACTAAGGTAATCCCTGAATTAGAAGGCAAACTTACCGGAATGGCTTTCAGGGTACCAACTGCAGATGTATCTGTAGTGGACCTTACTGTTCGCCTGGAAAAGGAAACTTCTTACGACGAGATCAAAAAAGCATTCAGGGACGCTTCTGAAGGCGATCTGAAAGGCATTCTGGGATATACTGAAGATGCTGTGGTTGCACAGGATTTCGTAAGCGATGCCCGAACCAGTATTTTCGATGCGGGAGCAGGTATGGCACTGAACTCCAAGTTCTTCAAGGTCATTTCCTGGTACGATAACGAAGCGGGTTATTCACACAAGCTGGTTGATCTTGCAGAATACGTAGCCGGCCTTTAATAGTATTAATTTATAAAGGGATCCTTAAGATGGGCAAATATTGCTTATTTTAAGGATTTCTTTTTATACCAGGAACACCTATGTTATTGATAGCTGACAGTGGCGCAACAAAATCTGACTGGATTGCCTTAGACGAAAATGGAAAACAGGTTTTTAATTCCCAAACGCTCGGCTTAAGTCCGGAGGTATTGACCAGGGAAGTGATTGAAGACCGTCTGGCAAACAATTTTGAACTTTCACAAAACAGATTAAAGGTTAAACACCTGCACTTCTACGGGGCAGGTTGTGGAACAGACCGGATGAAGAACTTCCTGAAGAAGATTTTTGAAAAATACTTTACCAATGCAAAGATCCAGGTGAAGGAAGACACTTTTGCCGCTATATATGCTACTACAAAAATAGGGCACCAGGGTATCGTCTGCATTCTAGGTACGGGCTCTAACTGCAGCTACTATGATGGCAGGCAGCTATTCCAGAAAGTGGCCTCTTTGGGTTATATACCCATGGACGACGGCAGCGGTAACTTTTTTGGAAGGAAGTTGATACGCGATTACTACTTTAACAAAATGCCGCAGGATCTGGCTCTTAAATTCAATAGTGAGTATGATCTCGACGCGGATAACATCAAGGAAAATCTGTATAAGCAGCCCAACCCGAATACTTACCTGGCAACTTTTGCCAGATTCCTTATAGAAAATAAGGATCACGCCTATTGCAAAGGTGTAATTGACAAGGGATTACAGCAATTTGTCAATAATTATATCATGCAATTCGAATTGGCAACCAAAGTGCCCATACACTTCGTAGGAAGTATTGCCCATTTCCTGAAAGATGAATTGACAACGGTTTTAGAGCGAAACGACCTGATTCCCGGTGTAATCCGTCAAAGACCCATCGAAGGCCTGGTTGAATTTCACCGGGAAACGATCTGATTAATTTCTAATTATTTATTACTTCGTACCTCGTACTTCGTATTTCGCACCTCTTCATCAACCCCTTCATCAGGCTATTGAAACAGCCGGATCGAGGTAGACATCCTGAATAGCATTTAACAACTCAACACCGTCCTTCATGGGCTTCTGGAAAGCTTTCCGGCCTGAGATGAGGCCCATTCCACCGGCCCTCTTATTAATAACAGCAGTTTTAACCGCCTGGGCCAGATCGTTATCCCCGGAGGCACCCCCTGAATTGATCAGGCCAGCCCTGCCCATTAGACAGTTCATCACCTGGTATCGGGTAAGATCTATTGGATGTTCCGAAGATAGTTCGCTATAAACCTTCTCATGTGTCTTTGCAAAGTTGATCGCTTTAAAGCCTCCGGTGTTTTCAGCCTGTTTCTGCTTCACAATGTCTGCCTGTATCGTGGCGGCAAGGTGATTGGCCTGACCTGTGACATCGGCGGATACATGATAGTCCTTGCCGTCTTTCTTAAAGGCTGAATTCCTCAGATAGGCCCAAAGTACAGTTACCATCCCAAGTTCATGAGCATATTCAAAAGCCTCCGTTATTTCCTGGATCTGACGGTTGCTCTCCGGAGATCCGTAATAGATTGTTGCGCCTACTGCAATACAACCCATATCAAATGCCTGGTCAATACTGGCAAATTGTATCTGGTCATATTTATTGGGATAGGTAAGTAATTCGTTGTGGTTAAGTTTTAAAAGGAAGGGTATTTTGTGGGCATACTGCCTGGAAACGGATCCGAGCACGCCCAATGTGGAGGCTACTGCGTTGCAACCACCTTCCAGGGCCAGTTCAACTATTCTTGCCGGATCGAAATAAATTGGGTTCGGAGCAAAGGAAGCCCCGGCTGTATGTTCAATTCCCTGGTCCACAGGCAGAATGGAGACATAACCACTACCACCCAGCCTGCCGTGGTCAAATAAGCTCTGCATATTTCGCATAACGACGGGATTTCTGTCGCTCGGTCCTAGGACCCTGTTCACAAAGTCGGGACCCGGCAGATGTAGCTGTTCTTTACTCATTGTTTTGCACTCGTGACCTAAATAATAATCGGCCTCTTTTCCTAAAATTTTCTCAATGTTTACTGACATGGCACGTGTAATTTCTTTCTTCTATAAAGATACGGCGGAATCCGTTCTTTTCCTTTTAAATTAGCTGTTTTTTAGTCAATTTTTAGAGTGGAATTTCGACATATTTTATTATTTTAACCATTCTGCAAAAAACATAGATCAAACTTGTAAAACATCAGTATAATATGGCAAAGATTAAAAAGATTAAAGGCACTATCGGGATACTCACCGGTGGTGGAGACGTGCCCGGACTCAACCCGGCGATCAGGGCGGTAACATTCAGAGCAATCAGGGAAGGATACCGCGTCATTGGTTTTAGAAGAGGTTGGGCCGGACTAATAGATATTGTACGCGATGATAAATTCGACAACAGTGATAATTATACAGAGCTTTCACAGGCAAGAGTAAATAAAGCTGCACGTACAGGAGGTACATTTTTACATACGTCCCGGACTAAAGCAAGTAGGGTTCCAAAGGATGCTGTACCCGATCACTTAAAGGATTCGTACACTGATGATATCAATGATCTAACACCGGAAGTGATCAAAAACCTGGAATGGTTGGGTGTGGATATGCTGATCCCCATTGGTGGTGATGATACTCTCAGCTATGGCGTGCATCTCTTCAAACAAGGCTTGAAGGTCATGGCCATACCGAAAACCATGGATAACGATGTTCCCGGAACAGATTATTGCATTGGTTTCAGCACCTGTGTTACCAGAACCATAAGTCTTACGAATGCTCTGAGAACGGCTGCCGGTTCACACGAGAGATTTCTTGTGCTAGAGGTTTTTGGGCGCTATGCCGGCTTTACAGCAATGCTTCCTACCCTGGCGGGTGCTGCACACCGCTGTTTGATCCCTGAACATCCCTTCGAGATTGAGAAACTATGTGAACTACTCACCGAAGACCGAAATAACAACCCGAGTAATTATTCCATTGTACTGGTGTCTGAAGGCGCCACTTTCAAGGGTGGAGATATGTTGTTTGAAGGAAGTGAAGTTGACCAATTTGGCCATGCTAAATTGGGTGGTATTGGCGATGAGGTTTCTCTTGCTCTAAAGAACGTATCCCCTAAATTCAATAATGGCCACAAGGTGAATGTCATCAACCAGAAACTGGGATATATGGTCCGCTGTGGCGATCCTGACTTTATTGACTCTGTGGTTCCTACCGCTTATGGTAACCTGGCACTGGATCTTATTCTAAGTGGTATTGACGGCAGGATGGTAGTCCTTAAAAATGGCCGCTATGATCATGTTCCGATAGAAGTGGTAACAGAAACCAAGAAGTTTGTCAATGTAGATAAGTATTACAATGTGGATAAGTTACATCCTTATTACAAGAACTTTGAGATGCTGCCGCTCTTTATCATGACAGCAGATTAGTCCATTAGCCGAAACTTACTAATTAGCCGGTGTAGGCGATCATAGAGATCTCTACATTGACAAATTTGGGCAGATTGGCAACTTCCACAGTTTCCCTGGCAGGCGCCGTGTCAGGATTGAAATACGAGCCATATACCTCGTTTATCTGAGCGAATTGGTGCATGTCTTTAACGAATATGGAGCTTTTTACCACATTGGAAAAGTTTAGGCCGGCAGCAGTCAGTACAGCGAGGAGGTTCTTCATTACCTGTTGCGTTTCTTCCCGTATATTGCCGGATACCAGCTCATTTGTTCCGGGATCTATAGGTATTTGCCCTGAGACATACAGGGTATCCCCGGCGAGGACAGCTTGATTATATGGCCCGATAGGTGCTGGTGCATTATCTGTCTGAATTACTTTTTTCATGATTGATTTATTTAATGCTGGGTATGTTAGCGAGGAGGTGGCTGGCTTCTGTCTTCATATTTGAGATCCTGTAAAATAGAACTTTTGATGCCTATGAAGAAATTCCAGCGTTGGAAGTCACCAAATGGGGTCCAGTTAAAATTAAACCTGAAACTGCCAAGGTCGCGTTCAAATCGAAGCTGGGTTACCGTGAACCCCTGGTTTACGAAGTCGTATCCCGAAGAAACTCCAATTGCCCAGCTCGGTGTCAGGTTGATATTACCTGAGAACATAAGTGATTGATTACTGATCTGGTTTTGCCTGGTACTATTACTATAAGTCAGCGCATAAGCCAGCCTGAGGTCCCAGGGTATTTTGGTGCCATATGCCGGATTCTCCACATCGGACGGGTCACGGTCGTCAAAGGTTCCCCGGTTCAGATCGTTCGCCTGGCCAAAGAGATCGTCGGTCCTTCCACCGCTATTGGCGACGTAATTCTGCCCGGCATAAGGATTGTCCAGATCTTCATCCTCGTCTTTTTTTGGTTTGAAATCAGCACTGCTCAGCCGGTAACTAACATTGAGGCGTGCTGAAGTTAAACGGAACAGACTTCCTCCATTGCTGATATTCAGTTTGTCAATTCTCCGGTTTGCATTGTCGAGCGCATATGGATCCAGGCTTCCCCCGAAGTTAATGGACATCTTATTGTCCAGAATGTTAGTTCCACCTGTAATGTTCAATGGATTGAGACGCAGTGAATCTGCCTCGAAATTATATCCTGTACTGAGATTGAAACTATTTAAGATATTTATCTTCTTGGGCTCCAACGCCGTGGAATCCTTGTCCCTGACTTTAGCCTCTAAGGTATTGGCCAGAGAAAATGACAGGGCGTTAGACCTGCCAAGCCTGGGCGCACCATAGGTGGTATTCTGAAAACGGCTGAACTGGATGGTATCTCCCGTCGCTGTATTGATATACTCGTCGTAGAACTGCTCAAATGAGGGGGATATCCCATAACTGATCGAGGGCCGCATTACATGTCGGATAGCCTGGATCTTTTTATCCTCTCCAAAAGTAAAGGTACCGTACACCGTAGTACCGACCCCTGCAGAAATATTGTACTGGTTATATCGGTCAAAACCACTTATGGTATCTGTGACCACTTGCTGGGTTTCCTCATCAAATCGCTGGTTAAATGTCTCCAGTGTCCAGACATCTTCATACTGACCTCCCACTGTAAAACTGAAGAATTTGGCCACTTTGAAATTGGTGCTGATAGGAATTCGATGTCTGGCTCCTGCCTTGGCATTGTCAAACATCGCACTGGTGCCGAACTCATCAGTATTCGTAGAAATATTGTTTCTGGCATTCAGATCGTATTGAAAATTGATATTTTGAAGTGCACCTTTTTTTATACCATCCCTTTTGGCAAAAGGGAATATCCGTTCCATACTGGCCTGTAAGGTAGGCAGGGTGAGGTCTACGGCTTCCGTATTAGTATTCTGGTTATGCGTCGCCGTAAGACTGACATTGACCGAAGGATAGGCCGGAAATGTCCTTGCATAGGAAATGGAGGACGACAGGTTGTTGATCTGTGTATTGGGCAGGTTCTGCTGTAAGAGCGAATTTCTGAAATACTGGCTGCTTCCGATGTTTACGGAAGCGGAAAAGCGCGAATTCGGATTGGCCTTGGTGTCCTGATTATGGGATATCTGCAGATTAAATATGGTACTGCGACTGAAATCGTCAAATCCTTTCTGACTGATGATCTGATTTTCATATCTGAAATTGACATTGCCCCGGAATTTGTATCGTTTTGCATAAACCGACTGTGCCCTGAAACCCCAACTTCCATTGCTGTATAGGTCGCCGGTCAGTGTAAGGTCTGCATATTCACTAAAGGGCAGGTAATAACCACCGTTCTGAAGGAAGTAACCCCGGTCGGGATCATTTCCGAAGGTTGGGATCATGAGACCTGCCGTACGCCCTGTAGTCAGTGGGAAATAGGCAAAGGGAAGGGCTATGGGCGTCGGCACATCGGCTATATAGATATTGCTGAAACCGGCAATGACCTTCTTTTGGGGTACAAATTTGGCTTTGCGTACCCTGATGTAGTAATCAGGGTCAATAGTATCCTTAGAGGTGGTTAATTTACCTTCACTGAGATAATAGACCGAATCGTTTTCTTTTTTGGTCAGCTCTGCATAAACTTTCATAGCGTCGGAACCCAACTGGCCAACACCTGCCTGTTGTTCTGTTCTGGAGTTCCAGATAAGGGCCTTTTCCGTATCGAAATTAAAGCGGATCGAATCGGGAATAACAACATTTTCACCCTGCTTGAAGTAAGGCAACTGTGTATAATTCCCCAGGGAGTCTTTAATTCGGCCTGCGTAAACTTCGTTCCGGACATAGTCCATGATGATGATACCCGCCTTTAACTCTGTATCCTGGTAATAGATCTCAGCCTCATTGTAGAGATATATTTTCTGTTCCTTCTGGTTGATCCGTACGTAATCTTTGGCCTTGTATTTGATCTTGTCTGTTAGAACAGACTGCCTGCCCGACAGCGAATCAACTTCGGTACTATCTGTAATAACAGTGTCCTGAACGGTAAGAACGGGGATGGTGGGCGGGGCAATCGTGTCCTGCTCAGCTTTTACAGGCAAGTCCTGGGGAAGGTCTTCTTGGGCGTAAATTCCGAAGCTACCAAAGTATATCAGTGACAGTAAAAGGAGAAGATGTTTGTTTGATTGCAAAGCTATATATCCTATTTTTGTAAAGCTAGGGCTTGGTTTTGCAAGTCAAACTTACATATATTTTTTGTTCTGCCTGTTGCTCGTTATAAGAAATTTAACCTTGGCAAAACACCGAAAATACTTATGATTACATGAAGCTAAACCCTTTTTCAATAGTTGTCTTAACACTTGTTTTTTTCCTGTTTTCGGCATTTAACCACCCCCATCCTAATCCAAAAACAAATAACAAGTTCGTCGTTGTGCTCGATGCGGGCCACGGCGGGCATGATCCCGGAAACCTTGGAAATGGATACCTGGAAAAGGATATTGCCCTTGGAATAGTACTGGAAGCCGGAAAAGTACTGGAAACCGATCAGGACATCGAAGTTGTTTATACGAGGAAAGACGATCGTTTTGTTGATCTTTATGTACGCGGTGAGATAGCCAATAAGGCCAAGGCCGATCTCTTTGTTTCGGTGCATTGCGACTCCCATAATTCCGACGCAAATGGTGCCGGAACATTTGTTCTCGGTTTGCATGCCAATAAACAGAATTTTGAGATCGCCAAAAAAGAGAACTCGGTCATTTATCTGGAAGACAATTATGAATCGAGATATGCGGCCTATGATATTAATTCCCCAGAGTCTATCATCGGACTTACCATTATGCAGGAAGAATTCCTGGATCAAAGTATTCTTTTGGGCAAGATGATGCAGGACAATTTCACCAAAAACCTGAGAAGGAAGGACAGGAAGGTGAAGCAGGCGGGATTCATTGTCCTTCATCAGACCTTTATGCCCAGTATTCTGGTTGAGACTGGCTTTCTGACAAATAAATCTGAAGGGTCTTATCTTAACTCCCGTAAGGGGCAGGCGGAAATGGGCAAAGCTATTGCCGATGCTATTGTGCAGTACAAGAATAATCTGAGGTCTCCCGGTAGCGAATTTGAAGAGGTTGGGGAGAACGTTATCACCGAAGTCCCCCAGGCTAAGGAACCAGAGGAAGAGGTGGCAGATGAGAATATTCCGGAAACCAGAGACGAAGCAAAACCGGAAATCATTGAAAAGGAGCCTCCTGCTGAGTCTGAAAAAAAGCCGGTAGAAGAGACTGTTAAAGAAGCAGTTGAGGATAAGGAACCCACCCAGGAGGTCGTTGAAGCTGAACAAGTAAAAAAGCCCGCCGTAGACAAGGAGTTGAAAACAGCCCAGGTCCCCACAGAAGTTAAAACAGCCGATCCCGCTGCTGAAGTTGTTGCTGTTACTGCATCTACGGCCGATAAGGCAACGAAAGAAGATGCCATTCAGCAAAAAGATGAGGCTGCTGCTGCCAAGGAGGCCAATTCGGAAAAGCCGGTTGTTGAAATTCCATCTGAAGAAAAGAAGCAGGAGAAAGCTCCTCCTCCTAGAGCCAGGGAAACTGAAACCAAAACTGCTGTAAAAGAAAAAGCAGCAGTAACCTTCAAGGTACAGATCCTGGCCAGTTCCAAGAAAATACCCTTACAGGCGGCTAATTTTAAAGGTTTAAGCACTATTTCCAAAGAACCTTATAAAAACTTATTCCGATATATGTACGGTAAAACCTCATCTTACGAACAGGCAAAACTGTTGAAATCCAATGCAGACCTCAAAGGATATACCACCTCTTTCATAGTTGCTTACAAGGACGGTGTAAGGATCCCGGTAAGAGAGGCCGTTAAATACAGTTCTGAATAGTCTTTGTCTGAAAAATATTTCTAATTTTGTTTGGAACCAAAATCCATTCTCTTGAAATTTAGCAGGGAACTCAAAACAGGGATCATCGTGATTGGGGGTCTCTTGTTATTCATATTAGGCTTCAGTTTTCTCAAATCCACACCTCTTTTCGATAACAGCAAGGTCTTTTATGCTGTTTATGATCATGTGGGTGGCCTTCAACCGGGAACTCAGGTTTCAATAAACGGTTTAAGTGTCGGTTCTGTCAGCAGTATTCAATTTATGGGCCAGTCGGGAAAGCTTTTGGTCACATTCACGGTGAACAGCAGCTTTGAATTTTCAAGGAACAGCAAAGCGGAGTTGTACGACACAGGTATCATTGGAGGAAAAGGTATTCAGATCAAACCTGTTTTTGACGATGCACCCACCGCACAAACGGGTGATACACTGCAAACAGATACCAAACCGGGCCTGACAGATTTGGTTCAGCAAAAGCTGGCTCCACTGCAACTTAAAGTGGAGGGCGCTGTATCCAACGCGGATTCCTTATTGATGAATTTCAACGATGTGCTGGATGAAGCTACCAAGCAAAGCCTGAGGCAGAGTATTCAGAGCCTGAATAAGGTTGTAAATAATTTTGAACAGAGTACAGCCACACTTAGTCAATTACTCCAGGACAATCAGTACAAAATTGATAGTTCTCTCACCAACATAAATACCCTGACTGGGAATTTTGCAAGTATTTCGGATTCCCTGGTTCAGGCCGATCTGGGCAACACTGTGAAGAATCTGGAGGCATCGGTTGTGAATCTCAATGGGATTCTTGAAAAAATGAACAAGGGGGAAGGTTCAATGGGAAAACTGGTGAACGACAAGGAATTATACGATAATTTAAATATGGTAAGCAGGGAACTTACGCTTCTTCTTCAGGATTTTCGTTTAAATCCGAAACGTTATGTGAATGTCTCGGTTTTCGGTAAAAAGCAAAAGGACTACGTAGTACCCGAAAATGATCCTGCTGTCAAAACTGAAGATCAATAAATGGCATACCTTCCTAATATCGTTTTTGTACTTCTATTGATAGCCGGCATTGGTTTTTTCTCAAAGAACATCAGGAAAATCATCCGTAATGTACGTCTTGGAAAATCAAAAGCACTGAATGACCACAAGTCCAAACGCTGGAATAACTTAGTGCGAATTGCACTCGGACAATCTAAAATGGTGGTCCGCCCGATCGCCGGACTGATGCATATTCTGGTTTACCTTGGCTTTGTTATCATCAATATTGAGATCCTGGAGATCATTCTGGACGGTATTTTGGGAACTCACAGGCTTTTTGCACCCCTGGGCAATCTTTACAATGTTTTAATAGCTTCATTTGAAATACTGGCTTTTCTGGTAATAATTGCCGTGCTGGTATTCTGGTTACGCAGGAATGTTATCAGGCTTGGACGTTTTATTAAGCCGGAAATGAAGGGCTGGCCAAAGAAAGATGCGGATCTTATCCTCTATATCGAACTGGTTTTGATGATCCTGTTCTTAACGATGAACGGTGCGGATTACCAATTGCAATTAAAAGGAGTAGACCCCTATGTTATGGCCGGATCCTTCCCGGTCAGTCAATTCCTTGAAGGCATTTTGGGTGATTTGAGTGTCTCCACCCTCATCCTTGTGGAAAGAACGGCCTGGTGGTTGCATATCATCGGTATACTGGCATTCCTGAACTACCTTTACTATTCAAAACACCTGCATATTATACTGGCCTTTCCTAACACCTATTTTGGCAGTATTCGTCCCAAGGGCGAATTTGACAACCTGGAGTCGGTGACCAGGGAGGTTAAGCTGATGATGGATCCCTCGGCCGATCCCTATGCGGCACCTGCAGAAGGTACTGAAATGCCGGATAAATTCGGCGCGTCGGACGTCATGGATTTAAAATGGATCCAACTATTGAATGCCTATACCTGTACGGAGTGCGGCCGGTGTACCAGTGAATGCCCTGCCAATCAAACCGGAAAGAAATTATCGCCCCGAAAGATCATGATGGACACCCGTGACCGCCTGGAAGAGGTTGGCAGGAATATAGATAAGCATGGTAGTTTCCAGGAAGACGGAAAACAATTGCTTGACAATTATATCAGCAGGGAGGAATTATGGGCCTGCACCTCTTGTAATGCCTGTGTAGAGGCTTGTCCTGTAAGTATTGATCCCTTGAGTATTATTATGGATATGCGTCGTTACCTGGTGATGGAACAGTCTGCGGCTCCACAGGAACTCAACGTAATGATGTCTAATGTTGAGAATAATGGGGCGCCATGGCCTTTTAATCAAATGGACCGGGCTAATTGGATTGAAGAACAGTAAGACCAGACGATATTCATTAAAGATAAACTTCGAAGTATGAACGAAAGACCGGAAGTAAAGACAATGGCTTCCTTGTTTGCAGAAGGGAAGGAACCAGAAGTTCTTTTTTGGGTAGGTTGTGCCGGAAGTTTTGATGAAAGAGCAAAGAAAATAACAAAGGCTTTTGTCAAACTCCTGAATAGGGCTGGTATTAGTTTTGCAGTTTTGGGTACTGAGGAGAGCTGTAGCGGTGACCCGGCTAAAAGGGCAGGCAATGAATTTCTGTTTCAAATGCAGGCCATGATGAACATAGAACTGTTAAATGGTTACGGAGTAAAAAAGATTGTTACCACATGCCCGCATTGTTTTAACACACTCAAGAACGAATATCCCGGACTGGGTGGTAATTACGAGGTCATGCATCATACGCAATTCCTTCAGAAACTGTTAAACGAAGGATCATTAAGCCTGCAGGGTGGTAGTTTCAAAGGGAAGCGAATTACATATCACGACCCTTGTTATCTTGGAAGGGCGAATGGCGTGTATGAGGCCCCCAGGGAGATGATTGCCAAACTGGATGCCGAACTCGTGGAAATGAAGTCATGCAAAAAGAGGGGGCTTTGTTGTGGCGCAGGTGGAGCCCAGATGTTCAAGGAACCTGAAAAAGGCGATAAGGATGTAAATATTGAAAGAACTGAACAGGCTCTGGAGACAAAAGCAGAGATTATCGCCGCTGGATGCCCTTTTTGCAATACCATGATGACAGACGGTATAAAGAATAAGGAAAAAGAGGGAAGTGTCAAGGTAATGGACCTTGCCGAACTCGTTGCGCAGGCCTCAGATCTCTAAACCATTTCAGGGATGGTTCATATTCATTAATTTTGTGTCAACTTAATTAAAACCTTAGATATGCTGGTCCCATTTAGTAATTTACCGGATACCTCGAGAATCTGGATATACCAGGCCAACAGGAAATTCAGTGAAGTTGAAACCCAGGAGATTGAAAACGCGCTGGGGCAGTTTATTGAGGAATGGACATCTCATGGCAGAGGTCTTCAGGCTGGCTATGATGTGCGATATAGTCGTTTTATCATTATTGCCCTGGATCAGTCGGCCGCTGATGCATCAGGTTGTTCCATAGATGCATCCGTACACTTTGTACAATCTCTGGAGCAAAAATACGGTGTTGATCTACTGGATAAAATGAATGTTACTTTTAAGCAGGGTGAATACGTGACACATAAGTCTTTGTCCGACTTCAAAAAAATGGCAAAGGATAAAGCTGTGTCATCGAACACAATTGTTTTCAATAACCTGGTTACCAATATCAGTGAATATAAAGAGCACTGGGAAGTACCAGCCAGTGAAAGCTGGCATAGCAGGTTTATGTAAACCACGGTGTTCAAAGTGATGAGGAAACGATCGATTACTATTGAAAAATTGTCGCAATACTTATTTTTGTTATTAGTTAGTACCTTCGTAAAATAGATACATGGGGCGAAAGTTACTTCTCTTTATATGTTTTACTACTACCCTGATAATCAGGGCCCAGTATGGCCCCAATACCGCAACTGATAGTGTTGCCCAAAAATTGTGGGTAGACCAACTCTACGATAAATTGACACTGGAAGAGAAGATTGGCCAGCTTTTTATGGTCATCGCCCAGTCAGATCAATCAAAAAAAAATACGGATAAGATCAAGGCCCTGATTGAAGAGCAGGGCATTGGCGGGGTGATATTTTCCCTTGGGGGCCCCATGAGGCAGGCTAAGCTCACCAATGAATTTCAAAACGCGTCCAGGATTCCGCTTCTGATAGGAATGGATGCGGAATGGGGCCTGTCGATGCGCCTCGATTCCACTTATGCCTTTCCATGGAATCTCACCCTGGGTGCAATTAAGGACAGTACCACAGTGGCCAAGGTGGGCTATCAAATTGGAAAACACGCCAGGAGATTGGGTGTACATATCAATTTTGCACCCGATGTAGATGTAAACATCAATCCTCAAAATCCAATTATTGGCAACCGTTCATTTGGTGAAGACCCGGGCAATGTATCTCGCAAGGGATCGGCATTTATGGCAGGTATGCAAAGTGCGGGTGTACTGGCCACGGCAAAACATTTTCCCGGTCATGGCGATACTGCTACCGATTCGCATCACGGCCTTCCGATCATAAGTGCGGATAGAAATCGATTGGACAGTGTGGAACTATATCCCTATAGAAAGTTAATACGACAGGGTGTCAACTCCGTAATGGTTGCCCATTTAGAGGTGCCTGAACTGGAACCGGATAAGGCGATCCCAACCTCATTATCCAGAAAAGTTATCAGGGGACTACTGATTGAAGAAATGGGTTTTGAAGGCCTGGTTATCACCGATGCCCTGAATATGAAGGGCGTAACCCAGTCCGACGAAGTCGGGAATACTGAATTAAAGGCATTTTTAGCAGGGAACGATATGCTATTAATGCCAAGGGATGTTATGGCTGCCAGAAATGTTCTGGCCAGGGCCTGTTACAGCGGGATTATTAGTGAAGAGAGACTGGAAAGATCGGTAAAGAAAATACTGGCAATAAAATATATCTCAGGTCTTCATTCTTATAGACCGGTTGAGTTGGACGGATTACTGGAAGATCTCAATAATTTGGAAAATGACCTGGTTTATGAAGATGCCATTGAGCAGGCTATTACTGTAGTTAAGAATAATTTTGATCTCCTACCCTTAAAAAACCTGGAAAACAAGAAAATAGCCTACGTCAAAATGGGCGAAGCAAATGCTGAGACCTTCCTGAACAGGCTAAACAAGTATGCAGAAGTAACACAGGTTTCCGCCAGGGATATCAATTCACTCAAAAGAAAACTTAGTGAATTCAATCTGGTAATTGTAGGATTGCACAAGGATAATTCAAGTCCCTGGAAGCCCTATAAGTTTTCTGAAAAAGAATTGCGGTGGTTACAGGAAATAGGCAGTTTGAGAACTTCAAATATGGTATTGGCCCTTTTTGCCAAACCCTACGCACTAATGGATGTGTCGGATTTCAGTGATTTGGACGGGGTTGTGGTGGCATACCAGAACAGCGTGTTGTCACAGGATAAGGCAGCTCAGATGCTTTTTGGAGCGATCGCCTCCAAGGGCCGCCTGCCTGTTTCTGCAGGACCCGAATTTAAACAGGGAACCGGTGTTGAACTGCCATCCCTCCTGAGACTGGGCTATAGTCTTCCCGAATCTGTGGGTATGAGTTCGGAAGGTCTTGCCAAAGTTGATACGCTTATGGCTCATGGCCTGGATTCACTGATGTTTCCCGGTGCCCAGATCCTTATTGCGCGCAGGGGCAAAGTGATATACAGCAAAAGCTTTGGGAAACCCACCTATACCGCGGATAAAGAGGTACAGGCCGATTATATGTACGATCTGGCATCGCTGACTAAGATCCTGGCCACGCTTCCCCTGGTTATGAAAATGGAAGAAGAGGGTAAAATAGGGTTGAACAGCACGTTTAAAGAACTGATACCTGCCTACGGAGATACTGAATTGAAAGATGTAACCGTTCTGAAGGCACTCAGCCACTACGGTCGTCTCCCGTCCTGGATCGCTTTTTACCTGGACACACTGAATAAGCAGCGCAAACCCTCAGATGAATACTATAGAAACCAACCAACCACCGGCTATTCCACTAAGGTTACAGATGGGCTCTACCTGCAGGATGCATACCAGGACTCCATTTATAACCGTATTGGCAGGCAAAGCTTAAAATCTAACAGATATCGATATAGCGACGTTACCTACTATGTATTGAAAAAATACATTGAGGATTCTTATGAGCGTTCGCTGGATGAATTACTGAATGAATTCCTTCTAAAACCCATTGGCGCTGTTAATACGTCTTATAATCCGATTGACCGCTATTCAAAGCAACGCATTATCCCTTCCGAAATTGATAACTATTATCGCTACCAGACCGTACAGGGCTATGTGCATGATATGGGAGCGGCCATGCAGGGTGGCATTGGCGGGCATGCCGGACTCTTCAGCAACGCGAATGACGTAGCAAAGATCATGCAAATGTATATACAGGGAGGCTATTACGGAGGCAGGCAATTTTTGAATGCCCGGACCGTAGAAAAGTTTAATAAGTGTTATTTCTGTCACAAGGAGGTTAGGAGAGGTGTTGGATTTGACAAACCACAGCTGAAAGATAAGGGTCCAACCTGTGGCTGTGTTTCCAGAAAAAGTTTTGGGCACAGCGGTTTTACCGGCACGTACACCTGGGCTGATCCTGAAGAAGAAATTGTATATGTCTTTCTCTCCAATCGCACCTATCCTTCTTCTACGAATCGCTTGTTGATAAAGTCTGAGTTACGCACACGAATACAAAAGGCTATTTATGATTCCATTATAAATTAGGGAAGGATTTAAATACTAGATTTGTGTAGATATCCGCAACTTAAAAGGATAATGAACTTCAAAATTTCCAGTACGTAATGAAAATCGCAATTGTTTGTTATCCCACCTTTGGTGGAAGTGGTGTTGTTGCTACCGAATTGGGTATAGCACTGGCATCCAGGGGTCATGAGGTCCATTTTATCACTTACAAGCAGCCGGTTCGACTGGAGCTGTTGAGCAATAAGATACATTTCCACGAGGTACATGTACCTGAATATCCTTTATTTCACTATCAACCTTACGAATTGGCGCTTTCGAGCAAACTGGTAGACACCATCAAATTATACGGTATTGAATTGTTGCATGTACACTATGCAATACCCCACGCCTATGCAGGTTATATGGCCAAGAAAATTCTTGAGGAAGAGGGTATTCACATTCCCATGATCACCACACTGCACGGAACGGATATAACCCTGGTAGGCAACCATCCATTCTACAAAGCTGCGGTAACTTTTAGCATAAACAAGTCGGATGTAGTAACATCGGTATCTGAGAACCTGAAGCAAAAAACACTTGACTTTTTCGATATTGACAAGGAAATTGAGGTGATCCCTAATTTTATAGATAAATCCAAGTACAGCACGGAGTTTACGGATTGTCAGCGTTCATTGATGGCAGAGGATCACGAGAAGATCGTTACCCATATCAGTAATTTCAGAAAGGTCAAGCATATACCTGATGTCATTAGAATCTTCCACGGTATTCAAAAGGAAATTCCCGCCAGGCTCATTATGGTAGGAGAGGGGCCGGAGAAAGAAAAAGCCGAATTGATGTGTGAGGATCTGGGAATAGCCGATAAGGTGGTCTTTTTGGGAAATAGTAATGAGATAGACAGAATTCTGTGTTTCTCTGATCTGTTTCTCTTACCTTCCAAATCTGAGAGTTTCGGGTTGGCTGCACTGGAAGCCATGATCAATAGGGTGCCAGTGATATCCAGCAATACTGGTGGTATCCCTGAAGTCAACGTGCATGGGGTGTCCGGATTTTTAAGCGATGAAAGGAATGTTGCGGAAATGATTGAAAATGCATTGCATATATTGAGCGATGAGAAGGTGTTGGATGAATTCAAAGAAAATGCATATAGGGTAGCCGAAAAGTTTGATATCAGGAATGTACTGCCCCTTTATGAGGCACTGTACGAACGCGCCTACAAGGCTAATTATAAAAACATCTATTGATGAGTCGTTTTGTTTATTTGTCTGCCGTATTACTGACGGTAATTATGAGTTGCAAAAGCCAGAAAAAACAACTTGCGGATAAGGAGTCTGATACTCAGGCTTCATCGGCGATTACCATGCTGATGACAGATAATTACGGGGGTACGGAAAATGAGGAAATACAGGTTATCCGGTCAAAAGGCGAGCTGGATAAATTTTTTATCCAGGTGAACAAAACCAGGAAACCCGGGATTAAACCACCCAGTATCGATTTCACCAAAAACACCGCTCTTATCTACTGTCCGGGCAAAACAAGACAAAAACCTTCTATGGAGCTGCAATCTTCTCAGAAAGATGATCAGCGTATTACTATAAGCCCGGTGAACGCTGAAGTTAATGATAAACAGGAATCAACCGCAGTAATCTCTCCATTTGGTCTATATATTTTACCACTTACCGATAAGGAAATAGTACTTAAGACAGATTCCAGGCCATAGGACTTATCAAAGCTACCAGATATCGATTAATTTGATATCCCCACCTATTTAGTTCAGACCTGATCGGGTTAGGAACTAATTTTGTATTTACAAACACCCTAAATCATTATTGAATTATGAAGAAGATAGCTGTGTGTATTACTGTATTATTTGGTGTTCTTACCAATAACTCCCTCGCACAATCCGAGAATACAGTTACCGTCCCCGAAGAATTACAACTCACATCCAAAGATAGTATTGTTGTGA
>CAJHXL010000141.1_pt1 | contig 39407 bp, 37 predicted proteins | sample 9198601 | NCBI WGS metagenome assembly CAJHXL01 (sample SAMEA7708277, study PRJEB35096) | sediment metagenome | biome: marine neritic benthic zone biome [ENVO:01000025]; feature: sediment [ENVO:00002007]; material: shallow marine sediment [ENVO:03000034] sea grass bed [ENVO_01000059] ...
ATCCTTGATCCCAGGTTTTTCGGCCACTGATCTATACCGTTGCTATGACTACGAAAGAGCTTATCAAAGCAGAGGTTGATAATGTCAAAGATGGATATTTAGAGGAACTTTACAGTGTCATAAAGAGCTTTGTTGAAGATAAGGCTGTTATGGATATGATATCGCCAAATATGTACAAATGGTAATAGCGAATGTATCAATGAATAAAGAACACTGAAATTCAGTGAGAAGATCTAAAAATCCAACTTTTTCTTTCGCAGTTCAAAGTTCTGTCCGAGATATACCTTACGCACCATCTCGTCATCGGCTAGGACTTCGGGTATGCCTGATTTTAATATACCCCCTTCGAACATCAGATAAGATCTTTCGGTAATGGCAAGTGTTTCCTGAACATTGTGGTCGGTGATCAGGATGCCGATATTCTTGTCTTTAAGTCGGGCCACAATGCGCTGGATATCTTCAACGGCAACCGGGTCGACGCCCGCAAACGGTTCATCCAGCAATATAAATTTTGGATCGGTGGCCAGTGCCCTGGCGATTTCTGTTCTCCTTCGTTCCCCTCCGGAAAGCAGATCGCCGCGATTCTTTCGAATATGACTCAAGCCAAATTCTTCTATAAGAGACTCCATTTTCATGTGTTGCTCTTTCTTGGACAGATCTGTGAGTTGAAGTACACTTAGAATATTTTTTTCTATGCTGAGCTTTCTGAATACCGAGGCTTCCTGTGCCAGGTACCCAATTCCGTTCTGTGCCCTTTTATACATGGGAAATTTGGTAATCTCGGTACTGTCCAGGAATATCTGGCCTCCATTTGGCTTGATCAGTCCCACGATCATATAGAAACAGGTGGTTTTACCGGCCCCATTCGGACCAAGCAGTCCTACAATTTCGCCCTGATTTACTTCAAGGGAGATGCCTTTCACCACTTTTCGGCCGCGATAGGCCTTCATAATATTTTCTGCCCTGAGCTTCATATGAATTCGCCAAAACTAAACATATAATCTCTAACCTCTTTTAGAATTAACGCTTTATTAAAGCATGTTAAGCATATTGGAAAAAGCATATCTTATCCACCTCATTATTGTTGCTCCAGAAGTTCCCAGTATTCGTAGGCCCTTCGCAAGTGAGGAATTACTATGGTACCTCCAACAAGTGTGGCTATGCTGAGGGTCTCCATGACTTCCTCCTTGCTGGCGCCTTCATCCCTGCATTTTTCGAGATGATATTTAACGCAATCATCACATCTCAGGACAGCAGAAGCCACAAGGCCCAACAGCTCTTTAGTCTTCACATCAAGTGAGCCACTGGCATATGCATTGGTGTCGAGGTTAAAAATGCGCTTAATGATCTTATTATCTCCCGCCAGGAGTCGTTCATTCATCCGGGAGCGATAGTTATTGAATTCGTCAACCTGATTTGGCATATTTTTTTGCTCTTTTCTCTTCTCTTTTAATTACTACCTTGGAAATATAGATACTGATCTGGTAAAGGATCAATACAGGAACTGCCACAATGATCTGACTGGCTACATCGGGAGGAGTGATTATGGCCGACAGAACAAGGACAATAACCAGGGCAACCTTGCGATATTTTCTAAGGACCTCAGGAGTTACCAATCCAACTTTAGTCAGGAAATAAATAATGATGGGCAGTTCAAAAATTATTCCACAGGCCAGTACAGCTGCCCTGACCGTAGAAATATAGGACGACAGGTCGATGTCGTTAAAGACCTCTTCACTTACCTGGTAACTACCCAGGAAATTGATGGAAAGCGGGGCTACCACATAATAACCGAAGAGCACCCCCGTAAAAAACAATAAAGAGGCTACCAGAATAAAACCCCTGGAGTGTTTCCTTTCCTTCTCATAGAGCCCGGGGCTGATAAATTTCCACATCTCGTAAAGAACATATGGAAATCCAATGATAAACCCTGCCCAGATGGAAGTCCAGATATGAGCGGAAAACTGTCCGGCCATTACCCGGCTCTGGATCCTGAAAAGAGGCTCTGTTTCACAAAATGCCTCACTGAAGCCCAAAAGCCTTGATAGCTTGCAAAAAACCCCATAAGTCGGGAAATCCGGGTTCTTAGGCCCGAAGATGACGGTGTCGAATATAAAATCACGCATCAGAAAGGCCACAAACCCTATTATTACCACAGCCATGGTAGACCGGATAAGATGCCACCTCAATACCTCGAGGTGATCCAGGAATGACATTTCATTAGGACTCTTTTTCTCTTTTGCCATTACATGATACCCTCCTTGATTAAGTTGTGCAAATGAACCACGCCTATGTATTTTTTACCATCCACAACCAGTAATTGAGAGATGCCTTTAGACTGCATCTCTTTCAGGGCCTTTACCGCAAGTACATTGCGATCTACTGTTTTAGGATTAGTGGTCATAATATCCCGGGCTGTTAAGCCGTTGATATTTTCATATTTGTTCAGCATACGTCTGATATCTCCATCGGTGACTATACCTTTTATTTCCTCTCCATCCATTACCGCCGTAACACCAAGCATTTTTTCGGAGATCTCTACGATCACGTCCTTTACAGGCGTATCTAGTTTAACCTGAGGCTTGAGATTGTTTTCGGCAATGTCAGAGACACGGAGATAAAGTTTTTTACCCAGGGTGCCGCCAGGGTGGTATTTGGCAAAATCCTTACTGCTAAAACCTCTGAGTTCCAACAGGCATATGGCCAGGGCATCGCCTATGACCAGTTGTGCCGTAGTACTTGTGGTTGGTGCAAGATTGTTGGGACATGCCTCCTTTTCAACAAAAGTGTTCAAGGTATAGTCTGCGTTTTCGGCCAGATAGGATTCCGGACTTCCGGTCATCCCGATCAATTTATTTTTGCCCAGTTTTATAAGGGGTACCAGCATCTTTATCTCGGGGGTCTTACCGCTCTTTGAGATGAGGATCACCACATCGTCTTTCTGTATAGTTCCAAGATCGCCATGGATCGCATCTGCTGCGTGCATGAAAATCGCAGGTGTTCCTGTAGAATTCAGTGTGGCCACTATTTTGGCCGCGATAATGGCGCTTTTACCAATTCCTGAAATGACAACACGTCCTTTGGATTCGAAGATGCAATTAACTGCATCTGCAAACTCATCATCCAGTAGGGAAGCCAGATTATCTATAGAAGCGGCTTCAGTTTTGATGGTCTTTCTTGCTATGGCTAGTATGCCTTTGCTACTGCTCAATGTGTGCTGGAAATTTATGATTCTGTTACAAGAATTTGTGTAAATATTATAACAGGTTCTAAAAGATTGTATTATATTTAAGGATACAAAATTACGTAATCTTATTTTATAAAAGATTCACCATTGGCGCTCATCTTACATTGTACCATCAACTCACCAATTTATTTTAAAGTAAATCTTAATGTAGTAAGACCTCTCTAATGAAACCGCTATGAGGTCTTTTAATTATAGAGAATGGAATTGAAGGAGATTGATTTAAATGCCTCGCTTAAAAAGTATTTTGGTTTTTCCAAATTTATTGGTCTTCAGGAAGGGGTCATTCAAAATGTAATTCAGGGAAAGAATACTTTTGTATCATGCCTACCGGAGGTGGCAAATCACTATGCTACCAGCTTCCTGCACTGATCAAAGAGGGGACCGCTATTGTGGTCTCACCCCTGATAGCCTTGATGAAAAACCAGGTGGATGCTATTCGTGGAGTTTCCTCAGACCACGGAATTGCCCATGTGCTGAATTCATCTTTAACCAAGAGTCAGGTAAAACAAGTAAAAGAAGATATAAAAAGCGGGGTTACAAAATTACTCTATGTTGCACCGGAATCGCTCACTAAAGGTGAATACATAGATTTTCTGCAGAGTGTAAGCCTCTCATTCGTGGCGATAGATGAGGCACATTGTATTTCGGAATGGGGTCATGACTTCAGACCTGAGTACCGCAATCTTCGTTCTATCATAAACAGGCTTGGAGAAGATATACCTATTATAGCCCTTACAGCTACGGCCACGCCAAAGGTGCAGGAAGACATAATTAAGAATCTGGTCATTCAGGATTCAACTGTTTTTAAAGCTTCATTTAACCGACCAAATCTATTTTATGAAGTTCGTCCGAAAACCGTCGATGTAGATGCCGATATTATTCGTTTTGTCAAAAAAAATGCCGGTAAATCCGGGATCATATATTGCCTCAGCAGGAAGCGCGTGGAAGCACTGGCACAGGTACTGCAGGTAAATGGTGTTAGTGCGGTTCCTTATCACGCCGGATTTGATGCAAAAACCAGGTCCAGATACCAGGATATGTTCCTTATGGAAGAAGTAGATGTGGTAGTCGCCACTATTGCCTTTGGAATGGGTATTGATAAGCCAGACGTTCGCTATGTGATCCACCACGATATACCCAAGAGCATTGAAAGTTATTATCAGGAGACGGGCAGGGCCGGCCGTGATGGCGGCGAGGGACATTGTCTCGCTTTTTACAGCTATAAGGACGTAGAAAAGCTGGAAAAATTTATGTCTGGTAAACCGGTTGCCGAACAGGAAATTGGCAATGCACTACTTCAGGAGATTGTGGCCTATGCCGAAACCTCCATGTCGAGAAGGAAATTCATACTTCATTATTTTGGGGAGGAGTTTGATGCGGTAAACGGGGCAGGAGCAGATATGGATGACAACACCCGCAATCCGAAACCGAGGGAGGAAGCCAGTGACGAGGTTGTAAAACTTCTCAAGGTGATCCAGGGTACCAATGAAAAATTCAAAGCCAAGGAGATTGTAAAAGCGCTTATTGGTTCGACCAATGCGCTGATCGCCTCCCACAAGACAAATGAAAAACCTGTTTTCGGAATTGGATCCGATAAAGATGAGGGTTACTGGATGGCATTGATCCGTCAGGTCCTTGTTGCCGGACTTGTCCGTAAACAGATAGAACAATACGGGGTACTACAGCTTACCCCTGACGGCAAAGAGTTCCTTGCGCACCCGAAGTCTTTTATGATGACGAGGGATCATGTTTACAATGAAGCGACGGATAACAGCATCATTACAGCTTCCCGAAGTTCAGGAGGGGTTGCCGATGAAAAACTCTTAAAGCTGCTAAAAGATCTGCGCAAGAATGAGGCACATAAGCAAGACGTCCCACCCTTTGTAGTATTTCAGGACCCTTCATTGGAGGATATGGCTTTGAAGTATCCGATCACGCTTACAGAACTTGTTAATATTCATGGGGTAGGGGAAGGTAAGGCCAAAAAATATGGAGCCCCTTTTGTAGCGCTTATATCCAATTATGTAGAGGATTACGATATTACCAGGCCGGATGATCTTGTTGTAAAGAGCACAGGAGCCAACTCTGCCCTGAAACTTTATATCATTCAGAATGTGGACAGGAAGTTACCGCTGGACGACATTGCTTCTTCCAAGGGACTGGAACTTTCTGAACTTGTTAAGGAAATGGAACAGATCGTTTTCAGCGGAACGCGATTGAACCTCGGATATTATATAGATGAGATCCTGGATGAAGATCAGCAGGAGGAAATACACGATTATTTCCTGGAGGCTGAGACAGACAATATTGAGATGGCAATGACAGAGTTTGACGGCGATTACGAAGATGAGGAGTTAAGACTCTACCGGTTAAAATTTATGAGTGAAGTGGCCAACTGAACCCTTGAAACAAAAAAGAAAAGCCTGGCTTGTGACCAGGCTTTTTTGTTAATAGTTATCGAACTCTCCGCTTGTGATCAATGCGATAATGACCCCGAAGTAGAGTATAAGCAGTACGAGCATGATCAATGAGAAAGCCAGGCCGATGTACGAGAGTATCCTCCCGGTTTTCACACTTTCGTAACCCGTATAAGAACCTGGGTTTTCATTGTATAGCCGTTGCGCTTTCTTAGCACTGTTAAGGCCAATAATACTGAATATCGCTGCAAATGGCCCGCAGCATACCAGGGCACCGATCACAGAGATAATCCCCATGGTCAGTGCATTACTGGCACCAGGTAAAGGTTGTTGATCCATATTTTATCTTTTTTAAATTTTTCTATTGCTGCCACTGTTCGCTCATCTCCTGTACTTTTTCCATATAGGCTTCCCATCCACCCATTGACTGAATGTTGTAGACGGAGTAGAGGAAGTAGAGGATTCCCAGTACAAGTCCGATAATAGCAAGGATTTTTGCTGTTTTCAGCTGACTGTAATTAGAGTATAATTCCGGATTCTCTTTGTATTTATTTTCATCACCTCTCACCAGAAAAAATGCAATCCCTGCAAAAACAGCTCCGGGTAGGCCTCCAAAACAGCAACATAAATAGGAGAGAATAGCCAGTACAATGGCAATGGTTACATTAGGAAGTTTTTGTTGTTCCATAATTCACAATTTAATTATAAAAGTTTATATAAAAAGTTGGTTAATATAGACAGGACCGTAGCGACCATTAGCACTATGCTGATCAGGTTGGCGTATTTGATCTTGATAAACTGATCTGCAAGTAGAAAAAGTATTAGAAAGATAAGGGGATAAATGGCCGGATACATTAGAAACGCAGCCTTGAACTCACCTTCAAAAAGCAACAGTACGGCGCGCTGAAGGCCACAACCTGGGCATTCAACACCAAGTAATTGCTTGTTGAGGCAAGGCAAGAGGGTATCTTCGTTCAAGAAAGTCAGAAAGCTTAAAAGGCCGGTCATTCTCAAGTTATCCTGAAGTGTAAAATACTACTATTTTTGGGTAATGAAAATAATTCATGCCATTTATTTCATCATGCTGCTTACAGGATTCTGTGCACTAGCTTTTGGTGATACTTTTATGCCTGAGGAGATCGCGTGGAGTATCGGTTTTATCTTAATGATGTTTGCCGTTTATAAGATCTCCGGGAGTTGGGGAAGCGGCCAGAAAGAGGAAGAATAGCCGTGATTCCTGATATACTCTTGTGATGGCAGGAATCCTGTTTACTCTACCTGGGTAGTGATCGTCCCGAAATTGTCGATATTCAGATTTGTGATCCTTTCTCCCTGACTATTTACCAGCGATATACCATTGAGTTCAATTGTATGCTCATAAATGGTTGTGTCGTTCACACTTTGAACTGTTGTGACAAACACTTCGCCTCCTTCAGCCAGGATCTCTTCTAATACAGTAGGGTCTGCCGGGGGCAGCTGATCACAAAAGTAATTCTTGCTCACATCCCCGTCAAAGGTGCGGTATGTTACCTGCGATTGGCCCGGAACCGTGCTGACAATAGTACTATCTGAGACTTCGTTTTGAAGGATACCGCTTTGAAGATCGAGAATAAGTGCTTCTGTGGGATTCAGTTTAAAAAAGAAGGTGCTGCTGGTATCCGTTGTTGTTTCACAAAAATCGATACTGGCACTGTCAAAATCGATGATTTCAATCTGAAGGTCTCCGTCATCACAAGAGAGGATCAGGCATGACAACAGCAGTAATAAGCTTCTTTGCATGCTCCAAATTTAAACGAAAATGGATTGATTTTCCTAGTGGATTCATCCTAATTTTAATCGATATTAGGATAATTTCGGTTAATTTTGGCAGGTTCAAACCAAACAACTGATTCCCAATGCAAAATGTTTATCTCGACAATGCAGCGACTACCCGGGTTAGGAAGAGCGTCATAGATAAAATGCAAGAAGCCCTCTCGCAACAATACGGTAATCCATCTTCTACACATGCCTTCGGAAGACCTGCCAAATCTACTATTGAAAAGGCTCGTAAAGCTATCGCCAAGGTTTTGAATGCACATCCTTCCGAAATAATTTTTACCTCTGGAGGTACCGAGGCAGATAATATGATATTGAGAAGCGCCGTAAGAGATCTGGCGATCAAGACAATTATCACTTCAAAAGTTGAACATCACGCGGTTCTACATACAGCAGAAGAGTGTGCAAAAGACTATCAAATAAACGTTGAATATGTGGATCTGGATCCTTGTGGAAATCCGGATTTATCACATTTGGAAAGCCTTCTGAAAGCCGGTGATGAAAAGAAACTGGTAAGCCTGATGCATGTCAACAATGAGATAGGCAATATGATAGACATAGAGGCTGTTTGCAAGTTGTGTCAGGACCACGAAGCCTTGTTCCATTCAGATACGGTCCAGTCAATAGGTCATTTTCATTGGGATGTACAAAAGACCCCAGTTGATTTTATGACTGCGGCGGCCCACAAATTCCACGGACCTAAAGGTATTGGATTTGCATTTATAAGAAAGAATTCGGGTATAAATCCTCTTATTTTCGGAGGGGCACAGGAGCGTGGACTGCGTGCCGGCACCGAAGCATTGCATAATATTGTGGGACTTGAGGCGGCTTTTATGGCAGCATATGAGAATTTGGATGAGGAACGCGAACATATTGAAGGGCTTAAGCGATATTTCCTGGAACGAATGAAAAAAGATCTGCCCGGAGTGAAGTTTAACGGCTATTGCGATGATTTAAAACAAAGTACGTATACCATTGTCAATGCATGCCTTCCATTTGATGAGCAAAAAGCGCTGTTGTTGCTCTTCCATCTCGATCTGAAAGGGATCGCCTGCTCCAAAGGAAGTGCCTGTCAGTCGGGCAGTGATCAGGGATCTCATGTATTGAACGAGATACTTTCGGAGGAAGATCTTAAAAAGCCTTCACTTCGCTTTTCATTTTCATTCTACAATACCAAAGAGGAAGTAGACTACGTGGTAAATGTGCTGAGAGAGTTTTCAGAAAACTAAAAACTCTTCTTAGTTTTTTGCCTTTCCTTGTCATAAGGAAATTTCCGGGTCACTTTTTTCATCATCTTGTCTATAAGATCCCCGGTATTCTTCCCCGACTTCTTATTGATCTCGTTTTCGTATTTCCACAGCAATTTTCCTGTTGCCCCATCGCTGATCTTAATTCCGATACGACCATAGTTCGCATCACCGAGAATATAATCCAGGATACTGAACTCTGCGGGAATACCTTGTGACAGTAGTATGTTGAGATCAAGATTGCCACTGATGATACCATCTACTTCAAGCATCTTGCTCAGTTCCCTGATCGTATAAGTATCTATATTGGAATAGTCTATTTTATTCTGCGCCAGTATGGCATTGGTATTCTTGGTATTCTGAAATTCGACTGAAAATTTCTTTTTCTTCTTGCCGCGCCCGAAGTAGACTTCCAGGGCATCCTGGACGGCATATCCCTCAATTTCCTCCAGCCTGTTTGATTCTTCTTTACTGCTGCTCTCTTTGAGGTCCAGATTTGTAAAGAATGGTATGATGGCCAGGACCTGATGATTTTTGCTCAACTCATCAAATCTCGCGCTTTCGTAAATATCGCGTTGTCCGAATACCGGCACAACCGTAAGTATTGCCAGCACTAATATTAATCCTCTCATTGTGTCCTTCAGCTAAAAGCGCAAACTGAATTTTAAATTCAGTACCCGCGATGTCATGAAATTTGGCACAGCAAATTGCTGCTTGCTGTCAACGTCGCGTACCCATGTATTGGTGATGGAGTTTTGATTGTTGAAGAGGTTATAGATCTCCGCTCCGACAATCAATTCTTTAAACTTGTGCAGCCAGTGGTCTTTAGGGTACCGGTTCGCAGCATCCACAAAAATATGTGAAATTCCCAAATCTGCTCTCCTGTAATCTCTTAATCTATTCTGAAATTCATAAGGATCGGCATAACTGGGTGAACCACCCGGCAAACCGGTGTTGTAAACCAGGTTGAGATACATCCGTAATTTTGGTATGCTGGGGATATAGTCCTGGAAAAGAATTCCTACGTGCAGGCGTTGGTCGGTGGGTCTGGAAATATAGCCCCTATCATCTATATTCTCCTCCGTTCTCAGGTAGCCCAGGCTGAGCCATGACTCGGTGCCTGGTACGAAGGCACCATTAAGCCTGAAGTCGGCGCCATAAGCAAAAGCCACTGCATTGTTGTTTGCAGCATAGCGGATGCGCACATCCTCCAGTGTGTAAGGATTTACATTGTCCAGGTCCTTGTAGTAAAGTTCACCTGTCAATTTAAAAGGACGGTTCCATATTCTAAAACTGTATTCGCTACCCAATACGAAGTGCAGTGACCTTTGCGCTTCAACTTCCGGCTGTACATCTCCGTTTTCATCACGTAGCTCCCTGTAAAATGGTGGTTGATGGTACACACCGGCTGCCAGCCGGAATAACATATCTGCTTCCCAGTCCGGTTTCAATGCAGTTTGAAATCTTGGACTGATTACAGTATGGGAACCGTTCCCTGAACCTGATGCATTGATCACCCAATGCTGAGCCCGAAGACCGAGGTTATAATACAGATCGTGGTTTTTCCACTTTATTAATTGGCTGTATTGCATGAATCCCATTAATCTGTTGGTGTATACGGTATTCTGCGCAATAATGCTCTCAAAGGGCTCTATAGGGGCTTCAAAGGGTTCCTGCGGTTGATTGTTCGAGAATTCAGGACGCGGGGGACGGATTAAGAAACCGGTGGAATCTATAAATTCTGCTTCTCTGATACGGTCGCGAAAATCTTCATACACATATTTCACACCCCACTCCAGTGATTTACCGTTTTTGGAATAGGTTCCTTGATGGTTCAGATTGAATATTATGGCATCCAGGTCATTCCTGGCCCGGTTAAATTGAGTGCCCACACCTTTTGACGAGGTTACTTCACCTAAGTTGTCGCCACCCAGATCAGTATCAACTTCTCCCAGTTCGTATTGGGCTATCACATCAGAATATTCCTCTTCAATGGTATGGTAGAGTGAGGTGCTGAAATGCAGTGTTATTTCATCATTTAGAAAGTAATCGGCCTTAAGGGCTCCGAACTCTGTAGTGTATTTACTATTTTCCTGACCTTCATAAAAAACGGTTAGTGCCATGGGTTCGAATACGGTCCCAAAATTTGTTTGCCTGGTAAGCGGCTGATTCCGATAATCGTTCTGCGTTAGATTCCCCAGGAAATTGAGATGGAATTTATTTGAGATCCTATAGGTGAAGTAAGTTTGAATATCTACAAATCTGGGATCGAAATTCGCTTCGGTTTCCAGGCTGCCCAGCAGCAGTGAATTATCGCGATACCTAACTCCTGTAATTGAAGATAAACTGCGGTTTTTCGATATGGTCTCAACCGTGGCACTTACACCCAGTAAGCTTCCCTCAGCATAAACACCAAAGCTCGAAGGGTTCTTATAAGTGATGTCCAGTACCGACGAGAGTTTATCGCCATAGCGCGACTGAAATCCGCCGGAGGAAAAGTCGAGGTTTTGCACCATAGAGCTATTTACAAAGCTAAGACCTTCCTGTTGCCCCGAACGTATCAGAAATGGCCTGTAAACCTCAATGTCATTGATGTAAACCAGGTTTTCATCGTAATTACCCCCGCGTACGGCGTATTGCGTACTTAGTTCATTATTGGATGAAACGCCCGGCAGAAGTTTCAAAACATTTTCCACACCGGCATTGGCACCGGGAATATCCAGGGCAGTTTTTGGCGAAAAAGTGACGATGCCCTCTACATTCCGCTCTCCCGTAGGCGTAACAACCACACCATCAACCTGTATGGCATCGGTTTTCATGATAGGGCTAAAGGCAAAGGTTTCGTTGGTGTTCAGGATAATATTTTCCAGTACAACCTTCTCATTGCCTATATGTGAAAATGTGATGGTAATTTCCTTATCCGCGGTAACCTGAAGTAAATAAAAACCTGTGGTGTCCGAATAACTACCGGCGTTTTCACTGGTAACATGTACATTAGGGAGAGGGTTTTTGTTTTCATCGAGGACAATACCAGTTATGGTCGCAGTTTGAGCGCTTATTGATAAAAACGAGAACAATCCTAAGAGGATCAAAAAGAAGTCGCGACACTTCAAATGCTTAGTTTCTGTAAAAATTACTGTTGAAAGTAGTTGAATTCCCTACATTATCGGTAACGGTAACTTTTAACTCGCATTGCTTTTGGTCCAGTATTTTATCGTCAAAATTGTAGGTGAGTGTGCTGGTTTTGGGTTCGTATTCCATTAATATCCATTCACCATTTATTGTGGCCTGGTAGGTATCAACGCCGCTCAGGTCGTCAGAAATGTGCAATCTCAGGTATCGATAATTTGTTAGCCATTGCTTCGATTTGAAATTTTTAGGCCTGATCTTAGGGGGAATTGTATCCCGGGCCAGGGTGTAAGTTCCCAGATGTCTCACCTTAGCTGTAAAATTCTGGTCTCTCTTAAAAGTTGAAACATAATTGGGCCTGCCTCGCTTGTCTAACCTTGCGATGAACATTTTTATTCGCTCTTCCTTTGGATATTTTGAAATATCAAAGCTCAGGGTAAATCGCTTGTGGGCCGGAACACTGTTATTATGCACTTTGATGGTGTCAGCTCTGTGTTCCAGATCGATGTAAAAATCTTCGTAAAAGGTATTGGCAGGGAAATAAACACTGGCATCACCCAAACTGAAGTTGTTTGACTTGGCAGCGACGATGAAATTTTCTGTACTGGGCTTATCAACCGTATTAACTATACCTTCTCTTTTACCCTCTACAGGGATCAGGAGCTTTACCTGGTTTCCGGCCAGATCGGAAATAACTATTTCCACATTATAACTTAATCCTTCCCGTACCGTGAGGACCCCATCGTTGTAAATACTGTTGTACAGACTCAACTGATTTGAGCTTGTTTTAAAGCACCTTTGTATTCGCTCACGGTGTTTGCTGTAGTGCTCATAGTCTATCAGTGTATTGATATAACGCGATTCTTTAAAGGAGAAGGACGTAAAGTCCAGATCTGTATAAACCTTTCCATTTACAGTTTGAGTGAGGGAGAAGATCCCGTTTTTGTTGGCAGCCAGATCCTGGCGGTCATAGGCCACTACGCCAAATCCTACATTTCCCAGTGCCTGAACCTTATCGGCCAGATAGGTGCCGTCTGCCTGTCGGTAAAAGCGCAGCTGTGTTTTTTCCTGGCTTCTGTTCACCTGAGAGTCGGCAGAAAGCGGATATGCGTACAGTTCTTTTAGGGTCGGGTTGGTGGCATCCCTGACTTCCAGACCGTACAGCAGAGGATTGGTGGGTTTTTCTGAAATACTGTTTCGGATCTCAAAATGCAAATGTGGACCTGAAGATCCGCCGGTATTTCCTGTATATGCGATCAGATCTTCCTTTTTGATACTCAATTCTCCGAAATCCGGAAATACCTGTACCTCGTAGGCTCTTCTTTCATATTGAACCCTTTTGACATAAGCTTCTATTTCGGGAGAGAATTTTTGCAGATGTGCATAAACTGAGGTATAACCATTCGGGTGGGCCACATAGATAGCCTTTCCATATCCCCAGTGCGAAACCTTGATCCTTGTAACAGTTCCATCGGCGATAGCGTAGATGGGGAGTCCCTGTCTCTGCTGTGTTTTGATATCGATGCCTGCGTGAAAATGGTCGGAGCGTAATTCTCCAAATGTTCCGGCCAGAACAAGAGGGATGTCCAGAGGGGATCTGAAGCTGTCTTTTGGGTATTCTGCCTGTCCTGATAGTCTTAATACGAGTACAGACAACAGGCAAAGAAGGTAAAGTCGCATAGTAGTTTCGTTAGTACGAAATTAATTAATAGGAATGAAACCGTAAAACAGTCTTTAAACTGTTATATATAAGGCAGATGACCTAATTATAATACTTCCAAAAGGAAGACCGCTTTTTATTGAAGTAATACTTCAAGATTAATGCAAAAAACTGTTGCGAAGTCCTGCGCTGTGTGTTAACTTTGTAGGTAACGCATGATTATTTACCAATGAGTGAATTGATTGAGATTGTCGATTCTCTGGAAAACAAAATTAGCAAGTTGCTACATAAGCTCGAATTGCTTGGCATAGCTAATGACAGGTTGGAAGAGGAACTCGAATCTTTAAAGAACGAGCGCGATCTTGCAAAAAACTCGGTACTTTTGTGGGAGGAGAAATACGAATCCCTTAAGATGGCAAATAGCATGCTGGGCAGTGATATAAATAAAACTGAGGCAAAGCTCAAAATAAATACATTGATCAGGGAGTTAGACCATTGTATAGCTCAACTTTCTGAGTAAATGTGCTCTTAAATATGGGGGAGAGGCTTAAAATAAAGCTTTCTATAGCAGACCGGGTATATCCTTTAACCATTGATCCTAGCCAGGAAGAAGGTTTACGAAAGGCTGCAAAGAATATAGAACAGCTGGCAAAGAAGTTTGAACAAAACTATGCGGTGCGCGATAAACAGGATGTTTTAGCGATGTGCGCCTTGCAGTTTGCCTCCAAAATTGAGCAAAAAGGCATTGATAAGACAGAAGATACCATCGAAGCATCGGAGCGATTAAAAGCACTGGATCAGTTGGTGAATTCTAAACTCACAATAAAATAAGTTCTTTTACATAGTATAAAGTTACTGCCCACATTGGTAATTATTTTTTGACGAACTCAACACTAATCTATTAAAAAGGGTGAGTTTAGATTGTAAAAGCAAGCCTTCATGCTGAGGATCCTTGAGCAGTCTGTTAGCCCTAAACCTGTTTATTGGAGTTTGTACAAAACTTCCATCAATGTGGGTTTTTTTTTACCCCATGGCGGAAGAAGCATCTGATGTAAATCCGGTGCACTAATTTTTAAACACAAATTATGGACTTTAATACAACTCTTCTGATTGCCGCTATTGGTGGAATCCTCTTGGGATTTATTATTGCTAAAATGCTCGAAAAGGGAAAGGCTTCCAAGACAATTGGTAATGCCAAAAGAGAAGCTTCAGCGATACTTAAATCTGCCAGATCAGAAGGAGAGAATATCAAGAAGGAGAAGATATTTCAGGCCAAGGAGAAATTCCTGGAACTTAAGGCCGAGCATGAAAAGGTAATCATCAACAAGAATAAAAAGATCTCTGAGGCCGAAAAACGCACCAGAGACAAGGAATCACAGGTAAGCAGTGAACTGGCAAGAAATAAAAAGCTCAACGATCAGATGGAGCAAAAGATCAGGCAGTTGGACCACAAAGTTGAGTTTTACGACAAAAAGCACTCCGAGCTTGAGAAACTGCATAAAAATCAGGTACAACAACTGGAGGTAATTTCAGGACTCTCGGCCGAAGAGGCCAAAAGTCAGTTGCTTGAATCCCTTAAAGAAACTGCAAAAGCCGATGCGATGGCCTATTTCCAGACTACTCTGGAAGAGACAAAACTTACGGCAGAACAGGAAGCAAAGAAGATAGTTATCAATACCATACAGCGGATAGGAACAGAAGAGGCAGTGGAAAATTGTGTCTCTGTTTTCAATCTTGAATCAGATGATGTCAAAGGCAGGATTATCGGAAGGGAAGGAAGAAATATACGGGCTTTGGAATCTGCCACCGGAGTTGAGATCATTGTGGATGATACCCCGGAAGCGATCATTTTGTCCTGTTTTGATTCGGTACGCAGAGAAGTGGCAAGATTATCCCTTCACAAATTAGTCACCGATGGCCGGATCCACCCGGCTCGCATTGAGGAAATAGTTCGAAAAACAGAGAAGCAAATTGAGCAGGAGATTGTTGAGGTGGGAAAACGTACGGTGATCGACCTTGGAATACACGGACTGCACCCTGAACTTATAAGGGCGGTTGGAAGAATGAAATATCGTTCTTCGTACGGCCAGAACTTACTCCAGCATTCCAGGGAAGTTGCCAAGCTCTGCGGGGTGATGGCTGCCGAATTGGGTGTAAATCCTAAAATTGCCAAACGTGCAGGATTGCTGCACGATATTGGAAAAGTTCCGAATGCGGAGACTGAAGTTGAAACTCCGCATGCCATTCTGGGTATGCAATGGGCCGAAAAATACGGGGAGAAAGCCGATGTGTGTAATGCGATAGGTGCCCACCATGATGAAGTGGAGATGAAATCACTTATTTCTCCCATTGTTCAGGTATGTGATGCAATAAGCGGGGCAAGACCTGGAGCGAGGAGACAGGTCCTCGATTCGTATATACAAAGACTGAAGGATATGGAAGATATTGCTTTTGCGTTCGGAGGTGTACAGAAGGCATATGCCATACAGGCAGGTAGGGAACTCAGGGTAATCGTTGAGAGTGAAAAGGTAAGTGATGAAAAGGCTGCCCAATTGTCTTTCGAGATTTCTCAGAAGATACAAACAGACATGACCTATCCGGGTCAGGTTAAGGTTACCGTAATCCGTGAGACCAGGTCGGTCAACGTAGCGAAATAATAAAGGCAAGACCCATAGCATTAGCCTCCTCAATTGATTTTTGTGAGGCCGTTGCCTGATTTGTTCAATAATTATTTTTGATGGTTGATCCGTAATTGGATCAATTGGAAGTGAGGGCTATGAATGGTTATTCTTCTTCTGTCTCAGTGTTATCCTCACTATCTGCTTCGTCCTCCCCCTTGTTCAAATTGTGCTCCATGATATTGAGGTTCTTCAATTTGATCTTCCAGGTAGACAGTGCATCTTTTTTCCTGTTGATATTTTCCACCACCTCTTTTACCAGGGGATTGTCCTCAGATTTATCCGAGAAGAACAGGAGGTTATTTTCCAACTGCCGAATATCGTTCTTGCTTTCGTCTATTTTCTTTCTGATAAAGGAACGCTCGTTCTGAATGGCGTATTCGTTTTCAGCATTGGCGAGCTGCTGGATCTTGTTGCCGTATTTCAAAAGTTCTGATTCCTGAGGACTGACTCCCAGTTTTCTGAACAGCGCTTCCAGGATCTTGTTAAAGCGCCCGTTTATATTCTTTTTGTTATAAGGAACATTGCCAATAGCTTTCCACCGGTTGATCAATGATTTAAGAGTTTCTTTGTCTTGGCCTTTATCATCGCCAATCTGGAATTTTTTTATCTCGTCAAGAAGCTTCGACTTTTTTTCAAAATTGGACATTTCCGCCTCATAGGCCTTATTTCGGGAGGCGTGTAGTCTGTCGAAATAATGATTGCATGCCTGTTTGAATTCGTTCCAGATCTTGTCCGAGAATTTACGGGGTACATGACCGATCTGCTTCCACTCACGCTGGATCCGTTTCATCTCAGGAGTTGTGGTTTCCCAGTCCTCACTGTCTTTTAGTGAAATAGCCAAATTGAGCAGTTCCTTTTTCTTATCCAGATTTTCCTGCTGGTTCCTTTTTAAATTCTTGTAGAAGGCATTCTTATTCCTGTTAAAACTTCTACTGGCATCTTTAAAAGCTGACCAGGATTCGTCATTATTTTTCTGAGGAACCTTACCCGCTTTAAAAAATGATTCCCTCAAAGATTCAACTTCTCTAATCTGTTTTTGGATTTCACTATGCGACTGACCAATTTTAGCTGCAATATTGCGGATATCCTCCACGATCTGGTTTTTCTTTTCCAGATTCTTTTCAAAGATCTTGTCGAGGTCTTTAAAATATTGCTGTCTTCTTTGATGCATGACCTTGGTGGCCTCGCTGAAACGCTCCCAGATCTCTTCTCTGTGTTCTTTGGCAACTGGACCTATATCTTCCTTCCATATCTTGTGCAGGGTCTGTAATTCCCTGAAAGCCTTGTTGACATCTTCCTCTTTTCCCAGAGCTTCCGCCCTTTCTACAATTTTTTGTTTTTCTTCCAGATTGTGTTTGAAATCCAGGTCTCTGAGTTCCCTGTTGAGATGCAGGAAATCGTAAAAAATCTCAATATGGTGGTGATAGGTTCGCCAGACGTCGTTGTAATTATTCCTGGGCACCGATCCGGCATTTCGCCATCTTTCCTGTAAATCCTTAAAATTTTTATAAGTGGTATTGATGTCTTCCTCAACGTTGACCAGACCTTTCAGCTCCTCAATAATGGCAAGCCTGTTAGCCAGATTGTCTTTTAATGTCTGTTCGAGATTTTTGTAGTAATGATTGCGCTTCTCCCGGTATTCACCATAGACCTCATTGAATTGCCTTTTGGTTACTGAGTTATATCTGAAATCAGTTTCTGAACCCCCTTTACTGACGTATTCTTCTTTTTTGTGGTCTATGAAATCCTGGAATTTCAGGTCGAATTCATGCTTGATCGAATCAACCTGTCTCTTAATGGCCTGAACCTTTTCATTCCTGACCAGGCGCTGCAGTTCTCCGACCAGATTTTCCATAGACATGGAGTGATAGTCCAGAAATGGTATATGGTGACGGTGATGATTGTCTTTGTCTTCGGCGTCTTCGGCATTGGAGCTCTCTATTTCCTCCAATACCTCCCCCCCTGAGGCGTCTTTCGCTTCGGTTTGGGTCACTTCCTGTTCTTGGGGCTTTTCTTCAGCGCTTTTCTCCGATCCCTTGTTTGCATCAGTAGTTGCCGAAGGTTCTTCCTCTACAGGTTCCTGTAGTTTATGGTCCTTCTCGTCCAACATCACCTAAAAGTTTGTCTATCGCAAGTAAGTTGTCTATCTAAGATACTAACACCAATGCGAACTACAAAGGTAATGATTCTACTTTTTAGAGTATTTTAAGGGTGTTGGGGAGGATTTAATGCAGGCTATACACTAATTCATGAATTCCAGATGCTCCAGGCTTTTTCTGCCTGAAATTCCAACATCTGCCGACCATTGCAGGTCCTGGCTCCCTGAGCTATACCGGCTTCCATAAATGAAGTGATCTCCGGATTGTAGACCAGGTCGAATAGCAAATGCTTTGGACTTACATGTTCATAAGGGATATCCGGTTTTTGATCCGTATTCGGATAGGTGCCCAGGGGCGAACAATTAACGATCACTGTGTGCCTCGACATGATTTCCGGATTCAGTTCACTGTAGTGTAACTGCCCATCGGACGGATTCCTGGAGACATATTTAAATGCGATCTTTAGCCTGTTCAATGCGAAGGCCACTGCTTTGGAAGCACCGCCGGTACCAAGTATCAAGGCGTGTGTATCGCCCTCAAGGAGATGTGCCAACAAGGATTCCTCAAAACCATAAACATCGGTATTATGACCTACCAGACCTTCAGAAGTGATTTCTATGGTATTTACGGCGCCGATCTTCGATGCCTCAGGATCAAGCCTGTCCAGATATGGAATGATAGATTCCTTGTATGGAATGGTAACATTCAGGCCCCGCAAATTTTTCTCCTTAGCTATAATGGCGGGGAACTCATCAATTGCAGCTATATCAAAATTTTCATAGCTGGAGCTTTTTAAGCCCATTTTACTGAACTTATTGTTGAAATAGGACCTGGAAAAGGAATATTCAATATCACGCCCGATAAGACCGTACCTATGCTGTTTTAGTTCTGTTTTTCCCATACCATTCCAGTGCGATAAGCATTCCTATACCAATTATAATAAACAAAATAGACCACCAGGTCTGCGGGTCGCTCAATTCCGGCCAATAGCGTTCATAGTTTACGATGATCTTGTCGTCATTTGTATCCAGGACGGCAGATCCATCTGCTTCTGTTAAATAAATAGTCCTTTTCCAGGGCCAGACTACGCCGAGAGAACCGGTAATAAATCCAATGATCATAGCGGTAGTATTATGCTTAAACCGCTTTAGTACATAGCCGAGAATATGGGACAGTGTTACCAGACCGGTGGCAGAACCGGCAGTAAAAATACCCAAAATCAGTAGCGTTCGCAGCCTTACCTCATCTTTTGTGAAGCTAAAATCGCCCTGGAGCATTTCCGCCATGGTGTCGTAGAGCGCGTTGACAGAATCTACCAACAACAAGACGTAATTCCCTAATAAAATTAGAATGAAGGACCCGGACAGACCGGGTAGTGTCATGCCCGACACACTTATCATTCCACAAACAAAGATGAATAGGAGATTGTCGTTTTCTTTTGCCGGACTCAGAAAGCTTATGGAGACGCCAAGGATAAGACCTAAAACACCCACAGGAATGGTTTTTTTATTCCAATGCTCAAAATCTTTGGAAATATAGTAGATAGACCCAATGATCATCCCAAAAAAGGTGGCCCACACATATAGTTCGTTCCGCTCCAGGTAATAGTCCAGTATCTTTGAAACACTGAAATAACTGACAAGCATGCCGAAAATAAGGAGGGATAAGAACTGGCCGTTGGTATACTGGTAGAAGCTTTTGAACCTGCCATTGAACAAAAGTCTGAAAGCTTTAAGGTTTACCTTTTGGAGCGAATAGATAAATTCTTCGTAGAAGCCTGCCACAAATGCTACAATTCCACCGGAAACACCGGGAACCTTGTTGGCTGCACCCATGGCCAGTCCTTTTACCACTAAAAATATCTTGTCTTTAAATGATCTGGAACTTGGCATGGGCGAATACAATTACTTTTTGGCGGCTAGCTTCTCCAATATAAAAATAACTGAAAACCCAAGTATTGCGAGTAGAATAGCCATCAAAAGTTGATTATCCCCCGCCATATCGAAAGGAGACATGTTGACCTCCCTGCTTACATTGGGTTCAGCAGTAGTTACCACTTTTTTCCAGGGCCAAATTTTATTCAGGGATCCAAGCATAAATCCTGTAAGCAAGGCCAGGGTGAGATTTCTGTAGCGCTGGAACATCCACTTCAGGAGCTTGGCAAAACTTAATAATCCGAATACAGCGCCCAGGGCCACAACAGCTATAATCATAAAATCCCGCTCGTGCACCGCGTCGAGGACTGTTTTGTAAGAACCCAGTAAGACAAGGATGAATGCACCGGAAATACCAGGGAGGATCATGGCACAAACTGCAAGAGCGCCTGACAGAAACAGGTATGGCAAACTCTCGTTATTGGATACAGGGGGTAGTACGGTGATTATATAGGCGAGCACGGCACCTATGAGAAAAACCAATATGGTCCCCGGAGACCACCTGGATATATTTTTAGCAACGAAAAAGATACTTGCTGCTACCAGACCAAAGAAAAAAGACCAGACCAATACGGGTTCATTTTCCAATAGCCAGCTTATGAGCCTGGCCAGGGTCAGCACGCTGGTCATAATGCCGGCAAAGAGCGCTAGCAGAAAGTTACCATTGACTTTTTTCCAGGCTGCTTTTAATCCATCACTATGCCAAAGCTTGAATAATTGAAGATCAATATTATTCAGCGAGCTGATCAATTCTTCATAAATACCTGAAATAAAGGCTATTGTACCGCCAGATACGCCCGGGACCACATCGGCCGCTCCCATGGCCATCCCTTTTAAAGCTACAATTATGTACTGGAATAGGTTGCGATTTTCGCCCATGAAAAATAAAACACAAAAGTAAAGCTTTTATTCAGAAGCGCTCTGAATATTGCCAATTATGTTTTGTGCTCTTTTTGATGTAAAAAACTCGGGGAATTCATCTTTTAAAAGATGGATCTTGTCGCTGTTCAATTGCAGACCTCTTACCAGGAATTTATCGGCCTTATCGAGATTGCCCAGTATAAAGTATAATCCGGATATGCGATATGCCATGGTGGCCTCTTCCTGGTAGAATTCAAATCCCTGAATAAGGATCTGAATGCTGGATTCAAGATCTTCGCTCTTCCAAACAACATAGGCCCAGTTCAGCCAGGTATCCAGTTCGTAATTCCCAAGTTCAACAGCTTGTTTATAGGAAAAATCAGCTTCATCCCAGTTTTGAAGTTCCTTGTGAATAGCAGCGCATTTCTTCCAGTACAAAGGATTTTCCCCGTCAATATTGATCGCTTTATTTATGTAATAGAGCCCACGTTCGTAGTTCCTCTTCCTGGAATAAAACTCAGTTATTGCCAGCCATCCCTTATCCAGAAGGGGATCCTCATGTACTGTTTGGTAGTAGTAATACTTAGCTAAATCATCATTTTGCAGTCTTTCATGACATTTGCCAATCCTAAGATAGGCATGCGAGGTGGGATCTTCTATTTTTATGGTTGTCTCGTAATTTTCGATGGCCTCATTGTATTTACCCATCTTTTCCAGAACCTTGCCCTTTTCGAAATAGGCACCAATAAAACTCTCATCGGAGATTATAGCAAAATCAAAGGCTGCCAATGCTTCACCCAACATTTCTTTTATGAGGTACTGTTTGCCGAGTTGATGCCAGGCAACCTGAGAATAAGGATTGCGTTCAAGATAGCTGTTGAGGTAACTGATCGCACCCTCATATTCTTCAAGAAATTCAAAGCAATATACCACATTGTAAAGCGCGGAATAATCGTGTTGATCAAACGCGACACATTTCATGAAATTCTGCTTGGCGAGCTGAAAATCGTCCATAAAAAGATATTCCATTCCAAGCAGGGAGTAGATATCATAACTATCTCTTGATAATTCAAGTGCCTTTTCCAAAAGGGTCACCGCCGCTTCGTGATTGTCTTTCTTAGAGTAGATGTTGGCTCTCTGGATATAGATCTCTTCGTTATTAGAGTCTATCAATTGCAGTTCATCGAGCATGCTCTCGGCAACTTCCAGATTGTTCTCAAATACGAGAACTTCAACCTCCAGCAATTTCAATTCAATAGAATCAGGATGTTGACGGAGCCCGATCTTGATAGCTTTTTTAGCCAGGGAGATCTTGCCGTTGTTCAGATAGTGGTGTATGATGTCTTCAAAGTCCTCTGAATCGAAAAAATAGACATCGTCTGTCTTTAACATCGACTCAAACTTTGTGATAGGCCGGTTTGGTCTTTCGTCAGGTTGTAACGCCATAGAAACAAGCTTGGTTTTACTATGGATTTAAATTTAGGCTTTTAAAAAAAGTAGTATCGGGGCTAATTCCTCTATATTATTAACAATTTAGTTAACAAATTATTGCTGGAGTTCGTCCAAAGTTTCCAGAATTATGCGGCATCCTTTCTCAATTTCTTCTTCGCTGATTGTCAGTGGCGGAGATATGCGCACCGCCTTTTTTTCAAACAGTAACCAGAAGAGGATGAGCCCCTTAGAGGCACATTTCAGAACCAGTTGATTGGCCATTTCACTGTCTTTCATAATAAGTGCAAGCATGAGTCCCTTTCCCCTCACCTCTACAATCTCCGGGTGGTTTAATTGCTTTCTGATTAGTTTTTCCTTTCTTAAACTGTCCTCTATTAGTCCTCCGCCGGTGATTTCCTGAAGCGTTGCAAGAGCAGCTGCGGCTATAACCGGATGTCCGCCAAAAGTAGTAATATGACCCAGCAATGGATCCTTACTCAGGCTCAACATGATATTCCGTGATGAAGTAAAAGCACCAACAGGTAGCCCTGAGGCCATAGATTTGCCAATGACCAGGATATCCGGAACCATGCCATAGTGTTCGAAGGCGAATAATTTACCTGTACGACCAAAACCTGGTTGTATCTCATCCAGAATTAACAAGGCGCCTACTTCTTCACATCGACGCTTAACACTGACCAAATAACCCTCATCGGGTAAAATGAATCCCGCACCTCCCTGTATGGTCTCCAGCACTACTGCGGCTGTGTCAGTATTGATCTTTTCAAGATGGGACAGCGAGTTGAATTCAATAAAGTGTATGTCGGGTATTAACGGTCTGAAGGGAGCCTTCCGATCTTCTAAACTCATCAAACTCAGACTGCCCATGGTATTGCCGTGGTAGGCATTTTTTGCGGCTATGATCCGCGATCTTCCAGTAAACCGTCTGGCAAGCTTTAACGCTCCCTCCATGGCTTCCGTTCCCGAATTTACCAGATAGGTCATTTCCAGATCCGGCGGGAGATGGGATGCCAGTAATTTGGTGAATCTAACGGCCGGATCCTGAATATATTCACCGTAGACCATGACGTGGAGATATTTATCTGTCTGCGACTTGATGGCCTCAACAATTCGCGGATGACAGTGGCCAAGTCCACAGGCTGATACACCGGCAACGAAGTCGAGGTGAGCGTTTCCCTCTGTGTCGTAGATGTAAGATCCTTTAGCGTGAGAAATTTCAAGGGCCAAAGGGTGAGGAGTGGTCTGTGCCTGGTATTTAAAGAAATCCCTACTCATCGGGTTTTTGGTCATCATTCTGCAATTGCCTGGGCTCGGCTAGCTTCGCCTGCTGATTGAGCGACTCCTTACCGGATCCTTCTTCTTCGGGCAATTCCTCCAGTTCCCCTTCATCCAGGGGTTGGTCTATACCGCGAATTTTAACCAGCTTGACATTATTATCGTCTTCGTCAAAGATATCGTCCTTGGTCATAATGCGTTCATCCCCTCTCCAGATGAACCCCTTCAGTTTCCTGCTGTTTACCGGCAGGTCCTTTTCAGGGAAAATATCACCATCCGGATTGGTAAAAAAGGTTATTTCCTCAATGTCGCTTTGATCCATTGTCATCCGGATCGCACTGCAAATGGTTTTGTTTATGCCGATTAGTTCATTGTCATCATTGTACATATAGTAGATGACCTCGGTGTTCTTTATAAGATCTATGATCTTTAATTCATTGTCTATGAACTTCCCGAAAAGATCTTTGCCTTTTGCCTGATTATAGCCTGTCTGACTAACACTGTCCAGGGATATAACAAAGGCGTTATTGAGGACTTTTAAAGAATCAAGCGTTTGTGTTTCCGGATCATTGATCAGGTGAATACTGTCTCCGGTCATCTGATTTTCCAGGTTCCAGAGCACCGGTTCTGTTATGAGCTGGGTGATCCCGGATTTTTCTTCGTAATGTATGGAATCGCATTTACCGCTGAGATCGGTCTTAAAGAATTTTGCATTCCTGAAAGCGCGCAATATCCTGTCTTCCGGTTTGCCCGTTATCATCAGTGTATCGCCGTGAACATACAGGGAATCTTGCTCAATAAGACTTACCGAGACCGCTCTTTTGGTCGCAAAAACAGAATCCTTTGCTTTAAACACCTCCGCGTAATGTGCCCGGATCACCCCCTGATTCACAGTGTCCGTTACTTTGATGTTATTGGTTGCTGAAGCAAATTCCGTCGCCTTGTCAAAATAGACACTATCCCCTTCTATGATGCGGTTGCTGTAATCGATACGGGTATTCTTGATGCCGTACCCGCTTTCGATCTTGGTGTCGTAAAAACCCCTCTCGCAATAGATCTTATAGGTCTCGCCTGTGATGGTGGAAGGGCCATACATATAGGCGTTTCGGGAGTTTGTATAGTAATCCAGGTGTTTTGAATCTATGGTGTATTCCGGATTCCGGATCTTGACACTATCCAGGAACTGGTATTTTTTTGGTGTAAAGAAATAACGTCCCACTTCACTGGTCAATGTATTGACAGAATCTATAACCGTTCCCCCGCTGTTGTAATATGATTCCTGATTGGCCCTGTCCCAGTAAAGTGTATCGGTACGAAGCGTCATCTCTTCATTGTTTAAGACCACGCGCTCCCATGCCTTTGCCAGTCTTTTATCCCCGTCAAAGTCAATTCTGCCGGAAGTCAGCCTGATGCTATCGCCTTGTTCAAGGCGAATATTTCCTATAGCTTTCAGTTTATTCTCCTTCTGGTAGAAGATGGCAATATCGCACCAAAGATTAGCACCTTCGTGTTCAAATTGAACCTGTCTGTTATCCTTGCTGAACAATGAAGCTCCGGGAAATTTCTCCTCGTCCTTTGTGAAATTCGCCCCATAAACGATATTGATCTGCCGCTCTTCAGGCTGCTCCTCCTGAGCGTATAAACCGCTGAGGAATAAAATCAGAAGTAAGGAATTAATAAAATACTTCAAAAGCATCTATTTTGTCCAAAAATACTCCTTTTAGTCAATGAGCTAAAAGGATTAGGATAGTTTTAGGTTGGCAGGACTGGCCTATCTGTGTATGGTCTGCGTTCTGTCCGGCCCTACTGATACGATCTCAATGGGAACTTCCAGTTCTTTTTCAAGGAATTTGATGTATCCAATAAGCGGATCAGGAAATTCCGAAACACTGGTCATTTTTGTGAGGTCCTTCTTCCAACCTTTAAGTTCGGTGTAGATGGGACTAACATTATCCGATTCAATATTGAAAGGTAAGTGGGAAATGGTCTCGCCACGGTAACGATAGGCCGTACAGACCTTGATAGATTCGAATCCACTTAAAACATCAGATTTCATCATCATCAGAGCGGTTACACCATTGATCCTTATAGCGTATTTTAAAGCAACAAGGTCCAGCCAGCCACATCGTCTTGGTCTGCCGGTGGTGGCACCAAATTCATTGCCCACCTTGCTCATGGTTGCTCCATCTTCATCGAATAGCTCCGTCGGGAATGGACCGCTGCCAACCCGCGTTGCATAGGCCTTGAAAATACCCAGTACCTTTCCAATGGCTCCCGGAGAAACTCCGAGCCCGGTACAGGCTCCTGCCGCAGTGGTATTGGAAGAAGTCACATAGGGATATGTGCCAAAATCTATGTCGAGCAACGAACCCTGGGCACCTTCAGCCAGTATTTTTTTACCGGCTTTTTGGGCCTGAAACAGGTATTCTTCACTATCGATAAAAGTCAATTGTTTCAGCACTTCCACCGCTTCGTGGAATTCGCTCTCCAGTTCTTCCAGATCGTATTGGACATCAACATTGTAGAAGGAGATCATGGCCTCGTGCTTATTGGCCAGTTGGCGGTACTTTTCCGGCCAGGTCTCCAGTTCAAGATCCCCAACGCGCATCCCGTTTCGGCCGGTCTTATCCATATATGTCGGGCCGATACCTTTAAGAGTGGAGCCGATCTTTGCTTTCCCCTTGGCGGCTTCTGAAGCCGCATCCAGCAATCGGTGGGTAGGAAGTATCAGATGAGCCTTCCTGGAGATAAGCAGTTTGGATTTGATGTCCAGATCAAACTTCTTAAGATTATCCAGCTCTTTTTTGAAGATGACCGGATCTATAACAACACCATTGCCGACAATATTTATGGCATTATCGTGAAATATTCCTGATGGGATGGTGTGAAGTACGTGCTTAATACCGTCAAATTCCAGTGTATGCCCTGCGTTAGGACCGCCCTGAAATCTGGCGATGATATCGTAATCTGCGCTTAGTACGTCGACAATTTTTCCTTTTCCTTCATCTCCCCATTGAAGTCCCAGAAGCAAGTCTACCGCCATGTATTCGATTTGGTTACTGGTTTGAATTTTCGTTTTGGTTTCTCGTGCCATAGAAGTACAGCGAATGATTACTGATCTTGATATCAAACACTTCTTCTATGGTCTTTTTGATTGATTCGATCCTAGGATCGCAGAATTCCACTACTTCTCCGGTATCGGTAAGTATCACATGATCGTGCTGACGATCAAAATAGGATTTTTCGTATTGCGCCTGATTCTTACCGAACTGATGTTTCCGCACCAGCTTGCACTCGAGAAGGAGTTCTATGGTGTTATATAGGGTGGCGCGACTCACCCGATAGTTCTTATTCTTCATATTGATATAGAGGGATTCTATATCAAAATGCTCGTCGCTATCGTAGATCTCCTGTAGAATGGCATAACGCTCAGGAGTCTTTCTGTGACCGTTTTCCTCCAGAAAAGCGGTGAAGACATTTTTGACTATTTCCTGATCTTTACTCGTGCCCATATTTAGATCGGTTAGGACCAGCAGCAAAGGTACGTCTAAAATTGCGAATCCCAATCATTGCAGAAATGAAATACGAAGCGGGAATCATAGGTAAATCTATCAGAGTCGGACTACTTTTTCTATGCCGTTAATGCGCTTGAGATTTTGGATCAACTTTTTGAGGATAGACTGGTTTTTTACCACCACTGTAATAGTCCCTGTAAAGGTGCCACCATCGGTACCGAAGTTGAGATTTTTCATATTCACATGCATATTGTCGGAAATGATCTCAGTAATTTCATTCAACAGGCCCAGGTTATCTATACCCGTCAGTTTGATCTCAGAGGTGAATTCCTCCTGGGACGAATCGATCCATTTAGCCGGAATGATCCTGTAAGCATAATTAGACTGCAACGAAATTGCATTGGGACAGTTTTTTTTGTGCACTTTTATCCCCTCATTCACACTCAGGAATCCGAATACATCATCGCCTGGTATTGGATTACAGCATTTGGAAAGTTTATAGCCAAGTTTCTCTTCTTCCTTTCCAAAAACCAGCATATCGTATTTGGAGGTAATCTCTTCCTTATCGATATTCTCAGGAATGGCCTTTCTGCGTATCTTATTTTTAAAGAAACTAATGAAGGCATTATTGTAGGAGGAGGCAAAATCCTTGATCTTCTGGTTGTCAATAACGCCTAGTCCTACGCGATAAAAAAGATCGAGACTCGTTTGCAACTTGAAATAGACCACCATTTTGTTGACCACATCTTCATTTAATGCGACCTTTTGAGATTTTAGTTTTCTACGCAGGATCTCTTTCCCATCCTTGGCAATCTGTTTCTTTTCCTCACGGAGCGAAGATCGTATTTTAGCCCTGGCACGGGCTGTAGTGGCATAATCAAGCCAGCTTTGGCTGGGCTTGGCACTATCGGAAGTAATGATCTCCACCTGGTCTCCACTCTGCAAACGCGTATTTAATGGTACCAGTTTGCCATTTACCTTAGCACCCCTGGTGCGCATGCCTACCTCTGTATGAATGTTAAATGCAAAGTCCAGCGGTGTGGCATCCTTCGGCAACGATTTCAGATCTCCTTTAGGTGTAAAAACAAAGATCTCTTTGGAATAGAGATTTAATTTGAATTCTTCAACAAAGTCCACCGCATTCCCATTAGAGCTTTCCAGTGCCTCCTGCAGTCTGTTCAACCACTCCTCAATACCGATTTCCTTCTGCTCCCCATGTTTGTATTTGAAGTGTGCGGCATAGCCCTTTTCGGCAATTTCATGCATGCGTTCACTTCGTATCTGGACTTCCACCCACTTACCTTCGGGTCCCATGACAGTAATATGAAGGGCTTCATAGCCCGTAGATTTTGGAGATGAAATCCAGTCCCGCAGTCGAATGGGGTTTGGTGTGAAGTGATCGGTAACTATGGAATAGATCTTCCAGGCGAGGAATTTTTCGTTCTGAGGGTCAGATTTATAAATGATCCTTATGGCGAATTTATCGTAAATCTCGTCATAGGTCACATTCTGGGCCAGCATCTTCTTGCGGATCGAATATGTGGACTTCATACGCCCTTTTACATTGTATTCCAGTCCTTCCTTATCCAGGGAATCCCTTATCACCGCAGCAAAATCATCAATGTATTTCTGTTGCTCTTCTTTGGTGTGTTCTATCTTTTCATGTATATCCCTGTAGACATCCGGTTCGGTGTATTTCAGGCTCAGGTCTTCCAGTTCAGTCTTGATATTGTAGAGACCGATACGGTGTGCCAAAGGGGCATATATGTAAAGTGTTTCAGATGCCATTTTGACCTGTTTATGCTCAGGCATGGCATCCATTGTCAGCATGTTGTGATAGCGATCTGCGATCTTGATAATGATCACACGTACATCGTCGTGGAGCGTCAGCAGCATTTTCCGAAAATTCTCGGCTTGCTGCGAAATATTCATGTCTTTTTTAAGATGGGCGATCTTGGTGAGTCCGTCTACGATCCGGGCGACGGTTTCTCCAAACATTCTCTCGATATCATCGAGCGTATATTCGGTATCTTCAACAACATCATGAAGTAGGGCAGAGGCAATAGATATAGCGTCCAGACCTATTTCTGAAGCTACTATTTTAGCTACGGCAATAGGGTGGAATACATAGGCCTCGCCAGATTTCCTCCGCTGATTTTTGTGTGCATCAACGGCCACATCAAAGGCCGAGCGTATCAGTTTCTTATCTGCTGTATTAAGATTCTGATAGCTTATTCTAAGCAACTCTTTGTATTGCTTGGCAATCTCCTTATTCTCCTGCTCTATGAGCGTCTCCGTCCTCATTCCTTAAAAATAATCAATCTTTACCTCCTAATCAACAAAAATCATGCCTTAAGGTTCTCAATCCGGCTGATCAAAGGTGGATGTGAATAGTGTACAAATACATAAGCAGGATGAGGGGTAAGATTGCTGAGACTGTTCTTTGAAAGTTTTTTCAAGGAGTTGATCAATGGGAGTGCTTCAAATGTGTGTTTCGCATAATCATCTGCCTGGTATTCAAATTTTCGTGAAAAGTAATTCATCACGAGGCCCGTTATTTCTGAAATCGGGCTGTAAAGTATTCCAAATCCTATAAGTGCGGCATGAAAGCTCGGTTCACTCACTCCGATAGCCAGTGAAAGGTCCGGGTTATTGATAAAGAGCGAAAGGATAAAGAGCGTAAGACCTGTTACGAGAATAGAAACAGTAAGGTTCACCAGGATATGATGCCGCTTATAATGACCTACCTCATGAGCGAGGACTGCTACAATTTCATCCTCATCCAGATCATTTATCAGCGTATCAAATAGGGTGACACGTTTTTCACGTCCAAAGCCTGAGAAATAAGCATTCGCCTTAGTACTTCGTTTAGAGCCGTCGATTACAAAAATATGGCTGAGCTCAAAGCCCACTTTTCGGGCATAGGCTTCAATTTTCGATTTGAGACTTCCTTCTTTCAAGGGTGTCTGCTTGTTAAAAATGGGTACGATAAGCCGGCTGTAAAAAAGGTTCATAAAGAGGGTAAAAAAAGCAATAAGCCCCCATGCATAAAGCCAGAAATTATTCCCAGCCAATTGGAAGAACCATATAACCAGGGTCAGTATGCCTCCGCCAATAATGATCATCATCAACCAGGACTTGATCTTATCTGTTATAAATAGCTTTGGCGTGATCTTGTTAAAACCAAACTTTTCCTCAATTATAAAAGTTTGGTACAGCGCAAAAGGGATTCCCAGCAAATCACTTCCCAGCATAATAATTCCGAAAAAGGCCAGTGCTCTGATAATGGTATTGTCAGAAACCAGTTTTGTGATCTGATCAACCCATTCGAATCCGCCGAAGATCAGAAAGGCCAGTATAAGGAGTAATGAAAATATCGAAGAGACCAGCCCAAAGTGATAGTTCGACCTTTTGTAAGCCTGGGACTTCAGATATTGCTCCTGGTCAAAGACGTCGGCTAATTCAGCTGGCAGGGGATCGCTGAATTTACGTGCGTTCAGGTACTGTAGTACAGTTTCGATAAGAAACTGCAGAACAAGTATTAGGATAATTACTAAAAAGAGTGAATTATTATTCATAGCAATGCTAATTGAGGTCCTTAGAAGCTAGTGCTGCTCCCTCTGCCTGACAGCTTCAAAGATAAGTATTGCGGCCGAGACCGATACATTCATAGAATCGATCTCACCCCTCATTGGGATTAGGATATTCTTATCAGCGGCATCCAGCCATTCTGATGTAAGACCAGTAGATTCGGTTCCCACAACGATGGCGGTTGGGCCGCTGAAATCCACTTTGTTATATGAAATTGCCGCGTTCAATGCTGCAGTATAAATATTGAATCCACGGTCCTTAATGAAATTCAAAACTTCTTCATTGCTACCCTGGCCAACAGGTACTGTGAATATGCAGCCCAGGCTGGAGCGTATAACGTTAGGGTTGTATATGTCCGTCCTTGGGTTTGAAACGATCACAGCATCCAGTGCAGCTGCATCAGCAGTTCTCAATATAGCACCCACATTGCCGGGTTTTTCAGGCGATTCTGCAATGAGGACCAGCGGATTCTTTGTACTGAATTGAAGACTATCGAGAGCATGGGACTTAGATTTGCCCAGGGCTACCAGCCCTTCTGTTTTTTCGCGATATGCAATCCTGGCATAGACATCTTTTGAGACCTCAATTAATTCCGGTTTAATCCTGTATTCATAGATTTTCTTTTCCACTTCCTCAATCGAAATAATGTCGCTGCTGTAAAAGATCTTTAAAAGTTCACATTTACCCTTCAGCGACATCTCTATCTCCTTTTTGCCCTCTGCCACAAAGAGTCCCTGCTTTTTCCTCCACCTTGATTTCTCCTTGATCAGAATCAATTCCCTGATCTGGGGATTTTTCACACTGTCTATAAATCGATTGGCCCTCATCCAGACAAATGTAAAGGAATAAGTAAATATGAGCTATTAATGTCGACTAAGGCATTAAATTATAGCTTTGTAACATGAAAAATACACTGATCACTAGCCTCACCTTATTACTCATAGCCTGCCAGGAACAGCCTAAAAAGCAGGAAGCGCCGAGTCAGGCAGACAGTACAGAGCAAATTGAAGCCAGGACAGAATACCCGGAATTGCTACAGAAGGTTTTCAATGCTCATGGAGGCATAGACAACTGGAAGCAGATGAAGAGCCTGGTTTACGAAATTCCTAAATCAAACTTAACAGAGACACATACTATCAATTTGTATTCGAGGAAAGACAGGGTGGATACGCCGGACTATTCAATGGGTTTTGATGGAAGCCAGGTATGGCTCCTGGATCCGGATGCCAAATACACAGGCGACCCGGTCTTCTACCACAATCTGATGTTTTACTTCTATGCCATGCCCTTTGTATTGGCAGACCAGGGGATCGTCTATACACAGACAGAAAACCTTGAATTTGAGGGTAAATCATATCCGGGTATTGGCATCGGCTACGAGCAGCATGTAGGCACCTCACCCAAGGATGAATATTATATACATTTTGATCCGGAGACCTTCCAAATGGCTTGGTTGGGTTATACGGTGACTTACAGAACCGGGGAAAAGTCGGATACTGTAAAGTGGATCCGATATGACAATTGGCAGGAGGTTGAAGGAATACTGCTCCCTTCGTCTATTACCTGGTATGATTTTGAAGGCAGGACACTCAAAGAAGCCAAAAGTACGGTTCAATTTGACAATGTCAGCTTAAGCAATATGGCAAAAGATGCCTCTGTTTTTGCAAAACCATCAGGAGCCGTAGTAGCGGAACCTAAAATCCCGAATCAATAGGGCAGGAGAATTACTGCAGCGGGCTAATTCTCTGGGTATTGCTGATGATAAGCAACTATGAGTGATACTACAAGACTATAGCTTTTTATACCTGCTTCCTGATTATTGGCTTTGAGGAATGTATTGAATATAGATTTGAAGACAGGTTCCAGGGGATTTTCATAGGACTCCCAAAAACTTTGAAGCTCCTTGTAGTTTTGACGAACCCCGGGATTTATCATAGCGTAAAACGATTTGTATTTCTCAGGATCTCTGCGGTTTACCTCCCGAAGACAGTGACTTAAGGCGTAGGCAGAGGCTGAGTAACGCAGATAGGCGTCTTTTTGAGTAGCCATTACCAAATACCCTATAAAATTAACCTCATTTTCGGCGGAATAACCCAGTTGATGACCAACTTCATGGCCACAGACGACAGGGAACCTGAAAACCGGGATTTTGCTATTCACCTGCGATTCGTGGGTAAAGGGGTTGAGATATCCACCATAGCCCATATAGGTCAGGATCGTACTAAACATCGATGATTTTAAACTTGGTTTTTGATAGCTGAATTGGGGATATGAGATGGCCAGTTCCTCATATGAGCTAATAGTCTTTTTAAAAATTTCTTTTTTGGTGTATGGAATATCAACTTTAGTCAGGCTATCGCCAGTTATGTTCTGTTGTGAGGCATTAGTGGTTTTTATGAGTTTCCTGGTGACATCATAAAGATCACGGGTACTGTATTCCTCCGACAGAGAAAGCGAATCAGCCACTGGCAGCCTGTAATAATTTAATCCCCAGCTGATATGGAAAGTAAAATAGGCGATGGAAAGTACCATTACAGTATCTCTCAGCAGCGCTTTCCATTGTTGGCGGAACTGATGTCGATTTTTGATGAAATGATAAATAACAGATGCGATGAGCAGCGCGTAAATGATATCTCCGACAGAGAATGGCAGCCAGCCGAAAAGTGACCTGAAAAATCCCGCAAAGTAAGGATAGAAACCCTTGCTGTAGTAAGTCTCAATAATATCAGGATAGCTTCCCAGCCATTTAACCAGAACTATCTGGGGCAGCAAGGCCAGGGCGATAACATCTTTTAATCTGTTCCTCATTGCTTCAAAAATAGAATAAATGACTTTTAGAAACAGTAATTTCCACATTAATATCCCTCAATGATCAATCAGTTAGAAATTCCTGATTTGTATATGAGAATGAGCTGCTTTGCCGTAATTTTGACATCTATCAAACCAAATTATGAGCGAAGAAATAAGAGCACTTGAACCAACAGCTGTCTGGGCTAATTTTGCCAACCTGAACGCTGTGCCTAGACCATCAAAAAAAGAAGAAAAAGTGATCAGCTTTATGCTGGATTTCGGCAGGAAGCTGAACCTGGAAACTTTTGAAGACCAGGTTGGGAATGTTATAATTCGCAAGCCCGGGACCAAAGGCCTGGAAGACAAAAGAATGATCACATTACAGTCTCACCTCGACATGGTCCATCAAAAAAATTCGGATACGAATTTCGATTTTGATACCCAGGGGATAGCCATGTACCTGGATGGAGAATGGGTGAAGGCCCGGGGAACTACACTGGGAGCCGATAATGGGATGGGTGTGGCGGCTATTATGGCATTGTTGCAGTCCACAGATATCCCGCATCCACCTCTTGAAGCGCTTTTTACCATTGATGAAGAAACCGGTATGACCGGTGCTATGGGCCTTGAAGCTGAAGTCCTGAAAGGCAGTGTCTTGTTAAATCTGGATACGGAGGATGATGATGAGATTGATATCGGCTGTGCCGGTGGTATAGATATCACCGCCAAACGCACGTATCGTCAAATACCGGTTAAAGATGATGAAATTGGATTTGAGATCTCTGTCAGCGGTCTTCAGGGTGGGCATAGCGGTATGGATATCCACAGGGGTTTTGGTAATGCAAACAAGATCATGAACAGGCTTTTATATCTGGCGCATGAGTCTTTTGATATGAGTATTAGCTCTATTGATGGTGGTGGTCTCAGAAATGCTATCCCCAGGGAGAGCCGGGCAATTATTGTCCTGTCTAAGAGTGAGCGGGATGCTTTTACTGATCAGTTTCAAAAGTGGGCTGAAATGATTAAAGCAGAACTTGCCGTTAATGAACCACAATTATCTGTAAGTCTAAGCCCGCAGTCTGCTCCTGAGCTAAAAATGGATCCCGCTGACCAGGATCAGGTACTAAAAACCATCTACGGCATACATAATGGTGTATATGCCATGAGTGCCTCTATTGCCGACCTGGTAGAGACTTCTAACAATCTGGCGAGAGTGAATATCCATGAAGGGAATATAGGTGTGATGTGCCTTACCAGATCTTCGGTGGATACGGCCAAGATGGATCTGGCCCGGACGCTGAGGGCTGTATTTGAATTAGGCGGTTTCACAGTAGAATTCTCGGGTGCATACCCCGGCTGGAATCCAAATCCGGATTCTGAGATCTTAACCATCCTTAAGGCAAGATATGAGGCACTTTTTAATGAGGAACCCAATGTGGTAGCCTGTCATGCGGGCTTAGAGTGCGGTATTCTGGGGCAGAATTACCCGGAGATGGATATGATCAGCTTTGGACCTACCATCAGAGGAGCTCATTCCCCGGATGAAAGAGTAAGTGTTGCCTCGGTTCAGAAGTTCTGGAAATTCTTATTAGACATTCTGGCCAATATTCCTTAAGATTAAGGCGATAGGGCCGGGATTTGGAAATTAAGCCATGATGCCTTGAAAAAATTCGTAACTTTAAGAGGAATCTTAATTCCAGGCGGGCATGGCTATCAAAAGTTTTCAGGGTCCAAGGCGCAAACAACCTGAAGAGGAGGTTCCTCTAAGGGTTAGGGATTATATGACGCGTAAACTCATCACGTTCAGTCCGGAACAATCTGTAGAAGAAGTTATTGAAGAACTGATCCGATACAAGATTTCCGGAGGACCCGTTGTCAACGAAAAGAATGAACTGGTGGGTGTCATTTCGGAAGGGGATTGTATCAGGCATATTAGTGAAAGCCGTTACCACAATCTTCCGAGCGAGAATAGAAAAGTAGAACAGCATATGGCCAAAGAGGTGGAGACTATCGACGGCGATATGAACATTTTTGATGCGGCGAACAAGTTCCTGAACGACAGGAGACGGAGATTTCCTATTGTGGATGACGGGGTCCTTGTTGGACAAATATCCCAGAAAGATATTTTAAAAGCTACATTGAAGATGAAATCCCAGAACTGGAGAAAATAGTTAACTCTGTTTATTCCAAGAAAATTAAAAAGGCCTTACAATCGTAAGGCCTTTCTTTTATTGTGCTATCCCGGTTATCTCAAGATCGAAGACCAGCTCTGCATTGGGAGGAATCTGACCAACTCCCTGTGGACCGTAGCCCAGGTGTGAGGGGATAAAAAGTCTAAGCTTATCACCGACTTTCATACGCATCAAACCTTCTTTAAACCCGGGAATAAGTCTGGCATCCGGACTAAAGGTCATCGCCACCGGAGAGAAGTCGCCCCTATGGGCACGGTTTAAGTTCTCAAATTGCCCAAACTGCTCAGCAATGGCCTTCTCACTTGTATCGAAGAGGGATCCATCTGCCAGCCAGCCAGCATAGTTGACCAGTACCTGATCACCTGGCTTTGGCACCGCCCCATCACCGGTTTTAACAGTAAGTACCTTAAGTCCGGAGGGCAATTCTTCGGCACTTTCTCTTTGAGAAGCGATCTCAGCAGCTAGATCACTCCTTGTTTTTTCTATGGCCGCCAACCTTTTTTCTTCTTCATCAAAATAATCTGTCATGACTTGCACGGCATCGAAATCTTTTGCCTCTTTACCCTTCCTGACGATCTCAACTTTATTCATCACAACGTCTGCGACCGGTCTGTCCTTCCTGCTGGATTCCTGGTATGTTTCTACATTGGCAATTGAATCCACTACTTCCATACCTATCACTACCTCTCCGAAAACAGTGTGTTTTCCATCCAGGTGCAGGGTGGGCTTATGAGTAATAAAGAACTGGCTTCCATTTGTTTTAGGTCCTGAATTGGCCATGGACAGAATACCAGCCTTAGAATGACTGAGAACCGGGTCAATTTCGTCCTTAAAACGATACCCGGGATTTCCGCTTCCGGAGGCAGTAGGATCACCTCCCTGGATCATAAAATCCTTTATGACCCTGTGGAAAATGACTCCCTCATAATATTTTTTGTCTTTGTACTGATCGCTTACAAAAGGACTGGTACCTTCGGCAAGCGAAATAAAATTTGCGACAGTTATTGGGGTCTTGTCCTGCTCCAGTTTCAGGACAATATCGCCGTAATTGGTTTGGATATCGGCGTATATACCATCTGATAATTCAGCATATTTGCTGGATTTACAAGCAGAAAGCATAAATAATGTTGATAAGACTAAGGCTAAAGCGTATTTCATTTCTCTTTATTTAATTCGATAAACTATCTATTGATTTCTTGATCTCTAACAGGCTTATTGTGGACTTGACCGGTACATTGGTACCTATCCTGTCCCCATCGCCGTGATAACCGTAGGCAAGTGATGAAGGAAACAGAAAGGTTGCCACCTCTCCGGCTTTGAGCACTTTGACACCATTTCTCAGCCCGGGGAAGAACTCCTGCTTGTCTACACGGAATTGTATCGTACCTATATCCTCCTGGCTGTAAATAGTGTCATTTCCGAAACTGATCATATCGTAATTCAAGCTGACAAGATCGTCTGTTTCGGGTCTGGGACTTTCTTCTGTAATTTGATTTTGATAAAAATACCAGGCGCCAAAATCAGTACTGAAATATTGATTCGCAGAATCTATCGCGATTAGTGCCTGGATCAATTCCTCCTCCCGGGCCAGTAATTCTTTATTTCTTTTTACAGATTCTTTTAAAAAACTACCGGACTTTACTTTCACAGGTTTCCTGGGTTCAGGCCCGCCACATTGGGCGAACAAGATCAGGATCATTATGAAAAATAACTTCTTCATGCGTTTAACTGCTCTTTATATTCCTCCAGTATTTCCCTGAACCGGCGCACCGTATCTTCCATATTCAATTCGCTTTTCCCTCCTGCAGCATTGGTATGACCCCCTCCCTGGAAATGAGATCTTGAGAACTCATTCACAGAAAATGAGCCTTCAGATCGAAAAGAGATCTTAATATGACCGTTATCGCTATTTTCTATAAATATCGCTGCAAAACATATTCCTTCCAGTGTCAATCCATAATTCACAAATCCTTCCGTATCCCCCTTTTTAAAATTGAATTCGTACAGATCCTCTTTGGTCAGGGTGATATAAGCTGTTTTATATTCCGGTAAAATGACCATATTGTTCAGGGCTCGCCCCAGCAAATGCAAGCGGTCCGGAGTGTTGGTGTCAAAAATTCTGTTGTGTATCACACTGTTATCCGCACCATGGCGGATGAGGTCTGCAACTACTTCATGGGTTCGACTCGTAGTTGAACTGAATTTAAAAGAGCCGGTATCAGTGAGAATACCTGCATACAGGCAACTTGCCATGCCTTCAGATATGAGTTTCTGATCGCCGAGACTCTCAATAAAATTGTACACCATCTCACATGTTGAGCTCATGCTGACATCCGAATAAGTTATATGGGCATAAGGCTGCGGTGCCTGATGATGGTCTATCATTATGAATTGGGCATCTGAGGCCTCAAAGGGTTTCTGAAGATCACCTATCCTGCTGAGATCATTGAAATCAAGAGTAAAGATGAGGTCGGCCTGTTGAATGCTACCCAAAGATCGTTCTGCTTCTTTTTCAAATATCAGAATGTCAGAACTCCCAGGCATCCACTTCAGAAATTTTGGAAAATCATTGGGAACAATCACCTGTGCATTATGCCCTTTTAGTTTGAGGTAGTGCCAAAGGGCAAGACTACTGCCTATGGCATCGCCGTCTGGATTTTTATGCGGGGTGATAACTATATTTTTGGGAGAAGATAAGACCTCCCTGATGCGTTTTACATCCTCAGAATTCATGGGCGCAAAGATACAATTTATTAATATAGACTTTGTTTATAATGCGCTAATTTTACCTGAGTTATTCAAGCTCCCGCTATGATAAAAAAGTTATTTGTTTTTCTATTGATACTCATGCTTTTTTCTTGTAAAAGCACAACCACGGTAGATTTGCCCTATCAACCTGTATCCGAATATACTATCGCCTTTGGTTCCTGCAACAAACACGACATCAGAAATTATCTATGGGATGATGTCAGGGATGCAGAACCCGACCTCTGGATCTGGGGCGGGGACAATATCTACGCTGATACGGATGATGTTACGGCCATTGCTAAAATGTACGATGCACAAAAGAAAGTAACGGGATATCGGAAGCTTAGGAAAGAGATTCCGGTTACAGGATCCTGGGATGATCATGACTATGGTCTGAACGACGGCGGAGTGGAATGGACAGTTAAAAAGCAAAGCCAGCAGGCATTGCTCGACTTTCTCGATGTTCCCATTTCAGACCCAAGGAGATCGCGTGAAGGGATCTATACCGTCCACAAGGTGGAGATACCCTTGGGAAGCGTATTTATCTACATTTTAGATACGAGGTATTTCAGAACAGCATTAACACCTGATAGTACAGGTGAAAAGCGTTATGTTCCCAATGAATATGGAGACGGTACCATACTGGGTGAGGTACAGTGGAACTGGCTTGAGAAAGAACTATCGCGTTCCGAAGCCAATTTTAATATACTTGTCAGCAGTATCCAGTTTTTGTCGGACCAGCACGGCTTCGAAA
>CAJHXL010000088.1_pt1 | contig 38995 bp, 38 predicted proteins | sample 9198601 | NCBI WGS metagenome assembly CAJHXL01 (sample SAMEA7708277, study PRJEB35096) | sediment metagenome | biome: marine neritic benthic zone biome [ENVO:01000025]; feature: sediment [ENVO:00002007]; material: shallow marine sediment [ENVO:03000034] sea grass bed [ENVO_01000059] ...
GATTTATCAGAAAATTTTTGCGTTGTTCCACGGCATAAGCCGATGTTTCAAAGCGCAGACCTAAGCGGAATATTTCATTCAGAATCTTCCAAAGCTGGCCATCCCTGCTACCGTAACAAAAATCCACATCCCCTTCTTTTAACTCGCCTGTCGTAAATCTTGGCGGCGGCAATGTTCCGACAATGAGTTTAGTGGCCTCCGGAAAGAGGAATGGTGGGTATGGATGGGTGTGGAGGAACATGGATCTAAGGATGTTTTTATTCTATTGGGGTTTTAACGCGGCGAAGAGCCACAGAGGTTCACGGAAAAAAGCTTATTTCAGGATTAGTACCAGGTCGTCTGTATTCACCAGAGAACCACCTTGCAATTGGATTTTGCTTATGACACCCTCTTCGGTGGCGGTAACGGTTGTCTCCATTTTCATAGCCTCTATAACAAACAGCGGTTGATTTTTTGAAATCTCCTCCCCTTTCTTTACAAGTACATTGGAAAGCAATCCCTGCAAAGGTGCCCCTATCTGCTTGGGGTCGGCCGGATCTATCTTTACATTCTCCTCCTTGTCAACTTTAACAGACGTATCGCGAATCAGCACATTACGCAATTGTCCGTTTACCTTGAAAAAAATGCTCACATTACCTACATCATCGGGCTCACCCTTTAGCATTAATGAGATCAAAACATCTTTGCCCTTGTCCAGCTCAACCATGATCTCCTCCCCTACCTCCATTCCGTAGAAGAAGTTTTTAGTAGGGATGTTGACTACATTGCCATATTTCACATGCTTCTCATAGGCATCGGTAAATACCTTGGGATATAGTTTGTAAGACAGGTAATCAGTAATTAGCAACGCCCTGCCCATTCCTTTTTTGAATTTGCGTTTGAAAGCCTGGAATTCTTTCTCAAAGTCAATAGGCTCGAGATGTGCATTGGGTCGGTCTGTATAAGGCTTCTTGTCTTTGAGCACAATTTTCTGTACCTCAGCCGGAAATCCTCCGACCGGTTGCCCCAGGTCTCCTTTAAAGAAACTGATGACAGATTGAGGAAATGAAATACTGTCACCTCTTTCAAGAACATCTTCAATACTGTAGCCGTTGCTTATCAGATATTGGGCCATATCTCCCACTACTTTCGAACTTGGTGTAACCTTTATTATATCGCCGAACAACTTATTCACCTGAGAATACATCTTAGTAATTTCAGGGAATTGATGTTCTAACCCCAGTGCTATGGCCTGACCTTTCAGGTTGGAGTACTGTCCGCCCGGTATCTCGTGCTCGTATACTTCACCGGTACCGGCCTTCAGCCCCGACTCAAAAGGATAGTAATAAGACCTGACAGTTTCCCAATAATTTGAGTACTCTGCCAGAGACTCAGTATTCATCTCCTGCTCCCTGTTGTTAAAACGAAGCATTTCCACCACCGAATTAAAATTGGGTTGTGCTGTCATACCCGATAGGCCGCCAAGCGATACATCCACTACATCAACACCGGCTTCCACGGCTTTCAGATAAGTCGCTGCCTGAATAGAAGAGGTGTCATGGGTATGGAGGTGAACAGGGATATTCAGTTCGGATTTCAGTGCGCTGATCAATTCAAAGGCAGCATCTGGTTTTAAAAGGCCTGCCATATCCTTTACGCCCAGAATGTGAGCCCCGGCATTCTCAATATCCTTAGCCAGCTGCAAATAATAGTTTAGATTGTATTTGGTTTTGGAAGTATCCAGTATATCGCCGGTATAGCAAATAGACCCTTCTGCCAGTCCGCCTGTCTTTTCCCTCACGTAGCTAATACAGGGAGCAATGGATTTCATCCAATTAAGTGAATCGAAGATCCTGAAAACATCAATTCCGGTTTCCCAGGCCTGCTCTACAAATTTCTCAATTAGATTATCGGGATAGGCAGTATATCCAACAGCATTAGAACCCCTTATGAGCATTTGCAGGAGAATGTTGGGCATGGCCCGGCGTAACAATGCCAGTCGCTCCCAGGGATTTTCCTGCAGGAACCTGAGGCAGACATCAAATGTGGCACCGCCCCAGACCTCGAGGCTGAATATCTGAGGGTTGTTTTTGGCATAACCCTCCGCCACTTTTAGCATATCGATGGTGCGCATACGTGTTGCGAGCAGACTTTGATGGGCATCGCGCATGGTCGTATCCGTATATTGGATCTTCTCTTCTTTCAAAAGCCATTCTGAAAATCCATCCGGACCCAGCTTAGACAAAAGATCTTTTGATCCTTCAGGGTATTCCTCATTTATAGGAAATTGAGGAATATTGGGTTTTGAAAATATATGATTTGGATTGATGTGCTTCACATCAGGGTTGCCATTGACGATGGTCTCTCCTAAGAACTCCAGCAATTTGTTAGCCCTGTTTCGGGGTTCTTCGATTTCGAAAAGTGAGGGCTCATTCTTTATAAAATTCACGGTCACCTTGCCTTCCCTTAAACTGGGATGCTTGAGGATGTTATCCAGAAAGGCCATGTTGGTCTTTACACCTCGTACGCGAAATTCAGCAAGTGCTCTGCGCATTTTCCGGCAACATCCATCCAGTGTCCTGCTCATCGCAGAAGCTTTTACCAAAAGGGAATCGAAGAAAGGAGAAATACTCACTCCCTGATAAATACTACCGGCATCCAGCCTTATTCCCATTCCGGAGGCACTTCGGTAAGTGGTTACAACACCGTAATCCGGTTTGAAATCATTGAGAGGATCTTCAGTGGTGATCCTGCACTGCAGTGCATAGCCGGTAACATGGATCGACTCCTGGTCTTGAATCTTAATCTGTTGGTCAGACAATTTATATCCGCCGGCTACAAATATCTGAGTTTTCACCAAATCGATGTTGGTAATCATTTCTGTTACCGTGTGCTCTACCTGTATCCTGGGGTTTACCTCTATAAAATAAATGCTGCCGTCATCGTCAACCAGAAACTCAACGGTCCCGATATTGTTATAGTCAACGGCTTTGCAAATGGAAATTGCGTACATGTACAGGTCTTGTTTGGTTGCTTCGGGCAGACCTACTGATGGGGCAAACTCAATGACCTTCTGATACCGTCGCTGTACTGAACAATCCCTTTCATACAAATGGACCATATTCCCGTGCAGATCAGCAACGATCTGTATTTCTATGTGTTTAGGGTTCTCAACAAATTTTTCAAGGAAAACGGTATCATTTCCAAAGGCATTCAGCGATTCCCTGCGCGCTTCAGGAAAGGCCTTCCGGAGGGTTGCTTCATCTCTGATAACGCGCATACCACGACCGCCACCACCTGAAGCGGCTTTTAACATAACCGGATATCCAATTGCTGCCGCCTCTTCCAGCGCCACCTCAATGGTATTCAGATCCTTTTCACTACTGCGGATAATAGGAACTCCGTTGGCCACAGCTACTTCTTTGGCGGTGATCTTGTCGCCAAGAGCTTTAAGTACAGATACTTTGGGACCAATAAAAACAAGCCCGTTCTCTTCACATTTTCTGGCAAACTCTGAATTCTCAGATAAAAAGCCATAGCCGGGATGAATGGCATCTACATCATTGTCTTTGGCTACCTTGATAATAGCATCGATATTGAGATAGGGTTTCAATGGGTCCTGATCATCTCCGATCTGGTAGCATTCGTCTGCCTTATAGCGGTGCAGCGAATACCTGTCCTCCCAGGTATACACACCAACGGTCTTTATACCTATCTCTACACAGGCCCTGAAAATCCTTATGGCGATCTCGCCGCGGTTCGCGACTAAAACTTTTTTAATATCCACCCTTGCTACTTAATGATTCCAGATTTATCCACTTATAACAAACTTAACCCTTTTGATTGTGTAATACAATCTGTGATCCGCATGGAAGTTTGCCCTGGGTGTAAAGGCATCAGAATCAAATGGTGATACAAGCTCAAGTACAGATAATCCAAAAGAACCGCAAAGAAAGTACATTTATTTTCTGTGCTCAGATTGAGAATTAAATACCCGGTTTGACTTCTTTATTCCTTTAAATTATCTTTATCTAAATATTAACCGCCTATGGGTAAAGGAGATAAAAAAACAAAACGGGGAAAGATCGGCAATAAATCCTATGGAGTAAGACGGCCCAGAAAGAAACCTAAGCCGGTGGTCAAGACTAAGAAAAAGACAAAGAAAAAGTAGCTGTTTCTAGTCGACTTTGAATTCCAGAAGTACTTCGCCCTCTTCATTTACATCCAGTTCATAGGTGTAAAGTCCAATAGGAAGAGCGGTTTCACCTACAAAGTCTATAGGTTGAAGTACATATATTTCCGCACCTGACTGGATCTCGATAAAAGCATATCTGTATGCTTCTTCATATTGCAGATAGTCTGAGAATTCATCCGTTCCTACATTCTCGTGGATCTTATCCGGTTCTCCAACCTGAACGCGATCAAAATTGATATTGCTGATGTTCCGGATTCTTATGTTCACCTCGTTCACATTGTCGTCTCTGTCATCACAAGCGAACAAAACCAGGAAGGCGAATAAATAAACACAGTATTTGTACATACCGTTCTTTTTAAGAGTATAAAGGAATAACGTGATGCGGGAAGAATTATTCTATCTCACAAAGACAGGTTGATCGGGTCTTAGTGTATGTTCCTGGCTAAATATATAATCATCACGATCAAAGCCCTTGACATCTTCTAAGGTCTGAGCCCCGGATTCTATGATATAGCGTACCATGGAACCCCTGGCCTTCTTGGCAAAAAAACCGATTACCTTGAGTTTGTCGTTCTTCCAGTCCTTAAAAATGGGTGTGATAACCGGCACTTTTAACTTTTTTGTATCAATCGCCCTGAAATATTCATCACTAGCCAGATTGATGAAGAGTTCATCTTCCTCCATTTCCTCATTCAGGGCCTTGGTGATTTTCTCTTTCCAGAATTCATATAGATTTTTCTTTCTCCCTATACGCAGGGCAGTCCCCATTTCCAGCCTGTAAGCCTGTATCAGATCTAAAGGTTTCAGAACACCGTACAAGCCAGAAAGGATCCTCAGAGAATCCTGAAGTGGGCCCATCTTATCAGCCTTTATAGTATAAGCATCAAGACCCAGGTACACATCGCCATTAAAGGCATACATGGCCGGCCTGGCATTAGAGGAAGTAAAGGGCAATTGAAAATTTTGATTTCTCTCCCAGTTCAATTCCCCAAGATTTTGAGAAATATCCATGAGCCTGGATAAAGATCTTGGTTTTTTCTTCCTGAGAATCTTATTCAATCTTTCAGCTTCATCAAGAAAAAGTGGCTGCGAATGCCTCGAATGCGGCAATTTAGTTTCAAAATCCAATGATTTGGCAGGAGAAATTACAATCTTCATAGCTTCAAAATTACACGTAAAATTAGTCAGGATTGATCGGATTTACACACTTGACCCCAAATAGTTTTCAATACTCCTATTGAAATAATTTATAAGTGCTTTCCATGTTTTGAATACTCCCGCCATTTCTCAATGCACTGTTTCATGTCATCAGGCATTTCAGAAGTAAAACTCATCTTTTCCCCGCTGGCCGGATGAATAAATCCGAGACTTTTGGCATGAAGCCCTTGCCTGGGAAGTATTTTAAAAGCATTGTCTACAAATTGTTTGTACTTTGAAAAGTGTGTCCCCTTCAGGATCCTGTCTCCCCCGTAGCGTTCATCATTAAAGAGTGTATGCCCGATATACTTCATATGCACCCTGATCTGGTGGGTCCTGCCAGTCTCCAAAGTACAAGAAACAAGAGTAACATAGCCTAATCTTTCAAGCACTTTATAATGCGTTACCGCTTCTTTGCCCTGCGACCCATCGGGAAACACCTGCATTTGAAGCCTGTTCCTGGGGTTCCTGCCTATATGACCTTCCACAGTTCCTTCATCCTGATCCACATTACCCCAGACCAGGGCAATGTATTCCCGTTCACTGGTTTTTTCAAAAAATTGTTGAGCGAGATTAGACATCGCCTGTTCTGTTTTGGCAATGACCAGTAATCCGGAGGTATCCTTATCTATTCTATGGACAAGCCCGGGTCTGTCGGTTGAGTTCAGCGGCATATTCTCCAGGTGGAATGCCAGAGCATTCAGCAAAGTTCCACTGTAATTTCCATGGCCGGGATGGACCACCATGCCGGCAGGTTTATTAACAATAAGAAGGGAATCGTCTTCATAAACTATGTCTAACGGGATCTCTTCAGGCGTTAACAGGAACTCATAGGGCGGATGTTCAAAAAGCACCTTCACCTCATCGGCCGCCTTAACTTTATAGTTCTGCTTTACGGCCTTGCCGTTAACCCAGATATGGCCCTGCCTGGCAGCCTGCTGGATCTTGTTCCTGGTTGCATTTTCGATAAAGTTCATCAGGAACTTGTCCACTCTTAGAGGGTCCTGACCTTTGGCAGCGACAAAACTATGGTGTTCAAAAAGTTCGTTGTCTTCCGGGACCGGAGATTTATGCGCATCCATTTTATGGAGAATCGGACTTAATTCTGGCACGGCCCGTTATGGTCCCGTTCCCGCATACCAGTTCTACCCTGGAGGTTTTGGGCAGTTTGTCGCCTGGCTGAATATTCTTCCCTTTAAATCGAAGATAATAGACCATATCCTTCCCAAGCTCGTCGATATAAGTTACCCTTTGAACATCCAGTCCGACAGCCCTGAGCATTGAAGAAGCGTTGCGTTGGGTAACCTGAATAATGTTAGGCACCGTTACTTTCCTGTAACCGGAAGGATTAACAGTCACATAGATCTTCCTGTTCTGCTTTACTTTGTTCCCTGCCGGGGGGGTCTGCTCTATGATCGAAAAACTGGGATATTCAGGGTTATAATTCGCAGAATCGAGTACTTCATATCTCAAATTCGCATCGGCTATGACTTCGCGCATTTCCAGTACGGATAATTTTGAAAGATCGGGAACCTCAACAAATTCCCCGTGATGTGTAGACTTCTTCAACCATTGGAGGGCAAGAAAGGAAATGACAATTAGCGCTACAACGGCAAGTATGAGATTTATTAAAAAAACCTTGCTTTTAAGGAATTTGATGAAATTTTTCATTTTCGTATTTATTCGCGCGGCAAAGATAGGAAACCCAAGCCTTTTTCTTTACTTTGGTTCTTGCGTAAGCACTGCAAACTTCAAAGGATAAACGAAGTAATGAAGAAAAATATTGCCATCATTATGGGTGGTTATTCCAGTGAATACGGGATATCCATTAAAAGTGGGAATGTTGTTTACCAACATCTTAGTAAAGATAGATTCAATACCTATCGGGTAGTCATCACGAAAGATCGCTGGTATATGTTAGACGAATCCGACGGGCAGCACGAGGTGAACAAACACGATTTTTCAGTAGACACAGGTCAGGAAATTATCCGCTTCGACTGTGTATTTAATGCCATTCACGGGAGCCCAGGCGAAGATGGAATCATGCAGGCCTATTTTGAACTCATAGCTATGCCGCAGACCTCATGCGGATATTATCAGGCAGCACTTACATTCAATAAGCGGGACTTGCTAAGTGCCCTTCACGCATATGGAATTAAATCGGCGGCCTCCTTTTACCTGAATAACGGAGACCCAATAGACGAGGATGCCATTGTCAATACAGTGGGTCTGCCCTGCTTTGTTAAACCAAACAAATCCGGCAGTAGTTTTGGAATGACAAAGGTTCATAAAAAAGAAGGTTTGGCAGAGGCCATTCGCAGTGCCTTTAAAGAGGATAATGAGATCATAATCGAATCCTTTCTGGACGGCACAGAAGTGTCTGTAGGAGTTATTCGCTATAAGGGTCAAACGAGGGTATTACCGGTCACAGAAATTGTCTCTGAGAATGACTTTTTTGATTACGAAGCCAAATACGAAGGCAAGTCCCAGGAAATAACACCGGCGCGAATTTCGTCTGTGCAGGAGAAGAATGTAAAGTCAGTCGTCAAAAAGGCCTATGAGTTACTGCAGATGAGCGGTTTTAGCAGGAGCGAATTTATATTTATAGGCGATGAACCAATGATGCTTGAAATGAATTCCAACCCCGGACTAACCGAGGAAAGCATTTTACCCCAGCAGGCAGTCCATGACGGGATCAGCCTTCCCGAACTCTTTGAAAGTGCCATTGATGATGCCTTAGCACAAAATCAGTAACTTTATTGTCGTCAAACACAGACTCATGAAACGCGCTATTTTTCCAGGTTCTTTTGATCCGATCACCCTAGGCCATTACGACATCATCAGGCGCGGTATCGATCTATTTGACGAATTGATCATCGCTATAGGTGTAAATGCCGAGAAACGATATATGTTCAGCGAGGATGAGCGCAAGCATTTCATTGCTGAGGCTTTCAAGGATGAAGCCAAAATTAAGGTAATGACCTACAGCGGACTCACTATCGATTTCTGCCGTGAAATAAATGCGCATTACATACTTAGAGGACTTCGCAATGCGGGAGATTTCGAATTTGAAAAAGCTATTGCTCACACAAACAGGAAACTCTCCCATATCGAAACCGTTTTTCTGCTGACTTCATCGGGCCTGTCTTACATCAGCTCTTCAATTGTCAGGGATGTTATTCGAAATGGCGGCGATTATACTTCGCTTGTTCCTCCAACTGTCAAAGTAACCAAATAGTTTCTCCGTCACCACAATTGCAAGTGCTTGAAACAAAAGAACTAAGCAATTTGCTATTACGACACAATTTCTTTTATTTTGTAAGAAAATACATCTTTTTTAGGCGCTATTAACCTATTTATCACTCAAATATTGAGAACACACAACGAGTTTGGCCCAATTCACAACAATCTTTCATCATTGACGGAAATTCAAAATACATTAGTAAGAAATTTCCATCGAATGCTGCGTGAAACGCAAACAAACTCGAGTGATTACCTGATTAAACAGCTACCCAAGGCCACTGCATTTATAGATAAACAATACCGTGTGGTTCATGTATCTGATAGCTGGATCGAATACTTTGATTTTAACCCGAACCAGGTCATTGGAAAAACCATCCATAAACTTTTTGGACGTGTAAGCCCGGAATGGCAGGAAGCCCTGCAAAACTGTCTGCGCGGAAAGCATAGCGAAATTGAAATAGAGCGTTATTTTGATAGTGATAATCAGGAAAAGTGGTTCGAATGGACCAATAATCCCTGGTATGACCAAGAAGAGAATATTATCGGGGTCATTCTTCACCTCGATGATATTACCAACAGGGTCAAGAATGAAATTGAGCATGATAAACTACAGCTGCTCCTCAGGGAGAAGTCTGAAATTGCTAAAATAGGTAGTTGGGAATACGATGCTGTCACCGATACGCTTAACTGGTCTGAGATGACCAGGAAGATCCATGGAGTGGACGCAGACTATCAACCAACCATTGCCACCGGCATTGAATTTTACAAGGAGGGTTATAGCAAAAATACTATTTCACTGGCCGTGCACAAGGCCATGGTTGACGGTCAGCCATGGAACGAAAAATTGCAGATCGTAACGGCAAAAGGTGAGGAGAAATGGGTTATTGCAGCCGGTAAAGCACTGTTTAAGAATGGAGAGTTCATCGGGCTCATTGGAACCTTTCAGGATGTAAACGATTCCGTGCAGGCCGATAACGAGACCAGGGAAAATGCGAAACTACTTCGCACCCTTATCAATAATCTGCCACTAAACGTATTTATAAAGGACCTCGATTCCAAAAAGATTCTCGCTAACCGATCTGAGGTTCAATTCTGTGGTCTGGAACATGAAGAAGAACTGCTCGGAAGAGATGATTTTGACTTTTATGACGAAGCCACGGCTAAGTCTTCCAGGGAAGAGGATCTGTATGTAATGCAATCCCTTAAGCCAATCTTGCAGAAGGAAACGATAAATGTAAAGAAAGACGGGACTGTTACCACTTTCATGACCTCAAAACTGCCACTGATAGGTGATGATGGCAAGGCAAAAGGCCTGGTAGGACTGAGCTGGGATATTTCAGACATTAAGCAAAAGGAGAAGGAACTTCGGGACCTTATCAATGTCACCTCGCTCCAAAATAAACAATTGATCAATTTCGCCCATATAGTTTCCCATAACCTCAGATCGCATACTGCGAACTTCTCCATGCTCCTTGAATTCCTTGTCAATGAAGAAGATGAGAATGAAAAAGAAAGCATTGTTAAGATGCTTACCGAAGCTTCAGACAATTTACTCGAGACTCTGGATAATCTCAATGAGGTGGTCGCCATAAGCACCAACATCAACCTGGAAAAGAAACCTGTAGTACTTAACAAAAAAATTGCGACCGTTGAAAAGAATCTGTCTGCCTTCCTTAAAAAGAACAATGCCCGGATCATTAATAAAATACCGGACGACTTTGAGGTCAAGGTTATTCCGGCCTATATTGAGAGTATTTTAATGAATTTCATCACTAATGCCGTCAAGTATAAGGATCCGGAACGGAATCCTGTAATTGAGCTTACCGTTAAGCGCAATAAAAGCTATTCCATTTTAAGTATTGAGGATAACGGACTCGGTATCGATCTTAAGAAATACGGTGATAAGCTTTTCGGCATGTACAAGACATTCCATCATAATTCAGATGCACGTGGCATAGGACTCTTCATTACAAAGAATCAGGTTGAAGCGATGAACGGGAAGATTATGGTTTCCAGTGAAGTGGGAAAAGGGAGTACGTTTAATATATATTTTAATGAAAAAAATTAACTCGATCGGTGTCATTGATGATGATCCTATAACGGTTTTTGGCATTAAGAAAATGCTTAATTCACTGGATTTGAGCGATACCATTAAGACCTATGCCAATGGGAAGGAAGCGATCGATGATATTAAAGAAATGTTGAATAATGGGGAGAATATTCCGGAAGTGATCTTTCTGGATATCAACATGCCAATCATGGACGGTTGGCAATTTCTGGAGGAATTTATTACCCTGCCCCTGAAATACAAAGTCCGTATCAATATCCTGACCTCATCAATTGATCCTGCAGACCGCCAAAACTGGGAGTTCTACAAAGAAAAGACACATCATCACATAGATTACAAGAATAAACCCATTCGCCGGGCCGAAATCGAGGCGATCACCACTCCGGCCTGATATAAAGCTCCGCCTATTTTTACTTATCACTTAGCTCGCGCTATGGGCTAAACGATCTTTTAATTAATTTTGAGTAGAATACGGTTGAAAACAACAGATGTTGACTAGAATTTTACTCCCGCTTCTTATCCTCCTTCTTTTGGCCTGTGAAACCAAGACGACCGACAAGGAAGAAAGCCATATTACGCCTTTTGAAGATTCTGAAGGAACGGCATCTGCCACCTACGAACAATCCATTGAGTTTTATATGGAACTGGCCCGGGATTACCCTCAGATCCATATTCAGACCATAGGCGACACCGATAGTGGCTTTCCTCTTCACCTGGTCTCCTATAACAGTGAGGCGGAATTTAATTTCCAAAAAGTCTCTGAAGATAAAACCATCATCCTGGTCCTGAATGCCATTCATCCGGGAGAGAGTGACGGTGTGGATGCCAGCATGATGCTTTTTCGCGATCTGGCACAGGAGGCCGTGAATACTCCGGAAAACGTAGTGGTGGTAGCCATACCAGTCTACAATATAGGCGGCTCGCTAAACCTCTCACAAAAGACAAGAGTGAACCAGAATGGTCCCGATGTACACGGATTCAGGGGAAATGCAAGGAATTACGATCTGAACCGCGACTTTATTAAGGCAGACACCAGGAATACCAGGACATTTACGGAGATATTTCACCTGGTGAATCCAGATATTTTCGTGGATACACATGTGAGCAATGGAGCCGACTACCAGTACACACTTACACATCTTTTTACCCAACACAATAGATTAGGCGGAGCTCTGGGCAATTTCATAGAAGAGGAAATGATCCCAGGCCTGGAGTCAGGAATGAAGCAAAGGAGCGAAGCAATTACACCCTATGTAAATATTTACAACCAACCGCCGGATAATGGTTTTAGTCAGTTTATGGACTATCCCAGATATTCTTCAGGTTATGCATCCCTGTGGAATAGTATCGGGCTTATGGTTGAAACGCATATGCTGAAACCCTTTGATAAGAGAGTTCATACCACCTATGATTTCCTTGTGGAGATCCTCGGGTTCTCCAATGAGCAGTATGCCAAAATTAAAAGCTTAAGGAAGGAAGCTGATTCCATACAAAGGATTTCGGCAAGTTATCCGCTAAAATGGAAGGTGGACAGCCTCCGCTACCGTGAACTGGATTTCAAAGGATATCGTGCAGACACCATTCCCAGCCTGATCACAGGGAAGGACCGCTTAAAATATGTGCGAGAGGAACCATTTAATAAGAAAGTGCCCTATTATAATTATTATATGCCACTCGATTCCGTATCAATTCCAGCGGCTTACATTATCGGCAGACATTGGGGGGAGGTGATAGATCTCCTTAGCTTGAACCAAATCAGCTATACTACACTGGAACAAGACAGCATTATTGAAGTTGAAGCTTACAGGATCATTGATTACGAGACATATGGGAATAGTTATGAGGGACATTATCCGCACTACAATACCAAAACAGCCAAAGAAGTTGTCAGAGTGAATTTTAAAGAAGGTGATATAATCATTCCGACAAACCAGCGCGGCATCCGATACCTGCTTGAAGTACTAGAACCCATAGCTACCGATTCATTCTTTAATTGGAACTTTTTTGATACGATCCTTCAGCAAAAAGAAGGATTTTCGGCCTATGTATTTGAAGATCTGGCCTTACAACTCCTGGAGTCCAATTCGGTTCTGAGAGACAGCTTTGAAAGGAAGAAAGAAGAAGATCCACAGTTCATGGAAGACAGCGCATTACAACTGCAATGGATCTATCGCAATTCGGAATATTACGAAAAAGCGCATATGCAGTATCCCGTTTACAGGCTAATGAAGGAAGATGTTCAGCAAGCGCCTAATGACGATCGCTAAAAAGCGATCTGATATTAGTATAGGAGTTCTCCAGGGCCTTTTCAATCTTTTTCGGGCCTTTCCACTTTACCTTTTCTATCCCTTCGCTTTTCTGGCCTTTCAGCGGACCTTTATAAGCCGTGCGCATAGCGTACCAATGAACTTCCTTGAGTTTATAAACTCCGCTGCGCTTAAAAATATGATAGGTTGTGGTTAAAAAGTTTTCGATCTTTAATCCTTTCACACCGGTTTCTTCTTCCACCTCCCTTAATGCACATTCCTTGATGCTCTCACCCTTTTCCAATTTACCCTTGGGCAGGTCCCATTTGTCGTTTCTGTAGATGAATAAAACCTTGCCCTCCTTATTTGTAACCACGCCACCGGCGGCAATTTCCAGAGGTATTTTTTTGGTGAACTTTTTTAAGATCTCCTCGTTGTTGGGGTGGTAGATATAGGCTTCCGGAAGCTTCTTCTTAGCCAGGGCATCAATAGCTTCATTTATGGCATTGCCATTCAGTAAAAAGTACTGCCCATTAACAGTTTCTGAAAGTTTACTCGTCAAAACCAGTGGGGCATCTTTAACGAAAACTTTATACATTTGCGAAATGGTTTTAGACAAGGACACCGCATCAAAAACGGCCGAACTTCTATTGCAAATTAATGCAATTAAGTTGAGACCTGAAAATCCTTACACATGGGCTTCAGGATGGAATTCTCCCATCTATTGCGACAATCGCATTATTCTCTCTTATCCCCAAATCAGGAACTTCGTGAGGCAGGAAATGGCCAAACAGCTGGAAGACCTGTACGGAAAACCCGATGTTATTGCAGGAGTAGCCACCGGTGCTATCGGTATAGGGATCCTTGTAGCTGAACACCTGGGCCTGCCCTTTGTTTATGTGAGGCCAGAAGTAAAATCTCATGGCCGGCAAAATAAGATAGAGGGATATCTGGAGCCGGGCAGCAGTGTCGTCATCATAGAAGATCTGATCAGTACCGGAAGAAGCAGTCTCAATGCCGTAGAAGCACTGAGACAATCAGAGGCCAAGATCAAAGGCATGATTGCGATTTTCACCTATGGATTTGATCTTTCGGTTGAGAATTTTGAAAAAGAAGGCGTTAATCTTCACACCCTGACAGATTATGAGAATGTGATCCACCGGGCTACTGAAACCAATTATATCAAAGAAGATCAAATTAAAATGTTGCTCGATTGGAAAAAGGACCCATCAACATGGCAACCATAGAATTATGCACATAGAGACTCCAAAAAAAACAGTACAAAAAAGCGATAAGGACGTTTATGAATTCCTGACAGATTTCAAGAACTTTGAACAGCTTATGCCGGATACCGTTGCCAAATTCGAAATTCTGGACAACGACACCTTTGTGTTCGCCTTAAAGGGTATGCCGGAGATCCAGCTCAGGCGTAAAGAACAAATTCCTCATTCTAAGGTTGCACTGGGGGCAGCCAGTGACAGACTACCTTTCTCACTCACCGTTGATATCACATCTCTTTCCGAGACAGAGAGCGATGTTCAATGGAGTTTTGAAGGGGAATTCAATGCTATGATGGCCATGATGGTTAAAAAACCTATTGGCAGTTTCCTGGAAACACTTTCAGATAAACTAGGAAGTATCTGACAACCTGCGGACCAGACTGATCAATTATCTATTTGAGCATTTGAATTTCCTTCATACCGAAGTCGGAGATCTTGCCATTCAGTTCTACGAGCAACTGGCCTTCTTCAGAGATTCCCCTGATAATTCCGGTTTCTTCATTTTTTCCATCGGTTGAAAAAATAGATTCCTCATCTTTTCTGTACAACACATCCATGTAATCCGATCTAAGGACAGCAAGCGATGCCGCACCCAGGTTTGCCAGTTTAGTCCTGAGTTTTTCGAACAGCCTTTTGAAAATTTCTTCCAGGTCCCAGCTATTACCGGTTAAGGTTTTTAGCGATCCCGCCCCCGGGATACCCGAAAATTCCTCCTGGTTCACATTGAGGCCTATTCCAATAACTGCTGCATCAATGAAATTGGATTTTACGATATTTTCGATCAGAATGCCACAAATTTTCGTAGAACCTGACAGAATGTCGTTCGGCCACTTTACATAAAGATCAGGAATTTTCAGTTCATGCAATAGTTCATATACAGTCAAAGACACGGCCATGTTCAATCCGAATTGATCGCGGACCTGAAGCGCATCAAATTTCTTTAAAAAGCTGAAAGTTAGGTTTTTACCAGGTTCGGATTGCCAAATAGTTCCTTGTTGCCCCCTGCCATCGGTCTGATTTTCGGCCCAAATTACCGTCTCATCAATAGCGTGGTCGTTCTGCCATAGCTCTTTTAAAATCGCATTGGTTGAACTGGTGGCATCAAGTTTGATTATTCGCATGTAAAGCCCTGTTTTACCTTCTACAATGTTATGTTAAAAACTAGGGTCATCAAAACAAAAAAATAATAACTTTGTATAAACTAAAACTTTTGGATGCATAGGAAAAAAGCGAGTGCAGATGAGTTGATTACCTTAATCTTACATGGAATCGAAGAAGTCAAAGGACTTGATACCAACCTACTTGACCTGAGAGAAATAGAAAATACCGTTTGTGACTACTTTATAATATGCAATGGCACATCAAATACACACGTTAATGCCATTGTCAATTCAATCCAGAAAACAGTTAGAGAAGCTATTCAGGATAAGCCCTGGCACGTTGAAGGGTCAGACAATGCGGAATGGGTTTTATTGGACTATGTCAATGTCGTAGTTCATGTTTTCCAAGCGCATGCGCGAGAATTTTACGATATTGAAGGACTTTGGGGAGATGCCAAGGTTACTTTGTATGAGAATAGCTATAACCAGTAAATAGAAAAATGGCTAAAGAGAATAATACACCCCAGAAAAAGCCTAAGTTCAGTTCCTGGTGGATCTATGGACTGATAGCCATATTGCTTATTGGCTACCAGTTTTTGGGCAGCGGTAATTTTGCCACTACCAAAAAGACCACTACTTCTGAACTACAGGAATATCTCAGGAATGGCGACATCGCCAAGATCCTGATCATCACAAATACGAATCAGGCTAAGGTATTTCTGCACGAAGAGGCCCTTTTGAAGGATGTCCACAAAGATGTTTCCGACAAACCTTTGTTCCCTTCTGCGGGTATGGTACCCCAGTATGTATTGGATTATGGAGATCTGCAGATTTTCCAGAACGAAATCACTGAGATCAAAAAGGACAATAACCTGGATACCATTGTGGAGTTCGATAAAGAATCCAATGTCTTTATGGAACTGCTGCTGACCATACTGCCTTTCGTACTCATAATTGGTATTTGGATCTATTTGATGAGACGAATGTCCGGAGGTGCCGGAGGTGGTGCAGGCGGGCAAATATTCAACATCGGTAAATCCAAGGCCAAGCTTTTTGATGAAAAGACAGATACCCGTACTTCATTTCAGGACGTAGCCGGACTTGAAGGTGCCAAAGAAGAAGTGGAGGAAATTGTTGAATTCCTTAAAAATCCCGATAAATACACCTCTTTGGGAGGTAAGATACCCAAGGGTGCCCTATTGGTAGGACCTCCCGGTACAGGAAAAACACTTCTTGCAAAAGCGGTCGCGGGTGAAGCTAAAGTCCCTTTCTTCTCTCTCTCCGGTTCAGATTTTGTTGAAATGTTCGTCGGGGTTGGTGCTTCAAGAGTTCGGGATCTATTTAAGCAGGCTAAAGACAAATCCCCCTCAATAATATTCATCGATGAAATAGATGCTATTGGCAGGGCGAGAGGAAAAAATAACTTTACAGGTTCCAATGACGAAAGGGAAAATACCCTGAACCAGCTTCTTACGGAAATGGATGGATTTGGTACCAACACTAACGTAATTGTACTGGCAGCCACCAACCGCGCCGATGTGCTGGATAAAGCCCTGATGCGGGCAGGTAGGTTTGACAGGCAGATCTATGTTGATCTCCCCGATATCCGTGAAAGGAAAGAGATCTTTGAGGTTCACCTCAGGCCGATCAAAACATCGGAAACACTGGATCTCGATTTTCTGGCCAGACAGACCCCTGGATTTTCAGGTGCAGATATTGCCAATGTTTGTAATGAAGCTGCCCTTATTGCAGCCAGAAAAGAGAAGAAAGCTGTGAATAAACAGGATTTTCTGGATGCAGTAGACCGAATAGTTGGTGGACTTGAAAAGAAAAATAAGATCATCACACCGGGTGAGAAAAAAACAATAGCCTATCATGAAGCCGGGCATGCAACGGTTAGTTGGATGCTTGAACATGCTGCGCCCCTGGTTAAAGTGACCATCGTACCTAGAGGTCAGTCCCTTGGTTCGGCCTGGTACCTGCCGGAAGAGCGACTCATTGTTCGGCCAGAGCAGATGAAAGATGAGATGTGCGCCACCCTCGGTGGCAGGGCTGCGGAAAAAGTGATCTTTGACAAGATCTCAACAGGTGCCTTAAGTGATCTTGAAAAAGTGACCAAACAGGCCAGGGCCATGGTGACTATTTACGGGCTGAATGACGAAATTGGAAATCTTACTTATTACGATTCTTCAGGCCAAACGGAATACGGTTTTACTAAACCCTATAGCGAGGATACTGCGCAGACTATTGACAAAGAGATCTCCAAAATCATAGAAGAGCAATATACCAGAGCTATAAAGGTTTTGGAAGGCAACAAAGACAAGCTGATAGAGTTAGCTGAACGCCTGTTGGAAAAAGAGGTGATTTTTAAGGAGGATTTAGAAAAGATCTTTGGTAAAAGACCATTTGAAAGTGAGTTTGATCCCAAGGGACAGGAAAAGATAGAAACGGAGAAAGAAGAACTGACCCCGGAAGAATCTACCGAAGAAAAAACATAAATTCACAGACCAGAATAATTGAGTGCAAACTTTTAAATGCGCTCAGGAAGTAATGCATGGGTTTATTCGGGAAATTATTTAGTGGTGGCAAAAAGAAAGTTTCCAAGGAAACAGTTGAAACTCGTGGCGTACACATGCCTGATATCAATATTCCCGTAGATGAAAAATTTACCATTCACTTTAAAAAGAATGGAGGTAAATTCCTGTATTGCGACACATTTAGGGAGGTTTCCGAAGCATTAAAGAATATTGTAGAGGAAAATAACTGGCAGGACGAGCCTTTTTACATCCTGAACCCCCTTCTTAAAGACAAATTTGCCAGGGAGAACATTACATTTACTGATCGTGCCTCAAACAGCCAGGTATTCTTTACCACTTGTGAACACCTGGTAGCGCATAATGGTTCTATACTGGTCTCTTCTAACCAATTACAGGAAAAGAAACTTAACGAGGTACCTGAAAATGTGATTGTTTTTGCCACTACCAGTCAGTTAGTAGACACTATTGGCGAAGGTCTGAAGATCATCAAGAAAAAATACAAAAGCGGCATTCCCGCAAATATAACCACCATAAAACACTTCCAATCTACGGCTGATAATGCGGATGATTTCCTTACCTATGGAAGCAGCTCCAAGCATCTGTACTTATTGCTACTGGAAGATCTTTAATATGAAGGAACTCCTCAGGAGATTGATTACCGGAGCGGTATATGTGCTCCTTTTACTCTCAGCGGTATTCCTTAGTTCAGATGCCTTCGACTTTCTTTTTATGGTTTTCGGACTTGCTTGTCTGTATGAGTACAAGAGGCTCGTTCTACTCAGGGGATATTACATCTTTATAGCATATTTAGGTCTCTGGTGGGCGTACATCTATATTATTGATGAAAGGATCCTGATCAATTTACTGATGATCCTCACTATTGGTGTAGATCTGATGCTGCTGTATTACCTCTTCTCTAAAACAAAGAAAATAAACTGGAATTATGAGAAGTTCATAACTGGCCTGTTCTATATTGGAGGGGGTTGCATTTTCCTTACTATGATTCCCTATAAGAGCAATGAATTTGCTAAAATGCTCATCATGGGAATTTTTGTACTGATCTGGATCAATGATTCATTCGCCTACCTGGTAGGCAAAAGCATAGGCAGAACCAAATTATTTACCAGGGTATCACCGAAAAAAACCGTGGAAGGGGTGATCGGAGGTCTGGTATTTACCCTGATTGGCACTTATTTTCTGGCAAAATTTGAGCCAATTCTCTCGCTTTACCAGTGGCTCATACTCGCAGTAGTTGTCGTGTTCTTTGGTACATTGGGAGATCTGGTGGAGTCAAAGATGAAGCGCGATGCAGGTGTTAAAGACAGTGGAGCCATACTTCCCGGCCATGGAGGCTTGCTTGATCGGCTGGATAGTCTGATATTTGCAGCACCATTTGCATATCTTACATTGTATATTTTTAGTAATGTTTCATAGAGAAGGTCAGAAAATTATTCTGCTTAGCTTGGCCCTGGTAAGTATCACTGTACTACTTGCTCATTTCTATATTGAAATACCATGGCTTAGGATGAGTATTCAAATTGCAGCCATACTAGTGCTCATTCTTATTCTTCAGTTTTTCCGTAACCCAAAACGCGGTGTTCAGAAAAACTTTAATGATATCCTCGCACCTGTAGATGGCAAGGTGGTGATCGTTGAAGAAGTGGAAGAGAAGGAATATTTTAATGATAAAAGGATCCAGGTCTCCATTTTTATGTCGCCCATTAACGTACATGTAACCCGTTATGCTGCCAGCGGCGTCATCAAATATTCCAAATACCACCCCGGTAAATATCTGGTGGCATGGCATCCTAAATCTAGTGAAAAGAACGAACGCACTACTGTTGTAATAAACACCCCGATCTTTGGCGATGTCCTTTACAGGCAGATTGCCGGTGCCGTTGCGAGGCGTATTGTAAATTATGCGGAAGTTGGGGAGCATGTACAGCAAGGCGATGATGCGGGCTTTATCAAATTTGGCTCAAGGGTAGATTTGTTATTACCTTTGGATTGCGCGGTTACCGTTAAACTCAATCAGAAAGTAGTCGGAGCTAAGACATGTATTGCAACCCTACCTCAAAATGATGAAGAAAGATTCTTTACGTGAAGAATTTCAAAATGCGGTTCGGTATATAAACGAATATACAGATCCTTTACCTGCCGATCTGCTCCTCAAACTATACGCCTACTATAAAATAGCCAATAAAAACTTCAATCATCCCGGAAGTAAAACGCCTCTGATTAATGCCTTCAAGGCCAATGCCCTTATTCAGGCTCAGAATGTTACTGCAGAAGAGGCTATGCAGAGCTATATAGATCTTGTCAACCGTGAAGTGGCCAACAGTTAGCTGTTAAGAACACTTAGTTAGTCCGGTTCGTAGATCAGACGAAAAAACATACTCAGACCATCGTCATCGCCCAATACCCCTACCCCGCTAACCAATCCAATTAAAATTTGTTCTGAAACCTCTACCCGCATCTGAGGCCGTAGCGTCATGTCTAAATTCTCGTCATCTGCATCCATATTTACTTCCAGACCAATGAAATTGTTAGTACCGGAAATCATATAATGGAAGTTCGTATGGATCTCAAAACTACTTTCGGTTTCACCCGTATTGAAGAGTCTTTCAAAAACGGGTCCGGTGTAGATGAGGGTGTGGAAGTTATTACCCCATCTTTTGGCGGCAATAAAAAAGGGGTTGAATACATTTCCTTTATAAGCCGGTTCATCACCATACTGATCAAAGGAGATCAGTTCAAATTCATGTAAATAACCAATGGCCAGAGAAGTGCTTTGCACTTCGGAGACCAGAAAAGTATATTGGGCTGCCAGCTGCAGGCTATTAAGTCGGTTTGATTCTGTCCCCCCGTTCGGAAAGAAACTAAATGGCAGCTCAATTTCCAGCCCAAGCCGGTTAATTGGTGCAAATTCATATTCTATTAGTGTCTCGATTTCATCGTTTTCATCCCGATCCAATATCCCAAAACCTAGATTCCATTCCTTTTCACCCTTTCTGGCACCCAGATCGCGAATCAGGTCGATATATAGTGGTTCTGCATGGAGTACCTTATCGGGTTCTTGGCTATTCTCAACCTCGTCAATTAAGGCAAGATCCTCTTCGGCTTTATCGAGACGCTCTTCCTCTCTTTCTTCCTGAGCCATGGTAGTCCAGGGTGCCGAAAAGATCAATATCAAAAATACATAGCTGTATTTCAGCGATGATGTCATCTAAAAAGGACCGATCATAATATGTGACCGGTGTGTACCAGGATCCATAAGCCAGGGCATACCAGGTGCATGCGGTTTATCCGGCAGTCCAGTTGATTCGGTTGTTGCAAAAGGTGTATAGATCACATAACGGAATTTGCCATCTTTAAGAGTTCCGGTCTCCTTATCATAGTTATCGTCTTTTCCGAAGTAGACATACATCATGCTTGGTATGCGGGGCATATCCAATGTTCCGCTAGCAATTTCCTCCCCACGTATTTTCATACGCTCTTCAAAATTCAATCCCTGTGCTGAAAGTTCGCGACCACGGGCCATGAATGGTTCAAGCCTCCTGGAATAACAGGAAACACTGATACCTTCTTTAGCCGGATTGTCGGCAATGCAAACAAGATTATTTGATCCTTCCCTCAGAACAACAAAATCGCCCTTTTCATTATATCCGTATACCATTGCTCCTTGCCTGTCCTCCTCAGGAGCTGGCAAAGTTGCTGTTACTATTTGAATTTCCTTAGGCAGGATCTGGCTTTCCTGGCCGAATGAAAGCATTCCACACAGGAGCATCATTAATATCGTAAAACGTATCATGAGAGAGTATTTTCCATAAAGGTAATTAACAAAGGCCTATTGATCAAGGCTCACGTCTAACCACGCAATTATAGCATCCGGGACCTGCATTATGAACATGTATATAGAAAACTTTTGGGTTCTCGAACATCCGGAATAAAGATCTTTTCAATTCCGTGCCAGTCAGTATGCTGGCGTCCACCATCATTCCCTGCTCATCATAAGCCCTAAGGGATAGTGATCGATGCACCAACATCTTTGGAACTTCATTGATGTTCAAATTGGCAGGATTGGCATTTTTCTTAACGAATATCGGACCCGAGGCCCTGTATGGCGAATCTGACGGATGGTGTTCAAAGGTCATTAATAAGACCTCTTCCCCTATTTTGGCATCTTCCAGACTTACGCGACATGGGTAACCCGGGTAGGTGTCTACAATACAAGTGTGAAAGCCCAATTTTTCAAGCTCCGAAGCGTCCATACTAAAGTAGCTTTCAAAATCAATCGGGTCTAATCCGCTAATTATAAAATTGCTTTTCATACCTGGTCTGACAGTAAGGCGGTTTCGTAACCGTTGATGACCATTTTTCTGGTAGATCCCCATCGGTAATTACCTGTTTCTCCTGTTGCCCTGATAACGCGATGACATGGTATGAGATAGGCCACAGGATTGCCGCCAATAGCAGTACCAACTGCCCTGCTAGCCATGGGCTTCTCAATTAATGTGGCAATATCACCGTATGAAAGGAGCTGGGATGAAGGGATATGAAGTAATGCCTTCCAAACTTTGATTTGAAATCCGGACCCCCATACATCCAGATGAATAGGACTTTCCGGGTACTTCCAATCTTTAAGATAGCTTTGTGCCATGGCTCCATTTGGACCTAATCCCCTGGAAATTTGTGCCTGCGGAAATTCTTTCTTTAATGCTGTAATGAGATTGCTTTCTGTATCAAAAGAGAGCCTGCTAATCCCTCTCGGGCTTTCAGCGATACTCAGCGTTCCAAAGGGCGAATTGATTACGGCCACAATAAATTCCAGATCCGCGCCTTTTTTACTGTATTCGCCCGGGGTACACGCCTCAATTTTTACAAACAGATCGTGTAATCTTCCATTTCCGGACAGACCTGCATCAAAAGCAGATTCTAATGTAGTTTTACCACTGTTCAATGATTCTTTTGCCTGTTCCAGGGTCAGGTATTGAAGAAAGTCTTTCGGACTGATACCAGCCCATTTTTTAAACACTCTCTGAAAATGGTATTTGCTCATGTGGACATGGGCTGCGATTTCTTCCAAACCTGGTTGACGACCTCGCCTGCTCCTTATGTACGCTATGGCCTTTTCAATTTGTTGAAAGTGATATTCATTTTCCATATAGCAAAAATCCGGACTTTTGGCCTGGTATCCAATCCGTTTCTTGCTGTATTAGAAAATTCCTGCTTAATTACAGTCCAGCGCGTAACTGTCCTCAGGATCTGCCTTCCACTGCGAAGGTATATTCGCTAACTGGGCTGCATTGACCTTAATGCATTCAAGCGGATTACCCTCCACATCAAACTGGTTGAGCTGCACAGCGTCAGTGATAAAAGAAACATCGATGCTCTCGAGGTCATTGTCTTTCAACACCAATAATTGCAGACTCAAATTACCGCTGAGGTCAAGCTGACTCAATTCGTTGTTCTTAACATCGATCTTCTCCAGTGCTCCCAGTCCGGCTACATTAAGAGAAGTCAGTTGGTTGTTGGAAGCAAAAAGGAACAAGAGATTGCCAAATCCGGAAACGTCCAGTGAAGTAAGCAAATTATCATCGGCCCACAATCCCTCCAGCATAATAAAGTCTTCCAAACCTGTGAGATCAGATATACCTTTGTCGTTTAGGATTATTTCCGTAACCTGGGCAATATTGGCGGTAAGTACGCTCCCATCCTGTTCATTGTCGAGCCCAAGTTCTATCAAAGCGGCTTCAAAAGCAGGATCGGGAATTTCAGTACGGGGCATTACCATGGGGGTATCATCATCCGTCATGGCCATTTCTTCCCCTGAATTATCATCATCTGATGAACAGCTGGCAGTCACATAAAGCAAACCAGCCAATATGAAGATCATTTTTCTTAACATAATGACTAAAAATTAGATTACTCTCTACTTAATGTGATTGCTAAGTAATAATTGGAGGTGCCGCAAATATAGCAGATTTTTTTTACTCCAGATTTGATAGGCTTTTCTCGAGTGTCTCGATCTTTGCAAGCGCATCTGCAGCTTTCTTTTTTTCAAGGGCCACCACTTGCTCCGGAGCATTGTTAACAAAGCGCTCATTGGACAGCTTCTTTTCCACAGACTGTAAAAAGCCCTTTGTATACGCCAGTTCCTCCTCTATCTTCTTTTTTTCCGCATCCAGATCTACTGCCTGATCGGCGGGTATAAAATATTCGTTACTCTTCACCCGGAAAGTCAAAGCAGCCTCTAAAGCCGCATCGGTAGTTTCAAAACTACCCAGATGGCCTAATTTCACAATGATGCTGTTCCAGGACTTGTTCAGCTTTTCCTTGTCGATTACCCTAAGATCAAGAAGTTCCTTATTGCCGATATTCTTCTCTTTTCTTAAATTTCTTATGGCGGTAATTACCGATGCCGCAAATTCAAATTCAGGTATCAGTTCCCTGTTCTCAGCAGCCAGTTGGGGCCATTTCGCAACAATTAGCGCTTCTTCTTCCTTTCGGTCCCTGATGCGTTGCCAGATCTCTTCAGACAGAAAGGGCATAAATGGATGCAAAAGGATCAAATTGGTTTCGAAAAACCCAATGGCAGCATTATAGGTTTCCCTGTCAATCGGGCTTTGGTATGCGGGTTTTACTATTTCGAGGAACCAGGAACTAAAGTCCTCCCAGATCAACTTGTAGATAACCATCAAAGCATCGGATATTCTGTATTTGCTAAAATGATCGTCAACTTCTTCCACAGCTTTGGCCAGCCTGGCCCTGTACCAGGCAATCCCCTGTTTTGAGGCCTCAGATTGTGGAATATCCTGAATCTCCCAACCCTGAACAAGCCTGAAGGCATTCCAAACCTTATTGGTAAAATTCTTGCCTTGTTGACAAAGCGACTCATCAAAAAGCAAATCGTTTCCTGCTGCAGAACTCAGCAAAAGCCCTACACGCACGCTATCGGCCCCATAGTTGCCAATCAGTTCTAGTGCATCGGGTGAATTGCCCAGGGATTTCGACATCTTCCTTCGCTGCTTATCACGGACAATGCCGGTCAAGTATACGTTTTCAAATGGCCTTTTGCCTTCAAACTCATAACCTGCCATAATCATCCGGGCAACCCAGAAAAACAGAATATCAGGGGCTGTTATCAGGTCGCTAGTTGGATAGTAGTATTTGAACTCCTCATTTTCCGGGTCCAGAATACCTCCAAATACACTAATGGGCCATAGCCATGAGGAAAACCAGGTATCCAGTACATCTTCATCCTGAATCAGATCATTTATCTGCAGGTCTGCATTTCCAGAGGCTTTTCTAGCCAACTCAAGTGCCTCCGCCGCCTCTGCGGCAACTACAAAATCCTGTGGGCCTTCACCGTAATAAAAAGCGGGTATTCTCTGTCCCCACCACAACTGCCGGGAAATATTCCAATCACGGATATTCTCCATCCAGTGACGGTACGTATTTTCAAATTTCTTTGGGTAAAATTTCACATCCCGAGTGTGAAGAACAGCCTCTATGGCGGGCCTGGCCATATCCTCCATCTTCAGGAACCATTGAACTGACAGTCTGGGTTCTATTACCGCCTTTGTTCTCTCGGAAGTCCCTACTTTGTTCGTATAGGATTCTGTCTTTACCAGATATCCCAGGTCTTCAAGTTCTTTGCTTAACTCTTTCCTGACAACAAACCGATCTTTTCCTTCGTAATGCAGTCCATTTTTATTCAGACTGGCATCTGCGTTAAAGATGTCGATGATCTCCAACTTGTGCTTTTCGCCCAACGCCTTATCATTCTCATCGTGAGCAGGCGTTACCTTTAAACAGCCCGTACCAAATTCTATATCCACGTATTCATCCTGAATAATGGGAATACTTCGATTCGCTACAGGAACTATAGCTCTTTTACCATGTAAATGCTTGTATCTCTCATCTTCGGGATGTACACATAGGGCTGTATCGCCCAGGATGGTTTCTGGACGTGTTGTGGCAATCATCAGTTTCTCATCTGAATCTTCAACCTCATACGATATATAATAAAGCTTCCCCTGTCTTTCCTCGTAGATTACCTCTTCATCCGACAGGGTTGTTTTGGCCTCCGGATCCCAATTTACCATTCGGTAACCCCTGTATATCTGGCCCTTTTTGTAAAGATCTACAAATACCTTGATCACTGAATCCGACATATCATCGTCCATGGTGAACTTGGTACGATCCCAGTCGCAGGAACATCCTAATTTCTTCAATTGTTCCAGGATAACTCCACCGAATTCATTTTTCCAATCCCAGGCGTGTTCCAGAAATTCTTCCCGGCTTATTTCGGATTTATTGATCCCCTTCTCCTTGAGTCGAGCTACCACCTTGGCCTCAGTCGCTATAGAAGCATGGTCCATACCAGGTACCCAACAGGCATTTTTGCCCAAAAGCCTGGCCCTTCTTATCAAAACATCCTGAAGTGTATTGTTCAGCATATGCCCCATGTGCAATACACCGGTAACATTTGGAGGGGGTATAACGATGGTATAGGGTGTACGTTCATCCGGGGTAGAATGAAAATACCCGTGTTCCATCCAATATTTATACCATTGATCCTCAACTTTTTGAGGTTCATATTTAGAGGGGAGGGACATATTTTTGGTACAGTTTTTGTTTTTGTTATTCGGCATTAAAAAATGACTATCGCCCTAAATGTTAAACTTGCGATAATCACCGTTTTTTTTGCCAGGAACTAAATACGAAACAAAAATAAGTAACGTTAGTAGATAACAAAAGAATTTTGGATGTTGATACCAAAACATCTACATTTGAGATTCACCCAAAACTGAAAAACGATGAAAAAAGCTATTCTATTACTATTCGTAGGCCTACTAGCTTTGAGTGTAAGTGCCCAGGATACAGCCAAGATTGAGTTTAAGGCTGAGACACTTAATTACGGTGTTATTGAAAAGGGCAGTGATGGCGTACGTATCTTTGAGTTTACGAATACAGGTAATGCTCCATTGATCATTAGTAAAGTAAGTTCAAGCTGTGGATGCACGATTCCCAAGAAACCGGAAGAGCCAATTTTACCGGGAGAAGCGGGCGAGATACAGGTCAAATACGACACGAACAGAGTTGGGCCTATCAGGAAGGCTATTACTGTGATATCGAATGCAGACACACCTACAAAAGTCTTGAAGATAAAAGGTGAGGTAAAAGCTGCGGACGGAAAATAAGTCTGAATAAATTATTTCTAAATAAGAACCCCGGCATTGCCCGGGGTTTTATTTTAGTACGTTCTCGAGAACAAAACTAAAGAGTAAATCCTGATTAAAACGTTCTATCAGTACCTGTATGCGTTTTCCTTCTTTTTCATTCAGCATTTTTACAACTTCCTGCAACTTATACCTGTGAATAGGTTTACCATTAATTGCTAATATGATGTCGCCCTCCCTAAGTCCCGCTTCGTCTGCCGGACTGCCTGCGCGAATACCTGAGACTATGATTTCAGGTACAAGACTGAGACGAGTGCGATCTTCCATCAATAACTGAACATTCCCGAAACTTCCACCGCCGTTAACATCCGGACCCAGCGGTACTGCCTTCATTTCCATGAGGCGTTCGGCAATATAACGCACGCCGTTGTGCTGCACGTCTATACCGCTCATATTATAGTGGAAAGGGCTATCGAAATGTCCGTTCTTTTTAAGGCTGATCTCGTTTTTGGAATAGTTGAAAACAATATCAAAGCGTTTCAGGATCTCACCGCCCAGACTACCGTTTCTATTTCCGAGATTTCTTACGGCATTAAATGATTCCATGTCCGGAAATGCAGCTTTTACATCCTCCAAAGTATATTTTCCTATTTTGATGCCCTTGATCTTAGTCCTTTTCCCAAAAATGTGGCCGTTGAGTCCTTTGCCGAGATAGTCGTCAAAATTCTTTTCCGGAATACCAAGTCCCCTTTCCAGGTTCTTGAACAACCAGATAGCATCCCCGCTACCCGTATCAACCAACATTTTTACCGGAACCTCACTGTCATCCTCTTTGATAACCTTTCCATCCATATAAGCTTTCCCATCAATCACATCCAGGGGAAGCGACTGTATTTTTTTGCTCTTTTTCGGCTTGTAATACCTGGGGTCATAAAAACGCAATGTTTGCGACTGGTATCCCACTTCCACCACAAAGTCCCGAAACAGGTCATATCCAATGATCCCGTGTACAGGAACTCCTAATTTGGGGGAAAAATTCATCTCCTTGTCCAGGACCACATAAACCAGTTGATCGGTGTTAACAATATTCTTGAGGGCGAAATTATTGCCATGGGATTTCAAGGCCTTAATAGGCTCGCCGGTACCAAGGCCCCTGATACTTATTTCGGAAACATTGTTCAACTGTATTGAATCCTGGTCGGAAAGATTGAACAGAATTGGTTTGCTCACACCTGAGTCCAGGATAAACGAGAGCTTGGCTCCGTTGATTTCCAGTGGGACGATGATCAGGTTACTAACCAGTTCAAATTTGACTTTTACATGTTTTTCCCCTTCCGGAAGGCGGAAGTATTGACTGTTTGCACATTGAGGAATCATCAATGTCAAAGCCAAAAAACAGAAAAATATGTAATTCAAAGCCTTCATTTTTAGATAGATGATACTTAAAGTTACGAAAATTGTAGGTGGAAGTCCAGAATTTAACATTCCATTAGACAAAGTGAATATCTTGGACTATGAGTTGTCTGGTAATCTTTGATTTCTCATTTTTGCCTTAAAATTCCACCACATGCCTTCCATCTCAAGAAAAGGTCAGTTAATGCCCGAGTCTCCTATTCGCAAACTTGTTCCTTATGCCGAAGCAGCAAAAAAAAGGGGTGTGGAGGTAATTCACCTGAATATTGGGCAACCGGACATAAAAACTCCCAAAATGGCCATGGACGCCATCAGGGAACACAATATTGAAGTTCTTGAGTATTCACGTACAGAGGGATCTGAAGAATACAGGACCAAGATCGCTGCCTATTATGCAAAGCAGGACATCCAAGTGGATGCTTCAGATATTATTGTAACAACGGGAGGGTCGGAAGCACTTTCCTTTACCATGGGCAGCGTGGCAGACCCTGGAGATGAGATAATCATCCCGGAACCTTTCTACGCAAATTATAACGGATTTGCCACGGCAATGGGTCTTACCGTAGTACCTGTTATTTCCAGAATAGAACGGAATTTCGCCCTGCCTCCTATCGAAGAATTCGAAAAGCTGATCACAGGTAGAACCAGGGCTATATTGATATGTAACCCCGGCAATCCTACCGGCTATCTTTACAGCAAAGAAGAAATTAAGAAACTGGCCAGATTAGTTAAGGAACGAGATCTTTTTCTGATTGCTGATGAAGTATACCGGGAATTCACCTATGATGGCAAGGTCCACTACTCGGTCTTGGAGGAGCCCGGACTTGAAGATCAGGCCATCATGGTAGATTCGGTTTCAAAGCGATATAGTATGTGCGGTGCCCGTATAGGCTGTATGGTGACCAGGAATTCCGAGGTGATAAAAACGGCGCTGAAATTTGCCCAGGCACGACTGTCACCTCCCACCTTGGCGCAAATTGCCAGCGAGGCTGCTTTGGATACACCGCAATCATACTTCGATGCGGTGAAGGAAGAGTATGTTGAGAGGCGGAATATTCTCATTGAAGAACTAAAAAAGATACAGGATGTCATCGTCGCCGAACCTCAGGGGGCATTCTATTGTATGGCCGAATTACCCGTGGCAGATGCAGATGATTTTGCGCAGTGGTTACTGGAACACTTCGAAGAGGACGGTCAGACGGTCATGGTAGCACCCGCAGCCGGCTTTTACGCTACAGAAGGGCTTGGAAAGAATCAGATCAGGATCGCCTATGTTTTAAATAAGGAAAAGCTGTTAAAAGCAGTCAGCCTCATAGATTCGGCCCTTAAACAATACCGTGCCCTTTGAACTTCTTAAAGGACATATCTCTAAAGAAATACAACAGCTTCGGCATAGATGTCAAAGCCCGGGATTTTGTAGAGATCGGCAGTGTTGACGACTTGAGACGGGCACTTCAGAAAGAGGAATTCCCGGAGCGATTCGTTCTGAGCGGAGGCAGCAACATGCTTCTCACCAAAGATATAGATGCATTGGTGCTCTTCATCAACCTGAAAGGCATCAGAGTCTTATGGGAAGACGATTCTCAGGTAGCCATTCGGGTAATGGCGGGAGAGAACTGGCACGAGCTGGTTATGTGGACCCTGGAAAAAGGGTTTGGCGGACTGGAAAATCTTTCACTCATACCGGGTAATACGGGTACGGCGCCAATCCAGAATATCGGGGCCTATGGCGTTGAGCTCAAGGACGTCTTCGAAAGCTGTGAAGCAATGGATATAGAATCCCAAAAACTGATAAGGTTTGATAAACAGGCCTGCGGTTTCGGGTACAGGGATTCTATTTTTAAAAGCAAGGCTAAAGGAAAGTATATCATCACTTCGGTCAATCTGCTCCTTACCAAAAAAGATCACGAGCTCCGTACCTCTTATGGTGCTATTGAGGAAGAATTGCATACCAATGGCATTGAGCAGCCAGGTATCAGGGATATCTCTGATGCGGTAATCCGTATCAGAAGTCGGAAACTACCAGATCCGGCGGAAATTGGGAATAGTGGAAGTTTCTTTAAAAACCCGGTTGTTCCACCAGAAACTTTTGAAAAATTCCACGCCGAAAACGCGGAGGCACCCCATTACAAACTTGAAGATGGGAATTATAAGATCCCTGCCGGCTGGCTAATTGAACAATGCGGTTTTAAAGGTAAGCGCATTGGAGATGCCGGGGTGCATAAAGATCAGGCCCTTGTTCTGGTTAATTATGGAGAGGCAAGTGGTGCTGAAATTTTAAAGCTTTCCAAGTCGATAAGACAGGAGGTAAGGCTCAGGTTTGGGATCGAACTGGTTCCGGAGGTGAACATTATTCAGTAGATTCCTGAAAAGAACATCTAAACTGTAACAGGGAAAGTATAGGCTCAGGAAAGGGTGGATGTAATTCCAAAAAATAACCCCCGCAGATTCATAGTGCAGGGGCTATACCAAACCAAACTAACCAAAAACTAAATGTACAATAACCAGTTGCACATTTATCTAATTAAAATTGAGAAAACGCTTATTTAACAATCAATTTTATAAATTAGCGTTTACACTATATACGGTATAATTCACGGACTTGGATGCTCCGGTGAAATAAAATTTAGTTCTCCCAAACCGTTAATGAGCACACTACTTGAAAAACATATCATAGAATTACTTCAGGAACGCGATGAAAAAGCAATTTCCCTGCTTTACGATCATTATGGTGATACACTCTACGGTGTTGCTCTGAAAGTGATAAGGGATGAAGAGCTAGCGCAGGATGTACTGCAGGAAAGTTTTGTCAAAATCTGGAAAAAATCTGATTCCTATGATTCAACCAAGGCAAAACTGTTCACCTGGTTATTCAGAATCACCAGAAATACGGCCATAGATAAATTGCGTAGTGTGAATACCAAGTCTGATAAGGAAATCCAAATGGATGTTTCGGACGTATATAATTTAGGCATTGACAGCATAAGACCTGAATTTATGGATGTCAAGGAAAACCTGGAGAAGATTGAAACTAAATACCAGGTGGTTCTGGACGCGCTGTTTTTTCAGGGAATGACCCAGCAGGAAGCCAGTGATGAACTGGATATCCCGCTAGGTACTATAAAGTCAAGATTAAAGATCGGGTTGAGGGAATTAAAGAAGATCTATCAAACCTCACCCATGTTGATAGTGCCGTTATTAAGTATAATATCATGAGAGAAAAAATAAAAATATTTCTGGATACCGATTTGCTCGAAAAGTATCTTTTGGGGACCACTACATTAGAGGAATCCTCGAGAGTTGAGCGCTACATAGCCATGTATCCGGAGGTACGTAAAATCTACAGTGAACTTCAGGAAAACCTGGAAACCTTTGCTAAAATGCATGCTGTAAAGACTCCGGAAGGACTCCGGGCTAAGATCCTTCATAAAATCAGGGCTCAGAATGCCGGAAGGAGAAGGTTCAGAAGATATGCAATTGCTGCCAGTATTACGGCAATGATCTTTGCAGGTTCTTCGTATTTCTTCTGGAACCAGAGCCAGAATTTGCAGATGGAAAATATTATAGTGAACAATAAGATTAAGGATCTTGAAAATGACATGAGAGGTCAGTTGGAAGATGTCAGGAATCAGTTCATTGTACTCAATAATCCATCTACAAAAAAATACTACGTTAGTGGCAACAAGAAAGCCCGTGAATTGAAGGCCGTAGCCTATATCAATCCGGTCAAAAAACTTGCTTACATCAATGTCAGGAATTTACCAAATCTTCCCGAAGACCACTGTTATCAAATGTGGGCAGAGGTAAATGGAGAAATGGTGAATCTCGGTGTTATTAAGAACGTAGATGAAAAAGATCAGCTGCGGGCACTACCCTATGCTGAAAATGCCGTAAGCTATATAACTATTGAACCAAAAGGTGGCAACAGTACGCCCACCGTTCAGAATATAGTGGCGAATATTCCATACTAAGACAAAAGCCAAAAATCTGCTAAAGCCCCTTCTACAGGGGCTTTTATTTTGTACATTTGTCCCAAATCGAGTATATGGAGCTTCTTTTATTAACCATAGGTTTGCTGGCTCTGGCATTCTTGGGAATTGCCATTAAAATATGGGCTAAAAAGGACGGTAAATTTGCCGGTACCTGTGCAAGTCAAAGTCCTTTTCTGAACAAAGAAGGTGAAGCCTGTGGTTATTGCGGGAAACTACCAAACGAACAAGAGTGTAAAAGAGAGACTGCAGCAGAATTGCATTAGACGGAGATCCATATTTACGCTTACCGCAAGACCCCCACTTGGAAAAAGCTGACGAAATACTGCAAGACACCATCCGCAAGGCTAAAGAAGGTAATCAAATTGCTTTTAGCACACTACTGGATAAATTCTGGAATGATGTATACGGATTTCAACTGGTACGAACCAAGAATGAAAATGACGCTGAAGACATAAGTATACAAACTTTCTCGAAAGCTTTTGACAGAATTGAAACCTACGATGAAGCTTTTGAGTTCAAAACCTGGTTAATTGCCATATCCAAGAACCTGCATGTAGATCTTATCAGAAGGCGCAAAAGAAATGTCCTGGAAGGAAGTGATACAGGTAATGGTGAAGTCATCACAAAAGTTCTGGACGATACCCCTACTGCTGAAGATCAGCTTATTACCGAACAGAACCTGGCAAAATTACTGCAACATATCAAAAAGCTCAAACCACACTATCAGAAAGTGATCAATCTCAGATACTTCAATGAGATGTCATACGCTGAAATTGCCAACGAACTGGGCGAGCCTGTCAACAATATCAAAGTGAAGTTGCTGAGGGCCAAAAAGCTCCTTGCCGAAATTATTAACAGCAGCGAAACAGATCGGTAGCCTTAGTATTCGAATATCAAAAAAAATGATATGAAACGGCCTGACGCTATCGCAGTATTGAAGTAATACTGCTTATTTTGTTCTTATATTTGCAAAAATTGTTTTATGAGTACAGATACTGCCATTCATATAAAACCGCCCCGTACCAAGCCCAAATGGCTTAGGGTTAAGCTACCCACCGGGCAGAAATACACCCAGTTACGCGGTTTGGTAGACAAGTATAACCTGCATACGATTTGCACCTCAGGTAGTTGCCCGAATATGGGCGAATGCTGGGGTGAGGGTACTGCCACTTTTATGATCCTTGGAAATATTTGTACGCGATCCTGTGGCTTTTGCGGTGTTCAGACGGGCAGACCTGGCAAAGTTGACTGGGCAGAACCTGAAAAGGTTGCCAGGTCAATCAAGATCATGGGCATTAAACATGCCGTAATTACATCGGTAGACAGAGATGATCTTAAAGACATGGGTTCCATAATTTGGGCGGAGACCGTCAAGGCTATTCGCAGAATGAATCCCAATACGACACTCGAAACACTGATCCCTGATTTTCAAGGCGTTCATAAACCTATCGATCGCATTGTAGAAGTTGCTCCGGAAGTTGTCTCCCACAATGTAGAAACTGTGAGGAGGTTAACCCGTGAAGTGCGTATACAGGCCAAGTATGACAGAAGCCTGGAAGTCCTCAGATATTTGAAGCAAAGTGGTATCAACAGAACCAAATCCGGTATCATGCTCGGTCTTGGTGAAACTGAGGAAGAGGTTTTAGAAACTATGTATGACCTCAGAGATGCAAATGTAGATGTCATAACTATCGGTCAATACCTGCAACCCTCCAAAAAACACTTAGCTGTTAAGGAATTCATTGTTCCTGAACAGTTCAAAAAGTATGAAACGGCAGGTCTGGAAATGGGATTCAGACATGTGGAAAGTGGTGCCCTGGTACGGTCTTCTTATAAGGCACACAAACACATACTCTAACTTCTATTAGGAATAACCGGCCCTCCGCAAGATCTGTTTCAGGCATGGCCGATTAGTGTGTCTAATTATCTATACAGATGCGGCTGTGCGCGGATTCAGGGAAGATTTTAGATCAAAATGAAGCCGGGAATGCATTAGATCAGGATTTTATGGTCGATGAAATGCAAAAAAAGCCGTTGAAATGTAACAAATAAGTGATACTTTTGAGAGAATATCCAAATCAAAGCCTATATTACCAGCTTTTTGTACGAAAATACTTATTGAATCACTAATTGCGAACAATAGTTACCCGTACTGAACGTTTGTATTTAGGATATCCTGAGTAACCCACAGGTAGATTGCTGTGTCCCTTTGAAAATTATAATTGACCGGGATTTTATAACTGGATTTACCTGCACCAAAATGCTATTTATTGAAATCTGGATTTGTACATAACAGATTGCAAATTGCCCTGATCTCCTGCCTGCTGTTTTGTTGCGTTCACCTCTCCTTTTCGCAGAACAGTGCCCTGGAACGGAATGATATTGAATATTATTTTGACCAGGCCAGGATTTATCAGAATCAGAACAATATTAATCTCGCGCTTGAAACGCTTGACAAGGCGGCCGCTATGGCTGAAGCGAATGAAAATGAAAAGGCGCTCGTTGATTGCTACCACAAGTTTGCCCTCGTATACATGGAATTGGCTAAGCGGGAAACCACCATCTTTTATTGGGACAGGGCCTCCGTACTATTAAATGATCTGGCTTATCCATTTGGACAGGCGGTTCATAAATATATTGAAGCACAATTGCTTTTTGACAGCGGAAATAATTTTCAGGCTATTTATATGCTCAACGAAGCAAGGCAGCTTAGCAATGATCGGAATTTGTTGAACAACATCCTGTTGTTGGAAGGTGAGATATATTTGAGTATTGATAAGTATGACAGTGCTGCTACCAACTTTAATTCCCTGGTCGTTAACAAGGATGTCTTCGAGCAGGAGGCATTATCAACCAAGGCATATATGGGACTTGCCCGCCTGAGTGCCGAGTTGCAAAATTATGAAGAAAGTGTAAAGAATGGATTGCAGGCTTTAGAATTAGCCCGCGAAAACAGATTGGCAAAACAAGTTCTGGAGGCTAATGATATACTTGGATCTTCCTATGAAGCCCTGGAAGCATTTGATCTATCGTTGCTACATAGCAGGAACCTGCTCAAGATCAAAGATTCTGTTTTCACCATTGAAAAGGTCAAGGCAGAGGCCAAAACAGCAGACAGGATCCAATTCGATTTTATGGCCGAGGAGATCAAGAGACAAGACGCCAGAATTGAAGATCTCAGTGAGTCGGCGAACAGGTCGGAACTCACAGCTATACTCACTTCAGCTTTCCTTACCATTATATCGCTGCTGGCAGTTTCACTTTACCGGAACAATCAGATCAAACTTAAAACCAATGATCTGCTTCATACCAAAAACCGTGAATTACAGGCTGCCAGGGATGCGGCGGTACAGGCCATGGAGGCTAAGACCAATTTCCTTTCAACTGTAAGTCACGAGCTTCGGACACCACTTTACGCAGTAACGGGCCTAACCCATTTACTGCTGGAAGAGAATCCGGAAGACCATCAGAAAGAACATCTGAAATCGCTTAAATTCTCCGGGGATTATCTCCTTAATTTCATCAACGATATACTTCAGATCAATAAAATTGACGCTGATAAACTTGAACCACTTACCATAGAGCTCAACCTGAAAAAGATCCTTACTGAGGTAATTGAATCGCTGCAGCAGAGTGCCAAGGAGAATAATACCAAGATCAGTCTCAGCTATGACGAGTCCATTCCACGACATCTGATGAGCGATCCTCTGAAAATCTCCCAGATCTTTATGAACCTGGTTGGCAATGCGCTTAAATTTACTAAAGACGGCGAGGTTAAAGTAATCGCCAAACTGGTCAATAAACTGGAGGAGGACGTTACCATTTATTTCGAGGTCAAGGACAATGGGATCGGAATATCCAAAGAACAGCAACAGCACATTTTTGACAGCTTTGAACAGGGTTCAATTCAGATCAATAGGGAATACGGCGGTACCGGACTTGGCCTCACAATCGTGAAAAGTTTGTTAGGTCTCTTTAACAGCAAGATTCAGTTGCAAAGTGAGGTGGGAAGGGGAAGTTCCTTCTTCTTTGAGCTGGCACTTAAGTGCAAGGAGAGTGTGGTTGATGACATACCATTTGAGATAGAAGACAAAGAGTACGATCTCAAAGGCCTGCATGTATTGGTAGTTGAGGACAATAAGATCAACCAGGTCATCACCAAAAAGATGCTGAACAAAAAAGATATCAGCTGCGACATTGCCAGTAATGGATACGAGGCGGTTGATCTCGCCAGCAGAAATGAGTACGACGGTATACTGATGGACATCCACATGCCGGGTATCAGCGGTGTTGAGGCAACCACCGAAATACGAAAGTTCGACAAAGAGACGCCTATCATTGCACTTACGGCCATCTCGCTGGATGACAGTCTTGAAAGTTTCTATGCAGCAGGATGTAATGATGTGGTAACCAAGCCCTTTAAGCCGGAGGTTTTTTATCAAAAGATCGGAGAAAACATACTGGAAAGAAAGTTCAACAAATCAGCTCTCTAATTCATTTATAGCAGAAATCAGCATCTCTGCCCCGTTCCCGAGAAAACAGTGCTGCACTTCCAGATAAGTCGTATTATCTAACTGACCCAGAGAACGAACATAATCTTTTTCCGTAGTTATTATCATTTCCTCTTTTCCAAGCAAGTCCAGTTCAGAAGCCGTAAACTGATGGTGATCGCTATACTTTAAATGATTTACTTCAAGACCCATGTGCTTCAAATACTCAATGAGCGGGCCGGGATTAGCTATGCCCGTGACAACGGTAACATCACGTTTTTGAAGTTGCTCAATAGCCAGCCTGTCTGAGTTTCCTGTCAAATGACTGGCATAAGTCAGCTTGCAGAAGAGGACCTCCTGCGTGGCTGAAGGATTTATTTTAGACCTGATGTTTTCCATTTCCTTAATACCGATGTCTGGTGGACACTTGGTGACAATAATGATATTAGCCCGATGAGCCTGGTCCTTTCCATCCCTGAGGTCTCCGGTTGGCAGAAACCAGTCATCCGGATACAAATTGTCATATGATGTCAGCAAAATGGAGAAAGAGGGTGTTATCTTTCGGTGTTGGAAAGCATCATCCAGCAAAATCAGATCAGGCCGAACTTCCTGCTCCAGTTTCAGAATAGCCCTCGTCCTGTTGGCATCCACGGCCATCGTTACAGACGGAAATTTTCTGTAGATCTGATAGGGCTCATCTCCTATGGTGTCAGCATCGCTCGTTTTATCGGCCAATATGAATCCTGAAGTTTTTCGCTTGTAGCCTCTGCTTAATACGGCTATTCGCCGATCACTATTCAGGTTTCTCAGAAGCCATTCTATCATCGGGGTCTTCCCGGTGCCGCCTACACTTAGATTGCCAACACTAATGGAGGTGGTATTGAATTTTCTGGACTTTCTGATACCCAGATCAAAGGACAAATTTCTAAGGCTGACACCGATGCCGTAAAGCAGTGAAATAGGCCAGAGTATTTTTCTGATCAGTTGCATCGGAACGAAAATATAATATTTTATCTTTGGTCTTCTTATTAAAGCTGAAATGATTGTCAAAGAGGTTACAGACATACTGGAGGAATTAGCTCCTCTTGAAAATGCTGAAGAATTTGATAATGTCGGCTTGCTGGTTGGGGATCCTGCAAATGAAGTTACTGGTATTCTGGTTACCCTTGATACACTGGAAAATGTACTGGACGAAGCGATAGAGAAAAAGTGCAATTTGGTGGTCAGCTTCCACCCCATAATATTTTCGGGCATCAAAAAACTCACAGGTGCTACCTATGTAGAACGAACCGTTCTTAAGGCTATCAGGAATAATATTTCCATTTACAGCATGCATACCGCTCTGGACAATTCTTTCCTTGGGGTAAATGCGAAGATCTGCGATATTCTGGGACTGGAGAACAGGCGAATACTCATTCCAAAAAAAGGAAGTGTAAAAAAACTCACCACCTATGTTCCCCGATCTGACGCGGATACACTCCGGCAGGCTCTTTGGGAAGCTGGAGCCGGACAAATAGGCGACTACAGTCATTGTAGTTTTTCACTCGATGGTACAGGAACATTTAAAGCCGGAGATAGAACAAATCCGGCCAAAGGTGAAATTGGTGCCCTGCATTCTGAAGATGAAACCCAGGTACACGTGATCTTTACCACTGAAAGAGAAGCTAAGGTATTGGAGGCCCTGGTCAAGCATCATCCCTATGAAGAAGTTGCTTACGAGGTCTATGCACTGGAAAACAAACATCAATACCTGGGTATGGGAATGATTGGTTCCCTGGGTGAAAGTTTATCTGAAAAGGAATTTATTAATCTTGTAAAATCCAGGATGAAAACTCCATATATAAGACATTCAACGCTGTTGAATAAGAATGTCAGGAATATTGCCGTCCTGGGCGGTAGCGGAGCTTTTGCCATTCAAGCTGCAAAGAAGGCCGGGGCCGATGTTTTTGTAACCTCAGATCTCAAATATCACCAGTTCTTTGCTGCCGAGAATAAAATTCTTTTGCTGGATATTGGACACTATGAGTCTGAGCAGTTTACAAAAAATCTTTTGGTAGATTATCTTAAGAA
>CAJHXL010000133.1_pt1 | contig 38942 bp, 41 predicted proteins | sample 9198601 | NCBI WGS metagenome assembly CAJHXL01 (sample SAMEA7708277, study PRJEB35096) | sediment metagenome | biome: marine neritic benthic zone biome [ENVO:01000025]; feature: sediment [ENVO:00002007]; material: shallow marine sediment [ENVO:03000034] sea grass bed [ENVO_01000059] ...
TCTTAAAGTATCCTGCCAAATCATTCTCCAGGTATACAAAATAAAAGTACGCCCCAGGGCACTTCATCTCACGGGCTATGGTGTCGCTGCAAAAGGCTTTGTCTATATAATCCCGAAAGTCCTCCGGATCATTCATATGGGAGAATGCCTCTATAAAGGTCTCTTTTGAGATTCGAACAAGGTCGGTCAAATGACCATCATTACATTGGGTCAGGGATAAATCCATTTAAAATGCTCCAATGCACCGAAAATAAGAAAGATTTACACAATTCCAGCCAGCGATATGCCGGCTTGGGCATAAGGGGAAAGTAGTATTTAAAAAAAGGGCATAAAAAAAGCAAACTGTTGAGTTTGCTCGTTTTCTGTATCTGGTCTGCTTCTTAAAGCATGAAGAGTTTTTTCGCCAGGGTCAGCATGCCGCTGATAAATTCATTTCTATATACCTGAATCTCCTCTTCTACTGGCGCATGGTCTATCTGGGCCTCCATAGCATCTACTTGTTTTTAGGTTAATAAGGGATAATTAAGTCAGAAGACTAATATAGTGTTATTTAACGGACGAGTCAACGCATTGTTGTGAACTTTGGGATTTTTGTTGTAAAAATATCCCAGGGATGTAGTTCATCGATATTCCGACAATCAGATGTCCATTTCAGGTACTTCGCCTTCGACTATTAATTTGCCTTCTGTAGCATCTTTTATGGTCTGCACACTTAGCCCCGGAGCTCTTTCCAGAAGCCTGAAGCCATCATCTGTAACTTCAAGGACAGCCAGGTTGGTCACTATTTTCTTAACGCATCCCACACCTGTTAATGGCAGTGTGCATTCTTTCAATAATTTGGACTGTCCCGCCTTATTGGTATGCATCATAGCGACTATTATGTTTTCTGCCGATGCCACCAGGTCCATGGCACCTCCCATGCCCTTCACCATCTTGCCCGGGATCTTCCAGTTGGCAATATCCCCGTTCTCGGACACCTCCATAGCTCCTAAGATGGTAAGGTCTACGTGCTGGCCCCGGATCATTCCGAAACTGGTGGCCGAATCAAAGAATGATGCACCAGGGAGCGTTGTGATCGTCTGCTTCCCCGCGTTGATAATGTCAGCATCCTCCTCGCCTTCAAAAGGAAAGGGGCCCATCCCCAACACGCCGTTTTCACTTTGAAATTCCACACTGATATCAGATCTTACAAAGTTTGCCACCAGGGTAGGGATACCTATTCCGAGATTTACGTAATACCCGTCTTTAACTTCGCGCGCAATGCGTTTTGCTATACCGTTCTTGTCTAACATTAATCTCTTTTTCTAACCGTCCTTTGCTCAATCCTTTTCTCGTACTTTTCTCCCTGAAATATTCGTTGCACAAAAATGCCCGGAATGTGAATGGCATTTGGGTCGAGTTCCCCTGCAGGGAGCAGTTCTTCTACCTCCGCCACTGTAATCTTTGAAGCCCCGCACATACACGGATTAAAGTTCCTGGCAGTACCTTTAAATATCAGATTGCCGGCCTCATCCCCCCTCCAGGCCTTAACAAAGGAGAAATCTGACTGGTAGGAATGTTCCAAAACGTACATCTTACCATTGAATTCCCTGGTTTCCTTGCCATCTGCCACTTCGGTTCCAAATCCCGCAGGCGTATAAACCGCAGGGAAACCGGCCTGTGCTGCCCTGCATTTTTCGGCAAGTGTCCCCTGAGGTGTCAATTCCACCTCGAGTTCACCGCTTAACATCTGCCGCTCAAACTCGTCATTCTCCCCAACATAGGAAGAGATCATTTTTCGGATTTGCTTTTTCTGAAGCAGGAGACCCAGACCAAAATCATCAACCCCTGCATTATTGCTAATACATGTAAGGTCTTTAATCCCCAGCCTGACAAGTTCGGCGATTGCATTTTCAGGAATCCCGCAAAGTCCGAACCCCCCAAGCATAAAGGTCATTCCATCCTGAACGCCCTGAAGGGCTTCCGTTACATCGGAAACAGTTTTACGAATCATATGGCATTATTATCGCAAAGTTGAAAGCAACTTTGCCATTGCCACTAAATTACATTATTAGGGAGAATTTACGGCCGTAATTTCCGGCAGTTTTTAGAAATCCAGATCGTCGAGGTCATCTTCAAATTCCTCAATGACTTCCGTTTCTTCATCATCATCTTTCTTCGAACAAGAGATGTCTATGGATAAATCTTCCGGTTCCAGGAATTCTTCCTGAGACACTCCAAGCTCCTCATTGGCGTAGTTTTTCTTCATATACAAGGCCCAGATCGGCAATGCCATAGAAGCACCCTGGCCATATCTGATGCTTTTGAAGTGGACGGACCGCTCTTCACCACCAACCCATACACCGGTCACCAAATTGGGTACCATACCCATAAACCAGCCGTCGCTCTGGTTTTGAGTTGTACCTGTCTTACCTGCAATAGGATTGGTAAATTCATAGGGATAACCTGTAATGATCTCTTTATAAACCGTTTGGTCTCCCAGCGTCTTATGTCGGAGTCTCATACCTGATCCGGCCTCTGTCACCCCTTCCATCAGGTTGATCATAGCATAGGCCACGTCTTCGTTCAGGACGTCCCTTGTCTCGGGAACATATTCGTATAGTACCGTGCCGTTTTTGTCTTCTATTCGGGTTACCATAACCGGTTTTACATAGACACCCTGGTTTGCAAAAGTACCGTAAGCACCAACCATTTCATAGACGTTAAAGTCTGGTGTCCCCAGGGCAATAGACGGAACTTCCAGTATTTCCCCGGTCAGACCGAGTTTCTTAACGATGGAAACAACAGGCCTGGGACCAACGCGGTCTATGAGCTGGGCAGTTACCGTATTGACAGAATTCGCCAGGGCTCTTTTAAGCGTATACATCTGGCCCGAATACTTGCCATCGGAATTTTTGGGGCACCAGGGTTCCATATTGCCGTGCTTGTGGGCTTCAATACAGTATTGACTGTCGGGAAGGGAATCGCAGGGCGACAGTCTCAACTGGTCTATTGCCGCTGCGTAGACGAAAGGTTTAAAAGTAGATCCTGCCTGGCGCTTGCCCTGGATCACATTATCGTACTGGAAGTGCTTGTAATTAACACCACCAACCCAGGCCTTCACATGTCCTGTTTGTGGTTCCATAGACATCATGGCCGTCCTCAGAAAGGTTTTGTAGTAGCGTATTGAATCCATGGGTGTCATCACCGTATCCTTTTCCCTGGTCTCACTCTCCCAGTCAAACACGGTCATCTCTGCCTTTTCATTAAAGGAAGCTCTGATCTCCTTTTCTGAAGAGCCTTTTCGCTTCATGGCCCGCCAGCGTTCCGAATTTTTTATGGCCCGTTCCATGATGTTATCGATCTCTGATTTTTCAAGTTCGAGGAAGGGTGTTGTTGGATTCCTTTCCGGCGTATTCTGTACAAAGAACTCGGCCTGTAGTCTTTTCATGTGTTCATGAACGGCTTCTTCAGCATTGGCCTGCATTCTTGAATCGATCGTGGTGTATATCTTGAGCCCGTCGAGGTATATGTTCCACTTCCCTTCTTCCCCGTTCTCATCAATCTTTGGATTCTCTTCAATCCATCTTTTCAAATCTCTTTGCAGGTACATCCTGAAATAAGTGGCCAGACCTTCACGGTGCGATTCAGGGCTAAAATTGATGTCCATCTCAAGGGCCTGAAGTGAATCTTTTTGGGTCTCGCCGATATAATCGTACTTGGCCATTTGACCGAGCACCGTATTTCTTCGATTGAATACAAGCTCTTCACGGCGCATCGGATTATAAAGGGAAGAGTTTTTAAGCATCCCAACCAGGACAGCCGATTCCTCTGTTTTTAAATCGATGGGCTCCTTGCCGAAATAGATCCTGGCTGCCGAGCGAATCCCATCCGCATTATATCCGAAATCATAGATGTTCATATACATGCTTATGATCTCCTCCTTGGTATATTGACGTTCCAGCCTGATAGCAATGACCCATTCCTTTACTTTTTGAACGATCCTGCCGATGCCACCAGAAGGCCGCTTGGTAAACAGCAATTTTGAAAGCTGCTGTGTGATAGTACTGGCGCCGCCCCGCTGGCCAAGAAAGATCATGGCCCTTAGCGTTCCCCGTGCATCAATACCTGAATGCTCGTAGTAGCGCGCGTCTTCAGTAGCGACCAGGGCATTGATCAGGTTTTGTGGTAATTCGTTATAGGAAACAGGTGTCCTGTTATCATCCAGGTAGAATTTTCCTAGTGTCTCCCCATCTGAAGAGATGATCTCTGTGGCGAGATTGGTCTGAGGGTTTTCCAGTCGCTCAAAGGTGGGCATTTCTCCAAATACACCCCATGAAGCCAGAAGAAACAGTAGCAGCATCCCCACAATGCCCGAGGCAAAAAGTATCCAGAATGCTTTAATAAATGGGAAGAAATTAGTGTTCTCTTTCGTCTTTTTTTTCTTAGCCATTATTCATCAGTAAGTTCTATCTCAATTCCAACGTCAGTAATACCAATTAAATTGTCTATGCCTTCAACCTTTCCGTTCTGTCGCATAGCGTGCGATATCTCTATGGTATATACGCCAGGAGGTGTAAAAACGATCTTTTCCCTGTACCACAATTTGTTTTCGTGAATGCTGCCGGCTCCTTTACCAAGCCAGCGACCATCAGGAGCGGCCATTTCATATTCAATGGTATCCCTGATAACTGTTTGGTCCGGGGTAGTCATTTGGGCAATCAGGAACAAATTGCTGTAAGGATATGTATTGTCATTCCTGATCATAATAAAAACATTATGTGCGCTTATGGTATCCAGTTCGGTTAGTTCAAAGCTGACAATGTCATCCTTTGCCCAATTGCCATTTGTAGTTGCTTTATATCTGGAAAACTTGAGTGAGTTGTCGCAGGAAACGAAACTACCCACCATGAGGAGAAGGATCAATATATTACGCATTGCGGACCTGGCTTTTTCTTCCTGTTCTCTTATTTTTCTTCTTGTTCTTTTTGCGCTTTCTATTCGGCCTGTCAAAACGGGTCAGGCTGTCCTGACCCACAGAATTTTCGAATATCAATGAGTCCTCCTTTAAGTTGTCCGAAGCGTACTCTTCCAGGCTCGCTATTTTCTTCTTACTCTTGTTATGATCCATGATAAGATGAACCTGGTCTTTGGTCAATGCATGCCATGCAGATGGATCGTCTTTATAAGAATACCAGAGTATCCCTTTAAAAATATCTGCTTTCTGGCAAAAAGCAAGTCCCTTTTCGGTCTGCAGTTTTACCTCCTGAGCCGGGAAATCCTTCAATGCTTCCATATAAAGGTCCAGTTCGTAATTGAGGCAACATTTGAGCTTACCGCATTGCCCGGCAAGTTTCTGAGGATTGAGTGAAAGCTGCTGATATCTGGCGGAGGAAGTACTTACAGACCTGAAATCGGTCAGCCAGGTAGAACAACACAGCTCGCGCCCGCAGGAACCTATACCTCCCAATCGCTGTGCCTCTTGCCTGTATCCGATCTGCCGCATCTCGATGCGCATTCCAAAGGCCTTGGCCATATCTTTGATCAACTGCCTGAAATCTACCCTTTCCTCAGCGGTATAATAAAATGTAGCCTTAGAGCCATCGCCCTGGAATTCCACATCGGAAATCTTCATTTCAAGGCGGAGCAGAATGGCCATCTCGCGGGAGCGTTTCTTAACCTCCTCTTCCTTATCCCGGCATTTTTGCCATTTATCTATGTCTTTCTGAGTAGCCTTCCTGTATATTTTCGGAAGTTCCTGATCTTCGCTGATCTTTTTCTTTTTCATCTGCACCCTGACCAATTCCCCTGTCAGGGTAACAATACCGACATCATGACCTGATTTGGCCTGTGTGGCGACAATATCTCCAATAGAAAGTGCTAAGCCGGCTGTGTTCTTAAATATTTCCTTTCTACTGTTTTTGAAGCGCACTTCAATGCAGTCAAAAGGCTTGGCCCCGTCTGGGAGGGACATGTTGGAAAGCCAGTCAAACACGGTCAGTTTATTACAGCCATCGGTACCGCAAGTACCGTTATTTCTGCAACCGCGTGGCTGTTCCCCCGAATTGGTTGAACAACTGTTGCAACCCATATTTTGTATCTTGATTCGACAATTTGTAATTCAAATTGTCAAAAAAGGTTCATACTAATTTTATAAGGGTAAAGATAGCATTTTTTGGCTGGAACCTCTCCCGGCCTTCGTCTTAGGTAAGCATTGCTATCTGTCTGGAGTCGCTATCGTTTAAATTTTAGGACTTCGGAACGGCCTTTCTTAAAAATCTTATTGCTAATCTCTTTGCCACGTCTGAGTTTTTTCTGCTCTTCTTCCGGGAGTGACACAATTTCCATGCAGTGCTCGCTGCAACAATCTTTCATTTTTTCAGCGCAATCCCCGCACTGAATGAAAAGCAAATGACATGCTTCATTGGCACAGTTCACATGGGTATCGCAAGCCTTGCCGCATTGGTGGCACTGGGCAATGATGTCTTCTGAGATCCTTTCACCACGTCGCTGATCAAAAACGAAGTTCTTGCCGAGGAATTTATTTTCAAGTTCCCGGTCCCTAACCTGCCTGGTGTATTCTATGATGCCACCTTCGAGCTGGTATACTCTTTTAAAGCCCTTATGTTTAAAATACGCGCTGGCCTTCTCACAGCGTATGCCACCGGTACAATACATTACCAGGTTCTTGTCTTCTTTATGCGCAGACAGGTTCTCTTCTATTATATCCAGAGAATCGCGAAAAGTATCCACATCCGGAGTAACGGCATTTTTGAAATGACCTATTTCACTTTCGTAGTGGTTCCGCATATCTACCAGTACGGTTTCCGGATCTTCAATCAATCTGTTGAACTCATCGGCATTAACGTGAGTGCCTTTATCAGTCACATCAAAACTATTGTCATTCAGCCCATCGGCCACGATCTTTTTGCGCACCTTTACTTTCAGCTTCAGGAAAGACTTGTTGTCCTGCTCAATGGCAATATTGAGTCGGACCCCTTCCAAAAAGCTGATACTGTCCAGGTGATCTTTAAATAGATTGAAATTCTCTGATGGTACGGATAACTGTGCATTAATTCCTTCGCGTGCAACATAGATCCTGCCCAGAACGTCTAATGCATCCCAATTGATAAACAAATGATTTCTAAATATTTGAGGATTGCCTATGTGTGCGTACTTGTAGAAAGAGATCGTGAGCCGGTCCTTTCCGGCAGCATCAATAAGAGCCTCTCTTTCCTTTGCACTTAATGTATTGTACAGTTGCATGCTATACGATGATTAAGTATTAAGAATAGTGGGGCAAAATTAAGATAATATCTGGCTATGCCATAAAAAAAAAGAGCTTTGAGATTTCAAAGCTCTTTTAAGACCAAACCATTTTCCTTTTTCATAGAAGCCTAAATGCGGTTTTGGCCACCTCTGCCCGAGGTATTCACTACCTTGGATTTAAAGTTGTTGTACGAACACTTTCTAATATGATACAGAACGATTAAAAAGGTTGCTTACTGCATTGTTATATGCAAAAAGAAATGGTAATTTAGCTCTCCCATTTATAAAAACCCGTACATGAGCAACGAGAAAGAAGCAAAACTAAAAGCATTAAAATTAACGCTGGACAAGCTGGATAAGGCTTATGGCAAAGGTGCCGTTATGAAGATGGGCGACCATGTAGTGGAAGATGTGGAGGTTATCCCTTCAGGATCTCTGGGCCTGGATCTGGCCCTGGGCGTTAACGGATATCCGAGGGGGCGGGTCATCGAAATTTACGGACCTGAATCCTCTGGAAAAACCACGCTTACGCTTCATGCGATAGCCGAAGCCCAGAAGGCGGGAGGTATTGCAGCTTTTATCGATGCTGAACACGCCTTTGATCGTTTTTATGCGGAAAAACTGGGTGTTGATATAGACAATCTTATAATCTCCCAACCGGATCACGGTGAACAAGCCCTTGAGATTGCCGACAATCTCATCAGGTCGGGAGCAATAGATATTGTGATCATCGACTCTGTTGCAGCCCTCACTCCAAAGAGCGAAATCGAGGGTGAGATGGGTGATTCCAAAATGGGCCTGCACGCACGTCTGATGTCACAGGCATTGAGAAAACTTACGGCTTCAATCAGCAAAACCAGATGTACTGTGGTCTTTATCAACCAACTCAGGGAAAAGATCGGTGTCATGTTTGGCAACCCTGAAACCACTACCGGTGGAAATGCGCTTAAATTCTATGCATCTGTAAGGTTAGATATAAGAAGATCGACTCAGATAAAGGATTCAGAGGGGAGAGTACAGGGTAATAAAACCAGGGTAAAGGTGGTCAAGAACAAAGTTGCCCCTCCGTTTAAGACTGCCGAATTTGATATAATGTACGGTGAAGGAATATCCAAGATAGGGGAAATACTCGATCTGGGAGTGGCCTATGAAATAATTAAAAAGAGCGGTTCCTGGTTCAGCTATGGCGATACTAAACTAGGTCAGGGAAGAGATGCTGTCAAGGCTCTGTTAAAGGATAATCCGGAGCTTTTGGAAGAACTCGAGGAAAAAATCAAAGAAGCTATTCATACCGTGCAGGTATAACACTTTATCCGGCTTTTTTGCCGGGAAACGTTTTCTAAGCAACCTTTACCTCTATATTTCATCTATTTGTTAATGATATTGCGTGATGCTTATGAAGAAAACGTTCTTATTCATACTCTGCTGTATCACCATTTTTAGTTCTTCCTGCAGTCTGGACGACGACAACGTAAATGTTCAATTTGTCCCGCTGCAGATTGTCAGCGCAGAGTTTCCTGAATCATTCACCCTGAATGAAACTTATGACATCAATGTTACTTATGTCATTCCCAACAATTGTGTGGCATTTGAGGGGTTTGATATCACAGATATTGACGCGACAAGCAGAATTATAGTAGCCTTTGGCTCTGAGAAAGTAGATGAGGTTTGTAATCTGATAGCGGTTGAAGTGCAGGAATCATTTCAATTCACATGCTTATATGAAGGTACTTATCGCTTTCAGCTTTGGAACGGTGAAACCGAAAATGGAGAACAGCAATACATTGAATTGGAGGTCCCTGTAATCCCTGAATAAAAGGATTAAGGACCCGGATAATTCTAACCAACATTTTGAGTAGTCTGAAGGAACTCATAGCAGGATGCAAGAAGGGAGACAGAAGGTCCCAGGAACAGCTGTACAGGCAGTATGCCGGTATTCTGTTTGGGATTTGCCTGAAGTATTCCCGTAATAAGACAGAGGCAGAAGACAATTTACACGATAGTTTTATGACTATCTACGATAAAATAGGGCAGTTCAAATCAAAGGGATCATTTGAAGGTTGGATGAAAAGAATTGCTGTAAATACGGTACTACAAAAATATCGCAAAGAACAACATCTCAATGTAGTATCAGAAAACCTTACAGAGGAATACGAGTACGATACCGGTTTCGGTAATATCAGTCTCCAAACCCTCCTGAGGTATATACAGGAACTGCCTAACAAGTATCGGCTGACTTTCAATCTGTATGTCCTTGACGGATATACACACAAGGAGATCAGCGAAAAACTCGGGACATCCCTGGGGACTTCAAAGTCTAACCTGGCCCGGGCGAGAATGATACTCAGAGAAAAGATCAAAAAAGCAAATATCCATATCGCCTAAACCAATTGGCATGAGCAAGAAAGATTTAGATAAACTATTCCAGGAGAAATTCAAGGATTTCCGGGAGATCCCAGATAAAAGGGTCTGGGAATCCATTGAGCACTCCCTGGATAGCCGCAGGAAGAAAAGGAGGGTCATACCTCTCTGGTGGAAACTGGGAGGGGTAGCTGCTGTGCTTGCACTGGTAATTTTGGCAATAAACCCTTTTGAAAGTTCAGTGGACACTGATGAAACTATAACTGATATTGAGAATCCGGAACTACCTGAACAGAAAAGTGATGCTATGGATCCACTGCCGGTAGATGTCGATGATATTATTAATGAAAGTGATGCCGTTGCAGGGGAAGCCACGGAGCAGGATGATGCTGCAGACGATAAAAACGCTAGCTCTGAAAGTGAGTCAAAGAGTCAAAGTCCGGTTAATTCTACAGTACCTTCGCTGGTAGAGAGAGCTGATGATTCACAGAACATGCTGCTCAAAGAGGAAAGTGCTATTGCCAATATAGAGGTTTCCGATTCTGAAAAAAATGATGCTATAAAACAAAGTACAGCACTGGAGGATGAAAAAACTGTGGCCGACAATCTGAAAACCGATCAGAGCTATCAGGATGAACAGCTTAACAGGGTAAATGAGGCAAATGAAGTACTTCGCGAAAATGCGAAGCGAGGTCTACCAGATCCGAATACCGAAGAGGCAGTAGCCGAGCGATCTGAAAGAGATGAAATTGACGACAACCAGGGTAAAAAATCGATCTTTGATGAGATAGAGAAACAGGAGGAGGAGGCACTTGCCGAACGCACTGAGAAATCTAAATGGGCAGTGGGACCGAGTGTTGCACCAGTCTATTTCAGTTCGTTTGGAGAAGGCTCTCCCATTCATTCCAGCTTCGCTTCCAATTCCAAAAGCGGGAACGTAAATCTCAGTTACGGTGTAGGGGTTTCATATGATATCTCAAAGAGACTCAAAGTAAGGTCCGGGGTACATAAAGTAGACTACGGTTATGATACCAATGACATTACCTTTTCTTCCTCTTTGGTCGCTTCTACCAGTACGGTGATCACCAATATAAGCTATACCACTACTTCGAGGAATCTTGTTGTAGAGAACGGCAATCCTGCAGAAGTGGCCCAGGAGTTTGCTGCCAATGACATTGTGGCGCAGAGTCCGTCGCGTAACGGTCGCATGGTACAGGAATTCGGTTACGTAGAAGTACCGATGGAACTTAATTACGCACTGCTTGATCGCAAGTTGAATATCGACATTATCGGGGGTTTCAGTTCGCTGTTTCTCGTAAACAACAGCGTTACACTTGAATCTGAAGGGACATCTACAGAAATGGGAGAAGCGAACAATCTCAATGATGTGAATTTCAGTACGAATGTGGGTCTTGGTATCAACTATGAGCTTACCGATAAAATGAAAGTACACCTGGAACCTATGTTCAAATACCAAATGAATACCTTTTCAGAAACCGAGGGGAATTTTCAGCCTGATTAGGTTGGTGTTTATACAGGTATGAGCTTTAGATTCTGAGGATGTGATGAAGAAAATTGATAAGGTTGGTTAGGTTGGTTACAGCATTAATTTGCGGTAACTACTTAAAAGCGCCCTGTAGCATCACTGCAGGGCGTTCTTTTTTTCTATTCGGCTAAGGGAAAGTCCTATCCTTTCTGCAAATCCTTTTTCAATTCGGCGAGTATCAGCTGTCGCACCTCTTCCCTCAATTGCCTTTTCTGATTTTCTGCCATTTCCGCTGTGGGAACAAAATGATGAACCTTTGTTCTCAGTATGCCCGGGCCTCCGGCTAAAAAGGTAAAAGGAAATCTCTTTTTATTGTCGTAGAAGGTCAAAGGGACAACCGGTATCTTATGGGCAATGGCAAGCTTAAATGCTCCGTCCTTAAATTCATCCAGTACGACATCCATATCCGGAACACCGCCTTCAGGAAAAATACAAATGCTCAGACCCTTGCTTAGTCGTTTCTGTGCCCGCATATAAACGGCTGTCCGACTCCTGGGGTTATCGCGGTCGACCATAATACAGACTCTCTTATAAAAAAATCCGAATACCGGAATGTTTACCAGTTCTTTCTTTCCGACAAAAACGAAGGGGTTTTTGCTAACTCTCAGCATAAGCATTATGTCCAACATACTGGTATGATTGGCAACCAGCATATAACTGCGACCCGGAATAAATTTCTCTTCACGGCTAATCTGCGGTGGGCAACCCATCCCATAGAGTATGATGGTGGCCCAAATGTTCCTGGCGAGCCAGAAGAATTGAGGATAGGTTTTTTCCGATGCTGTAAGCACCAGCAATACGGGAAAGAATATAAATATCGGCAGGGCAACCAGAATGTAAAACCAAATTCGATACAGTGTCTGGGCTATGTTGCGCAGAAGAGAGTGCATAAAATCAAAAGTAACAATTTTAGCAGGGTATTCGGATTTCTTTTACATTTGTCATTGCTCAAAAACAAGGCCATGGCAAGAATTCTCACGGGCATACAAAGTACAGGCACACCTCATCTCGGAAATATTCTGGGAGCAATAATTCCGGCGATTGAAATGGCCGGGGAAGCTGCTGCAGAATCATTCCTCTTTATTGCAGACATGCACTCACTGACACAGATAAAAAGCGGTGAGGTATTGAGAAATAATACCTATGCAACGGCAGCGGCATGGCTGGCTTTCGGACTTGATCATGAGCGAACCATATTCTATCGCCAGAGTGATATCCCGCAGGTTACAGAATTAGCATGGTACCTGAGCTGTTTCTTCCCGTACCAAAGGCTCACGCTGGCTCACTCTTTCAAAGACAAGGCAGACAGGCTGGAAGATGTAAACGCAGGCTTGTTCACCTATCCAATGCTCATGGCGGCCGATATCTTACTATACGATGCAGAGGTAGTGCCTGTGGGAAAAGATCAGCTGCAACATCTTGAAATGACCAGGGACGTTGCTTCGCGGTTTCATGCGCAACTGGGTGAAACATTTGTAATACCTGAAGCAAGGGTCAGGGAGGAAACTAAGGTTGTACCCGGAATAGATGGTGAAAAAATGAGTAAGAGCAAGGGGAACCTTATCGATATATTCCTTCCGGAAAAAGCACTTCGAAAGCAGATCATGAGTATTGTAACAGACAGCACTCCTCTTGAAGAACCTAAGAACCCGGATACAGATCATGTTTTTGCGCTCTACAAGCTGCTTGCAGATGATAAGGCCGTTGCTGAGATGCATTCAAATTATACAGCCGGTAATTATGGCTATGGTCATGCCAAACAGGCTTTGTTCGAGTTGATACTTGATAAATTCGGCCCTATGCGGGAGAAGTTCAGTTATTATATGGATCACCTCGATGAGGTAGATGAAATTCTGATGCAAGGTGCTACCAAAGCACAACTGATAGCTGAAGAAGTACTGCAAAGGGTAAGAGAGAAGCTGGGATATTGATCCACCGTTTTCAGAGAGCTAGATCAGTTCGAAAAACTTACCGGGCAAAGGCCTGACAACACCTTTCATTTCCATTTTCAACAGTGTTGAGGACAGCTTAAAAACAGGCATTTTGCAACTAATAGCTATGGTATCCATAGACTGTTTGCCCCTTGAAGACAGATAGTCATAAATTATCTTCTCATCAGTCTCGAGTTCAGTAAACAATTGCTTCTGAACTGCAGTTGTTTTGGGTTCCTTTAGATCCCAATTAAGTAAATAAACCAGATCTGCGGCCGAACTGATAAGCTGGGCTTTGTGCTGCTTAATTAGATTATTACATCCTGCGCTATAGCGATCTTCAGATCTGCCGGGTACGGCAAAAACATCTCTGTCATAGCTTGATGCAATGTCGGCAGTTACCAAACTTCCCCCTCTCTCAGCAGATTCCACCACAATGGTAGCCTGACTTAAGCCTGCGATGATCCGGTTACGACGCAGAAAATTGACCCGTTCCGGCCGACTTGTACTCCAGAATTCTGTAATAAATCCTCCCTTTTCTTCAATTGCCCGAACATAGCGCAAATGTTCCCGTGGATATACCTGATTTAAACCGTGGGCAAGACAGCCAATTGTCTGGAGACCGTGCTTTACAGCCTGTAATTGTATACAGATATCTACTCCAAAGGCAAAACCGCTGACAATAACGGGGTCTAATGGTGCAATTTCCTCAATGAATCTTTCACAAAAAGCCCGGCCATAGGCAGTCATATGCCTTGTGCCAACAACAGAGATAATCCGTTTATTCTCTAGATCTATATTTCCCTTTAAGAACAGGAGGATCGGGCCATCGGCACAGTGTCTTAAATACTGCGGATAATCCGGATCCGTACATAGTACGATGCGAAGACTGTTTTTCTGAATAAACCTGTATTCCTCTTCGGCCTCATACAGAAATCTCGGATCCTTTAAGCTGTGAATATTCCTTTTTCCCACTCCTCCAATCTTTAATAATGCTCCCTCTTTATCGTCAAAAATGGCAGATGGGCTACCGCAGCTAGCGATCAATTTTTTAGCGGTAATATCTCCGATAAAAGGGATTTTTTGTAGTCGGAGCGATGCAATGTGTTCATTTTTAGACATTTATGTCATTGATTTTCATCTTTGAGATATAGCTCATACTTTTATGTTAATAAAAAGTTATGCCAGCTGGTTTGAAAGGCAGCCAATTTTTTTGATCTTTGTAACTATGGGAACAGTAAGGTATATAGAGGAACTTCTTTACCGCTATAATTGTGTTGTGGTGCCTGAATTCGGGGCTTTCCTTACACAGATTAAATCGGCACAAATACAAAGGGCTACCCATACCTTTACCCCTCCTTCCAAAATAATTTCCTTCAACGAGCAACTTTCTTCCAATGACGGTTTACTGGTTTCTTATATGGCAAATGCAGAAGGTGTTTCCTATGAAGAAATGCTTGGCCAGGTATTAAATATAGCGGAGAATTGGAAAAAAGAATTGCAGCAAGGCGGAAGGCTTAATCTTGAGAACATTGGAGAACTCTGGCTAAACAGGGAAGAGAAGGTGCAGTTTAAGCCCACAAGCAAGATCAACTACCTGACTTCTTCCTTCGGATTATCCGCAGTCGTGTCCCAACCCGTTCTCAGAGAGGTTCTCAAAGAAGAGGTTGTGGAGCTCGAGGAGAAAATCCCATTCATTATTACTCCTGAGGAGCGTAAAAAAGGGGTCTTCCGGGAGTATCTCAAATATGCCGCTGTAATCCTGCTGGCAGTTTCGGTTGGTCTTACGGGATTTAGCCTGTATGAGAATACAGTGAGCTCAAATCAGATTGTCAATCAGGAAGCACAGGAAATTGTTTCAAAAAATATACAGGAAGCTACTTTCTTCAATAGCACACCCTTTGAGCTTCCAATGCTGTCAATTGATGTTACCAAAAAACAGCGTGGCAGGCATCATATTATTGCCGGAGCATTCAGGGTACGTGATAATGCTGATAAGAAGGTTCGTCAGTTGAGAAATAAAGGATATGATGCCGAGTATCTCGGCCTAAATCAATACGGCCTGCACCAGGTTACCTACGGAAGCTATGAAGACCCTCAAGAAGCGCTTCAGTTCTTAAAAGACATCAGGCAAACAGAATCTTCGGACGCCTGGTTGCTGTCCAGAAAATAAACAATAAGCTTACTTATTTAGAGATAGCGCATATCTTTGCCAGAAATGGCAATAAATGAAGGCTAAAACTCCGCGTGAATCCAGGACCGTAATGACAGATATGGTCCTTCCAAGTGAAAGCAACCCTCTAAACAATTTGTTCGGTGGAGAACTCCTGGCCAGGATGGACAGAGCCGCAAGTATTGCGGCGCGACGCCACAGCCGGAGAATCACCGTAACAGCGTCGGTGAATCATGTAGCTTTTAACAGATCTGTACCATTGGGCAGTGTGGTTACCGTAGAAGCGGCTATTTCCAGGGCCTTTAACACCTCTATGGAAGTATTTATCGATGTCTGGATGGAAGACAGGTTCAGCGGAGAACGCATTAAGGCCAATGAGGCTATTTATACCTTCGTGGCTGTAGATGAAGCTGGGATTCCGGTGAAGGTGCCAGAATTAAGGCCTGAGACAGAGCTCGAGACAGAACGCTTTGAAGGTGCGCTGAGAAGAAAACAACTCAGCCTGGTGCTGGCCGGTAAGATGGAGCCGTCTGATGCTACAGAACTTCGCGCACTGTTTATTGAAGACTGATAGACTCGATCAGAAATCGAAAGTATCCGGATCGGGCCCGAATCTTTGCCCGCGGTCAAGGCTGTCGAGCCAGGCCACATCTTCTTCACTAAGTGAGAAGTCAAAAATATCGGCGTTTCCAATAATCCTTTCTTTCTTGGAGGACTTTGGAATGGTAACAACTCCTTTTTGGAGATCCCAGCGCAATACGATCTGGGCGATTGATTTATTGTATTTTTCAGCAAGTTGTTTGAATGTTTCCATGCCGAATATTTTCCCCTGCATCATAGGCGACCAGGCCTCGTATTGAATTTTATTGGCCTTGCAATAATCCAATAATTCCTGTTGTACGAGATAAGGATGGAATTCCATCTGATTTATCATAGGAACCACCTCAGCTGTAGTCAATAAGTCTGTGAGATGATGTTGCAAAAAATTGCTGACCCCAATGGAACGGATCCTTTTTTCCCGGTATAGTCTTTCCAGAGCCCTCCAGGTATCCTTATACTTGCCAGCCACGGGCCAGTGGATCAGATAGAGATCCAGATAATCCATCCCCAATCGCTTCAGACTGGTATCAAAGGCCTTCAAAGTACTGTCGTAGCCCTGGTCTGAGTTCCATACCTTGCTTACTACGAAGATCTCCTCCCTGGGGACCGAAGATTCACGGACCCCCTGACCTACGCCCTCTTCATTATCATAAATGGCAGCTGTGTCGATATGTCTGTAATCTGCTTCTAAAGCCCATTTTACCGCATTAATGACCTCCTGGCCATCTTCAGACAAATAAACACCTAAACCAAAATATGGCATTTCTACACCATTGTGCAGGGTAAAACTACCCTTGATATCACTGATCTTACTCATGAGAATTCAAATTAAAGTCTGTAAATCCATTCCTCAGGATTGAGGCGGGTGGCATCACGATAAAGATAAAACTTTAGTTGTGTTAAACCATTAAACCGATTGGTATATATTAAGCCTAATTCTTCTTTTACAGTGACTTTATCCCCTTTTTTCACATAGAGGTCGGAAAGGTTGTAGTAAGTGCTGATATAATTACCGTGCTTTATCTGCACTCCCTTATTTCCTCCGGGCACGGCCAGTACTGCAATTACTTCCCCTTCAAATACTGCCCGGGCCCTGGCACCTTCATCTGTGGCAATAATCACTCCGTTGTTCCTGTGTTTGATTCCCGGGTAAAGTGCATCGCTATAAACACCATAACCCTGTCTTTTTATCCCCCGTTCTACCGGCCAGATCAACTTGCCCTTGTTAGCGGCAAAATTCGCCGCCAATAATGATGCTTCAGGGGTCAGTACAAAATTACTGTTGTTTGAAGAAGATCCTGCTTCTCTGTTCGAGGCGGCAATAGCAGTTCTGATCAGATTTTCGATCTCTCTGTCGATCTTTCTGGTTTCTTCGGTTTTCTTTTTGATCTCTGCCGCATATTTACTTTCGTTCTGCCTGATGGACTTAAGTAAGTCTTTCTGCGACTTTATCTCGGCCAGCATTTTGTTTTTGGCCCTGAGGTTCTCGGCAATCAGGATCTCCTTTGATCTCCGCTGATCGGCCAGATCCTGGTTCAGTACAGTGAGTTCCGCTGTTTTATCTGATATCTCTATCCCCTGCTTCTTTCGGTACTGAGTGTATTGCTTCATATACTGAAGCCTCTTAAAAGCCTGGAAAAATGATTCTGATGACAGCAGGAACATAAGCCGGTTTTGACGAGAGCGATTCTGGTAAGACTTACGGATCATTTTGGCATATTCCGCTTTAAGGGCATCCAGGTCTTCTCTGAGTTTGGTAATACTCCTGATATTGGCGTTGATCTGTCTGTTCAGGAGATTAGCCTGTTGATTGGTGACCCGTATCAACTGCTGTCTTACATTGATCCTCTGGTCCAGAACTTCCAATTGATCCAGAATGGTGCCCCTTTGTTTCTTTTCAGCGAAGAGCAGTCGGTTTATCTCCTTAATTTCTTCCTGCAGCCTTTCCCTTTTTGCCTCCAGGGCTTTTTGCTCGTTGCTTTGAGCCAAACCGCTATAGCCGCTTATCATCATAAGCAAGCCTGCTATCAGATAGTATTTGGCCAGGACTTTCATATCACTTCAATACTATTTCATCATACCCTTTAGGGATCCGGTATGGAAAGTTCAGTTGTCTGTTGAACTCAATATTCCTGTAGGTGATATCTATAAATGTTCGATCTACAGTTTCAATAGCAACAATTCCTATTTCCAAAGGTACCGTCTTATCGCCTTTGGTCTGATAATTCCTGTAATGGATATCAAGTAGTCTTTTCTTTTCCGGTTGAGATAACTGCTGTCGTGCCAACAGGAAGTTATTGGGTTCTATCAAATAGAGAAGTTTAATAAGATCGGGGTTCCTTTTAGGGGTAAGCGAATAGAAGTCCCCGTTGCTATCGGCCTCGAATTTCATGTCACGCATGTCTAAAAGAGTCTGTCCTACCAGAAGATTTTGAACCTTGTTAAAGTCAAGATCGATACCGAGCATTTCACTGAAATAGGTATAGTCACCGTCAAAATACTCGTTCTGAAGTTTGTTATAGAACGATACCCTCTCTGGTGTCAAATACGCTTTAATGATACCCAAAGGTGCACTGATCCAAATCGCCTTATCTTTTTGCATTCTGAGGCTGACGCCCACACTTTGGGTAGAACCACCTTCCGAATAGGCGATCTTGATCTTTCCGCTAAGTGTATTGAAATCTAATTGTCGATTGTAATGATTAGCGATAATGGTCCTTGCTGTCAGACCCTTCAATGAGCCCGTTTCTACAGTATTTTTAGCCGATTTACAAGAACTGATAAGCGCAATTATCAGCACTGCCAGCAGCAGTCTTAGTCGATTAATATGGGGCGAATTACTAAGAGCCATCTTTTACTTTGCTAAGATACATATTTGCTTTAGTAGGGTTTCCCAAAGCCCTGTAAGCATTGGATAGTTCCGAATAGATCTGGTTGTTGAGCTCTGTGTCATCCAGGAGAAAATCGAGGCAGGATTCCAGAATTTCCACTGCCTGGGCCATTTTATTATTTGATATCATGGCCTTCCCCAACATATAGTAAAAGTAGGGCTGTGTGGGAAATAGTTCCAGTGCTGAGACGGCTTCTTCTTCCATAGTTTCAAATTGCTGTTGGGTGTAGAGCAATTCCAAACGGGTTTTATAGGGCGTAAGCGGGTCATCGCTTGCTGTTTGAGTATCAAGGGCATTGGGAGTCACATTCTTCTTAAGCTGTTCAATAGAATCCCGGATCTTAGAGGTCAGTTCTTTCCGAAAATCAGATGCCTGCATCTCTTTGAGAATAGACAAAGCATCATCATAATTACGTTGCCTGTAGTAGATACGGACGAGATTCTTTTTCAGATCGTAATTGTCATAGGGAATTCTTTCTTTTAGCTCCAGTGCGCTCCTTCCCTGGGCACGCATTATTTCAACAAGTGTATGCAGGTACCAGAAGTTGGTCGGTTCTACCTCCAAAGCAGCGATTGCGGATTCCAATGCGGGGACATAATTCTTTTCTGCCAGATAAACCTTTGCAAGTTCATGGTCAATTGCCTCATTGTCTGATTGAAGTTGTTTGCACTCCAAAAAAAGATTGATGGCACGGTCGTAGTTCTCGATGCTTTTCTGTTTCAACGCCTCAAAAAAGATCTCCTGAAACTGATCTGTATACTCTTCAAGATAGACCTCGGCACTCTCTTCCTCCTGGGCAAAAAGCAGCTTATTGCCGCTATGCAGCAGCAGTAATACAATCAACATTTTATAATTCCACATCATCAATCAGGAAGCTTAGAATTCTAATAATTCCGGGCGTGGAATCAGCTTTTTCCCGTGCTGCCGAATCCACCTGCACCTCTATCTGTTTCGGATAGGGCTTCTGCTTCTATCCACTCAATCCTTTCGTGTTTTGCAATTACCAGCTGGGCAATTCTCTCACCATCTGTTAAGGTAAAGACCTCATTTGAAAGGTTAACAAGAATCACGCCAATTTCGCCGCGATAATCGGCGTCGATGGTTCCCGGTGCATTAAGCACGGTAATTCCCTTTTTAGCTGCAAGTCCGCTCCTGGGGCGTACCTGCGCTTCATAGCCAATGGGCAGTTCAATAAAAAGTCCGGTGGTTACTAGGGCTCTCTCTAAAGGTTTTAACGCAATAGGCTCCGGAATATTGGCTCTCAGGTCCATTCCGGCCGAAGCCGCTGTCTCATAATGCGGCAGTTTATGTCTTGATCTGTTTATTACTTTAAGCTCCATCTAAAATACTTCACTATTACTTGGTTGTAAAACTCATCAGGATCCGTTTCAGGAATTCCCTTTCCATCCTATATACCAAAATTAAAAATACCAGAAGAAATACGGTGCCTATTATCAAATCCCTGTTGAAAACATAGAAAGAGAGAAAAGACAAGAGGATTGAAACGGAAGAGTAGAAAGTGATCTTTCTCAAATTATAGGGAACACGGTAGTATTTCCGCCCATAAAGATAGGATAATGACATCATGGTCCCATAAGCCGCCAAGGTTGCCAAAGCCGAGGCATAATATCCGATCTTTGGAATAAAGAAATAGTTTATCACAATGGTCAGCACAGCTCCTGCCAGCGAAAAATAGGCTCCAAATCTGGTCCTGTCTGTAACCTTATACCAGACAGACAGGTTGTGATAGATGCCCAGGCAGAAACTGGCCAGCAGGATTACCGGGACTATAGGCATGGCTTCCCAATAGGCTTCGTCTCTTACCAGAATGATCTTCAAAATATCGGAATAGACTACAACAGATAATAGTATGACACTTCCCAAAACCACAAAATAATCCGTGATCTGTGCATAAGCCTTCTTTGGGTTCTCCGATGTGGAATGACTGAAGAAGAAGGGCTCAATACCCAGACGAAAAGCCGTGGCAAAAAGGGTCATGAATAAGGCCAGCTTATAACAGGCATTATACTTTCCGATCTCACCTTTGGCGATGTCCTCGGGTAACAGTTCAGAAAGCATTATCCGGTCAAAAACCTCGTTGATTGTAAATGCGATACCAGCGATCATAACCGGTAAGCTGTATTTTACCATTTGCTTCCATAGTTGAGCGTCGAAACGGTATTTCGCGCGCAGGTAAAGCCGGCTTAAAAGCAGCAGGGTAACGGCACTGGCAATCAGATTGGAAATAAAGATATAGGAGATCTCATAATCCTCAATATAGATGACGTTCAATAAACCTTCCGGATTGGACTGTGCCAGTGAAGGCAAAATCAACAGGAAGAAGATATTAAGCCCGAGGTTTATGGTAACATTGAGTATTTTGATAAAGGCGTAACGTATAGGCCGTTCATTAGCCCTCAGCCAGGCGAAAGGAATTACTGCCAGGGCATCCAGGGCCAGTATCAGAATGACATATTTTATATAACGGTATTCAATATTGAGGGCGGCGGCAAACGACTCAGTAAAAATCATTGCTACTACGGCAAAGAGCAATGAACTTACCAATATGGAGATCAGGGAGGTGGATATAACCTTGTCCTTTTCTTCTTTACCATTAAAAAATCTGAAGAATGCAGTTTCCATCCCATAGGCCAGGAGCACATTGAAAATAGCAAACCAGGCGAAAATAAGAGAGACTTCCCCATACGAGCCCGGAGGCATGACTTGCGTGTAAATTGGAACCAGCAGGAAAGAAAGCATGCGTGGCAGCACCGTGGCCAGACCGTAAATAAAGGTTTGCTTAAATAGTTTTTTAAATAAGCTCAACAGCGCATGCGTTAGGTAAGGCTAAAAATAGAGAATTATGGCCTCGGAACAAAGATAGTGATAAGATGATCACTGCCTCAGACCCGGGCTCTAAATCAGTCATCCCGGCAGGCTTGCCAGGTGATTTTGGATACTAAGAAATGGAAATGTCCTGATTTAACCGTTCAGGGCCTCAGCACCGCCAACTATTTCAAGGATTTCGTTGGTAATAGCAGCCTGTCTCGCCTTATTGTAATTAAGCGTAAGCTCGTCTTTCAATTCAGAGGCGTTATCAGTTGCCTTGTGCATCGCAGTCATCCTTGCTCCATGCTCGCTGGCGAAAGAATCTCTAATCGACTTAAAGAGCTGCGTTTTTAGCGACTTGGGTATCAGCTGTATAACGATATCTTCAGAGGAGGGCTCAAAGATGTAATCCGCGGGCGCCTCATTGCTCTCATCATTGGAAACTATAGGTAAGAACTGTTCCCTGGTAAGAATCTGGGTCGCTGCATTCTTAAAGCGGTTATACAGTATTTCAATCCGATCGTATTCTCCTTCAGCATACATTGCCATGAGGTCTTCAGCGATGGCAGCAACATTCGTAAAACTGAGATCGTCATAAACCGTACTATAGTCAGCTCTTACATTGCCATTTTTGCTCAGGATATCATTGGCCTTTTTACCAATGGTAATTATATCCACCTGCTTGCCACTATATTCATCGCTTGTCAAAGAAAGGCTCTCTTTAATAATATTTGAATTAAATGCGCCGCACAGTCCCCTGTTTGACGTGATAGCAACAATCAGGACCTTATTAACCTCCCGATGCTCTGCATAGGAGCTGATTCCGTCAGATTCCAGATTAGAACTTAGATCCTGTATCAGCTCGGTGAGCTTATTGGCATAAGGACGCATAGCCGTAATGGCATCCTGTGCCTTTTTCAACTTTGCAGCAGATACCATTTTCATGGCACTTGTGATCTGCATCGTTGAACTTACAGATGCAATCCTGTTCCGGATTTCCTTTAAATTAGCCATCTACTCTTAGCGTATATTCGTTTCTGACTTAGTCTTTGTATTTTTCAGCGAGGTCCTTACAAACCGCTGTTAAGGTATCTGTTACCTCATCGGTGAGCTTACCCTGCTTCAATGTGCTGAGCACATCCGGATGCTTCGCTTTTAAGAATTCCAGATAATCCTCTTCAAACTCTTTTACCTTATCAACAGGAACATTCTTTACAAGATTATTGGATCCGGCAAAGATAATTGCCACTTGCTCTTCCACTGTAAAGGGGTCGCCCTGAGCCTGTTTAAGGATCTCAACATTACGTCTACCCTTTTCGATTACGTTTAGGGTGGCAGCATCAAGATCTGATCCGAATTTGGCAAAGGCCTCCAGTTCACGGAATTGTGCCTGGTCCAGTTTCAGTGTTCCCGCTACTTTCTTCATGGATTTGATCTGGGCATTACCACCAACACGACTCACAGATATCCCCACGTTAATAGCTGGCCTTACTCCCCGGTTGAACAGATCCTGCTCCAGGAATATCTGACCGTCGGTAATGGAGATCACATTGGTGGGAATATAAGCAGATACGTCACCTGCCTGTGTTTCAATAATCGGAAGCGCTGTTAACGAACCTCCTCCTTTAACCATGGATTTAAGGAAATCCGGCAGGTCATTCATGTTTTTTGCCACATTGTCATCATCAATGATCTTAGCGGCTCTTTCCAGGAGTCTGCTATGGAGGTAAAATACGTCACCAGGATAAGCTTCCCTTCCCGGAGGACGTCTTAGAAGCAATGATACTTCCCTGTAAGCAACGGCTTGTTTTGAAAGATCATCGTAAATGATCAGTGCCGGCCTGCCCGTATCTCTTATGTATTCACCTATCGCAGCACCTGCAAATGGAGCAAATACCTGCATTGGGGCAGGGTCAGAAGCATTGGCGGCTACAATGGTTGTATAGGCCAGGGCTCCTTTCTCCTCAAGTGTTTTGGCAATAGCTGCCACTGTAGAAGCTTTCTGTCCGATAGCAACATAAATACAGTAAACAGGTTCACCTGCATCGTAAAATTCTTTCTGGTTGATAATAGTATCTATACAGACAGTTGTTTTTCCGGTCTGACGGTCACCAATTACCAACTCACGCTGACCTCTACCGATTGGGATCATTGCATCTACAGCCTTGATACCCGTCTGAAGCGGTTCGCTTACAGGCTGCCGATAAATAACTCCGGGTGCTTTGCGTTCCAGTGGCATTTCGTAAAGTTCGCCACTAACGGGTCCTTTACCATCAATAGGTTGGCCCAGGGTGTTGATTACCCGGCCAATTATTCCTTCTCCCACATTAATGGAAGCGATCCGCTGCGTTCTTTTAACCGTATCACCTTCCTTAATCTCATTTGAAGGGGCTAACAGTACTACACCCACGTTGTCTTCTTCCAGGTTAAGAACAATTCCTTCAAGGCCTCCTTCAAACTCGAGCAATTCCCCGTATTGCGCATTGGCTAAACCATATACTCGGGCAATACCATCACCTACCTGAAGTACGGTTCCTACTTCATCAAGGGAGGCGGAAGCCTCAAATCCGGATAGTTGTTCTTTTAATATTGCTGATACTTCAGCGGCTTTAACTCCTGCCATAATCGTATATATTCAAGGTCGTGAATCTTCTTTATCAGAAGAGTCAATTAAGCGTTTATAAATTCTCTTTTTAAACTATTCAGTTGGCTGGCAATACTTGCATTGAACTGCATATCTCCTATGCGAAGTACAAACCCTCCTATGATATTTTCATCAATATTCTTTTCCAATGTCACTTTGGCCCCAGTCATTTTTTCAAGCTTGGCCAATATTTCCTCTTCCAATTGCTTGCCCAGGGGAACTGCGGTGGTAATCTGCGCTACTTTCTCGCCTTTCAACACATCATTCAGCTCAATGAATTTAGCAGCGACCTGACCCAGGAATGAGATCCTTTTGTTTTCAACTAAAAGTCCGATAAGATTTTTAGTAAGAACCTCGGCCTGCTCAAAAACGTTTAACAGGACTTTCTTTTTTTCATCGCCGGTAATGACCGGACTATCCAATACCTCCTGAAGCTCCGGGTTATTCTTCAAGGTGTCCATGATATAGCGCATATCACCTTCCACGGAATCAGTGGCCTTGGTTTCCAGGGCGTATTCCAGGGCTGCTTTGGCATATCGGATGGCTGCTCTCGAATCGTTCATAAACCGGTTAATCTAGTTTGATATCGTCTAACATGGTGTTGACCATCTTAAGCTGCTTGTCTTTGTTAGCCAGTTGGTCTTTAATGATCTTTTCAGCAATATCCACGGAAAGTTCGGCTACCTGGTTCCTGATATCGGCCACTGCCGCCTTCCTTTCACTTTCGATAGTTGCCTGTGCCTGCTGAATTAGCTTTTCGCCTTCAACCTGTGCCTGGCCTTTCGCTTCAGCCACAATCTTATCTTTGATCTCACGAGCTTCTTTAAGCAATACTTCTCGCTCAGATCTCGCTTCTTTCAGAAGTTTTTCACTGTCTGCAGTAACATTCTGCATTTCCTTTTTGGCGTCTTCAGCCGCAGCCAGTGCATTCTTTATTCCCTCTTCACGGTCATTAACTGCCTTCAGGATTGGTTTCCAGGCCAAACGCCACAAGAGGACTACAAGAATAATAAACAATAAGGTTTGCCAGAAAAACAGACCTAACGAAAACTCCTCTATTAACTGTTCCATGTGTTTTTTCTTAACTGTTTAATATTAATGTTTTCAGACAGTCGCAACCAACCGTTACGACTGCCTGAATCAGTTCTTAGTTTTCTGCAGTTGCGAACAACGCAGCAAAACCGATACCTTCAATCAAGGCTGCAACAATAAGCATAGCAGTCTGGATCTTTCCATAGGCTTCAGGTTGTCTGGCGATAGCTTCCATAGCCTGGCCACCGATCCTTCCGATACCCACACCTACACCTATCACGATTAATCCTGCACCTACAATTCTTGGAATTGACATAGTTATATAATTAATAATTAAACATTCAAATTAATGTGCCTCCGCATGTTCATGTTCCTCGGCGGCGAATCCGAAATACAATGCCGATAACATTGTAAATATGTAGGCCTGTAACAAGGCCACTAATATTTCAATGATGGAAATGGCAAATGCCAATCCAAAAGACAGTGAACTTCCAATCCAGTTCTTGAAAATAAACATAAGGCCAATCAAACTCATGATCACAATGTGACCGGCCTGCATATTAGCGTACAAACGTATAAGCAGGGAGAATGGTTTAATGAATATTCCCAATATTTCGATAGGGACCAGGATGATATAAAGCGGGATCTTGGCTATCCACGGCATAGAGTCGCCCAGCGGATCGAACAAGTGCTTCCAGTAGTCCTTGGTACCGGTAAAATTAGTAAGCAAAAAAGTTAGTATGGCCAAAGCCGTTGTAATGGCAATATTCCCGGTCACATTAATTCCCAGAGGGGTTAATCCGAACATATTAAGGAACCAGATGAAAAAGAATATGGTCAGCAAGAAGGGCATATACCTCATGTAGCGCTTTTCGCCAATAGTAGGAATGGCGATATCATCCCGAATGTATAGTATGATGGGCTCAAAGAATCTTCCTGCCCCGGTGGGTATGCCGTTGTTCTTTGAATAAGACCTGGCCAATCCTCCGAATAGAAGCAACATCATAAGGCCGGTAAATACGATCATTACCACACTCTTGGTGATGGAAAGATCTAAGGGCTTTACATTGGTAGGATGATGTTCTTCATCGTAATTTATAGTTCCCTCGCTGTCAGTCCTGTATATTTTTTCATGATATAACCTGTAATGCTTATCGCCAACAGCTGCTACCGTCTCTCCGTGATGGAATTTAGAAGAGGAAAAAAACACAAATCCCTCATCCCACAGAATAATTGGCAGGGAGGATCCAACATGATGTTTTACGCCCGCATCATCTGTGTAAGAAAAGAGCGAGAAGTCATGAGTATCCAACAGGTGATGATCTATGTATTCGTCTATTTCCTCCTTTTTATCTTTGCCTTCCTGTTCATCTTTTATCTCAGTACTGAATGCAAATCCTGCTGTCGCGGATAGAAGGAAAACAAAGAAAAAAAATGTGCTTAATAAAGGGTTGCGAACATCGTCCATGTTTCGGGCTCTAAAAATCGCTGCAAATGTAATCTATTCTACCAAAAAGAAAAAAGCATTTAACCTATTATTTTCAAGCTTTTCTGGGATGGTTCAGGGGGTTTGTTACCTTATGGTTTTCAGCAGGTTTACCAAGGCGATAGTTTCAGCAATAAGCGATACGAAATAAGGCACAAAAAACAAGAAGAATTCATAGGTGCTGAGATTGCCATCCTGCTTAAATAAAGGATCGAAAATCAGGAAGTAAACAAGGAATTTCAAAGCACTCCCAAAAAGAAATACAAAGCCCAGGTATTGGCTTTTCTTATTTGCCAGTTGAAGCAGGGTTACATAGATCCCAAGAGCCAGGAGGAAATTGATCCCATAGCAAAGAGCCATCATATCCCATCCAAAGCTTATCTGATTTGCATACAAGTATGCCCCGTGTAAAGCTGCTGTAACCGCCAGGACCATGGCCAGTATAAGGCCAAAATAAAAGCTTTTCCGGATCAAGAATTCAGTTTATTGGTTTGTTTGATTACAAGGTACATCGCAATGGCAACCGCAGCCAGGGTAAGAACAACTGTGTAGGTATTGCCTTCCTCACTGTAGTGCTCATCAAGCCATTGCCCGGCCCTTGCCCCCAGGAATATTATAACACCCATTTGAATGGCTATTCCCGAGAGGCTCAACCAGTAATTTGGCTTCTTTTTCTTTTCAGACATGAGAGATTGATAGCTTTAGTGCAAAGCTATCAAAATAAAAAGTGCCAGGTCCGGGACTTGACACTTAAGCTCTTATATAGTGCTAAAAAAATATTATAAAGCCTGTTTTGAGGTCTAGCCCCAAAACTCACATATTGACATGGCTATGACGCCTTTGCAGTTTCGCCGGATTTGCTTGATCCACTGCTTACAGCCGACTTAAATCCGCTACTTCCCGCAGATGTGCTGGCTGCAGCACGAGGTGCTTCGGTAGTGCTGCTGCTTACGGCACTTTTACCTTTCATAGAGCAGGAGGCATTAAATGTAGCCCCTGGTTCAACAGCTAATTTTTTTACTGATACTGTGCCTTCGATCACGGCAGAAGCCTTTAGTGAAAGTAGTTCAGAAACCAGTAACTCTCCATTGAAGCTCCCCTCAATATCGGCATTTACACATTCTACTTTACCGTGTATATAGCCATCCTTGCCAATGACCACTTTTCCAGATGTCTTGAGATTTCCATCTAATTTTCCATCAATTCTAAAATCTGCCTGGGAAACTATCTCACCTTTGATTTTGGTGTTTTTTTCGATACTGTTTCGTTGTCCGCCGAGTTCACTCATAGTTCTAGGTTTTTTATTGTCTGAAAACATTATTGTTTATGGTTTTGGGGTTAAAACTTGTTCTTGGTAATCCTGTATGTTTTTGTGGACTTGGATGATTTGATAGTTAGAAGATAAAATTACAAAATTCTCTAAATCAATCCGGTAATCCCTATTCTTTTTTAACAGTTCAACATAGCCCAAGGCAAAGTCCTTGCTCTTAAAGCCATGAACAACTACGAATTCGTTCTCCAGGTCGTAGATATCTTTTGAGACCACATTTTTATATCTGAGATCCAGAATAGATTCCTCCAGTCTCTTTTTGAGAACTTCAGCCTTGTCGTCCTGTTGGCGTTTAAAGGGAAACACAACCTTCCAATTAGCAGTTCCGGTTGATCCCGTTTCCTGGGAGAATTCCTTTTGTTCTAATTTCGGTAGCTGATCGGCAATCATTTCCTGTGCCTTCTTACCCTCAGGATTGTTCGGGTAATTAAGGGCGACATAGTTAAGTGCTTCCTTGAATTCCCCAAAGCCCTGTAAGCGACCAATTGCATTTGCCTTCAACATTTCAAATTTCGGGACGATTGGGTCTCCAGTAAAAAGGTTGATATTCTCTTCCGCTCCGGTAATTACCGCGAGGAACTTTTGTTCCTTAAATAGCCTGTATAACTGTTCGTACCTGCTTTCCGGACTGTTCTCCGAGCCAGTTATAACGGCTTGTGGATTTAAGAGTATTTCCGCATATCTGGAATTAGGATGCTCCCTGATGATGTTTTCCTTCATGGTCCGGGCCAACTGACTTTCTTCTTCTTCATAGATCTTATAAAGATTGTACTTGGAAGGAAGTACGAGTCTTTGCTCTGGTTCTGATCTTAAAACATCTTCCAGTTTACCTGCTGCCAGTAAATTTTCCTTGAACTTTTCTTTGTAAATGAGGCCAAGTTGGTAATTGGCAAAGTTGCGTTCAGTATTGAGACTATCTATCAAATCCGGGTCTGTAGGTACCTGCTCGAGATAGTAATCCAATGAGAATTTATCCTCATCTGAAGCCTCACCATCCTGATCATCACCTGCTACGATCAGATCTGCCGAATCCTCAGCAATAAGTCTTTTGCTTTTATTGGACCATCTCCAGTCATCTTCAAGTGTACGGTCTCCCCATCTGTTTCGGAATTCATTTTTTCCGTAGCCGAGGCTCGTGATGTTGTAGAAGTAAAATTTTCCCTGATTCTGTTTGCCCCCCGGGGTCTCTGCAAAGGCTGCAAAGCCTGCTGAAGCTCTCTTTTCCTCTTCTGCTGCCGCTTCTTCAGCTTCTTTTTTAAGTTTTGCAATAAACTTGTCAAAATATGCCACGCGCTCTGCATCGGTCATATTGTAAAGTGTGATCACGCTGTCTGCGTGCTGAACTATGTCTTCGTACTTGATCACATCTTCAAGATTGTCTCGTTTCTTTTTGATGGATCTGAATTTTTTAGTGTTTTCCGGTACATTGGTAAGAACACTGTCGTAATAGGCCCCGGCTGTTTTGTAAATGTTCTCATCAAAATAGTGCTCTCCCAGGTACTCGTAATTATAGGCATTGAGTTTTGGGACATTCCTGGTGGCCCGTAACGATTTGTTGTAATAGGAAATTGCTAAGCTGTCAGAACCTGTATGTTCGTGGAAATAGCCGATCTCGTGGTAAATCCTATCCAGGAAAGGCCTGTTTTCCCTGTTTTCCATCAGCTCCGTCAGGTATTCCAATACGGCCTCCTTGTTTTCCGGGTTAACTTCTGTATTCCTAATCTTTTGAAGATGTGCATTGATCATATAAACACGCGGTGACCTGCGGTTCAGCTCTATGATCTTGTCAAAAACATAATTCGCACTGTCTCTGTATCCCAGCTTATTGTACAATTGGCCGATGATAAAGTAGTATCGTCCTTTCTCCGCATTTTTCTTAGTATACGCAGAGGCGATCTTCAGATGCTGAATGGCAGAATCGGCAGCCTTTAAGTTGATAAAGGCCTGGGCCATCATTGAATGGGCATCTGCATATTCCTGGTCCTTCAACTCTTCATAGCGCATCAGGGTCTTCAGGTTCTTCAGTGCCAATTCCTCATTTTGTAACCTGATGTTTGTTTTTTCTCTCCAGATAGTGGCTTCATTGAGCTTGTCGCTCTGGGTATAATTCAGAAGCACATAATTAAAGGCTTCTATAGCCGGTATATAGCGTTCATCGAAGTATCTGGCTTTACCGAGCAGCACAAAAGCTTCATCAGTCTGAGGATTCCGCTCTTCATCATCAATATACATGCTGTGCTTCTGGATAGCTTTGGTAGCTTTTTCCTCCGCTATAACAAAGTTTGGATTGTTATCCTCAGAATCGAGCTTTATCTCACCTGAGACTTCAAGCCTTTCAACAGGGAGTACATCCCAATAGTCGTCCTGGTAGGTAGTATTCAGTTGTTCCCTTCCTTCTTCAAAAGCAAGATTGCCGTTATACAGCACATTATACTTAGTATTAAGCGCGTGCCAGTTTCGGCTAACAAATGAGTTTTTCTTGGTAGAACAAGCGAATAATAATGTGCCCCCAAGAACACCAACAAAAATTCGAACAAAAGGAAATTTCAAAATATTCGGTATTCTTATGTAATCAGAACTTAAAAAGCCCTTGTTTATTATAAATATTGAGGGCAAAAGTGAAGAATTTTGCTCTTATTTCCGGGGCCTGTAGCAATTCACTTATTTCAGCATTTAGTTTATACTTTACAATAGGGTTGATTTTCACACTCCCAAATCTCCCTGTTTTTTTGCTATTCTCCCTGATTGTTGATCAATTCCCCAATATTTCATCCAAATAGCAATGGTTAATTTTTAGTTATGAAACTTTGTTGAGAATACTCTTTGTGTAGCTTTGCAAAAATTTTTTGATTCATGAGCGATTTCCATCAGCTTCGCGTGGCAGCAGTGAAGCAATTAACACCGAATTCGGTCGCTATTTCATTTGAGATCCCCAACGCCTTAAAACCGGCTTTTAAGTTTAACGCGGGACAGTACATAACCATTAAGAAAGAATTGGACGGAGAAGAGGTGCGCAGGGCCTATTCTATTTCTTCTCCTACTCATGACGAATTGATCACTGTTGGGATCAAGAAGGTCCCGGATGGCCAGTTTTCAGTATATGCCAATACTTCCATCAAGCCAGGTGATGTTCTTGAGGTGATGCCTCCTGAAGGAAGGTTTATTTTCGAAGAAGAAAATGGAGCAGAACATGTTATTGCCTTTGCAGCCGGGAGCGGAATTACACCGATTATGAGTATCGTTTCTGAAGTTCTTGGATCGAATCCGGCAAATACCATGGTTCTGTTATATGGAAATCAAAACAGGACTGAAACAATGTTCCATAAGGATATTATGAAACTGATTGAAGCATACGGTGATCGCTTCTTTGTCCAGTTCCTGTATAGTCGTGCCCAGGAAGAAGATGGTATTTTTGGACGAATTGAGGCTTCAACGGTTAATCTCATGATCAAAAATAAATTTAAGGATCGCGACTTTAAAAAGTATTATATCTGTGGGCCGGAAGCTATGATCACAACGGTAGCAGATACCCTGAAGAATCAGGGGGTTGAGGAAAGCGCTGTGTACACCGAATTGTTTACCACTCCCGAGACATCAGATGCTTCCTATGAAGAACAAGACGGTCTTACCAAAATAACAGTACGACTCGATGATGAGGATTTCAGCTTTGCTATGGATAAGAATACATTGTTACTGGATGCTGTTCTTGATGAAGACATTGATGCTCCCTATTCCTGCCAGGGTGGTGTCTGTAGCACCTGCATCGCAAAAATTACGGAAGGTAAAGCCGTTATGGAACAGAATCAGATCCTTACAGATGCTGAAGTGGCTGAAGGGCTGATACTCACCTGCCAGGCTCATCCAACTACGGATGTTCTGAAAATCGATTACGATGATGTGTAATCCGCTTTAAACAGATTCTCAATTCCTGCCGGATTGCAAATCTTATTTAACTTAACCGCCCTGCAATACGGTTCCCCATTGGTCGATCTTTATATAGATATCCATTGAATTTGCCAATTCCTTACATACCTATTGGTTTGCTGAACCGGATAGATTGATCTCCAATACGGAATTTAATATCAGTCAACCGAATATCCTTTATTCTTGTCCGATTTCTTCAATCCGCATTGAACGAATCAAGACTGCTGACAGACCAGTTGGTTCAACAGTTGTTTTAGAAAATAAATTTCCACTGACACTTCCTGTAATGAAAAAATGGGTTCGGCGACCAAGTAAATGAGTCCTATTTATCGTATGTTTACGGATAGGTCATGAGCAAATGAAGGAAAGCCCTTTTCAGAGCACTGCTATTTTGATTTTTGCCAACTCACCCGAAGAGGAGATGAGGCATAAATCTCTTGTGGCTGCTGAAAAGTTCTATGCTGATCTAACCGGCCACGCTTTGGAGATCGTAGAGAAAACGGGGTTACCATTTTATCTCTACAGTGAGAAAGAACAGCATGGCGTTAGATTCGGTGATCGCTTTTACAATGCAATTTGCGAAATATACCAGCGTGGTTATGAATATGTGATCACTTTAGGAAATGATACACCACAACTCAGCACAGCACAATTGCTGAAAACTGTGGAAAAACTACAGGCAGGACGGGTTGTCCTCGGTCCCAGCCTTGACGGGGGCTTTTATTTAATGGGCATACACCGGTCACAGTTCTCGGCAATCAATTTCCGGGATCTGCCCTGGCAAAGCTCAAAACTGCGTGAAGCATATGTCTCTGAAATCCATAAAAGTGGTTTTGATTTGGAGTTCCTGGATGTGCTTTCGGATATAGACGACTTACAGGATTTGATATATCTGGTGAATAGCGGTGTTAGATTGCCCGAGCACGTTTGGGATTACTATTGCTCCATTTTTGATAAAGAATATACGATAACAGGCTCTGTTCCTGACTTCACTTATACTTATTCCCTTCCTAATTACTACAATAAGGGATCCCCTGTTTCCGCAGCTGTTCAACTTATTTGAACTGATTTCACAGCAAACAACAACCTAGGAATTAATAGCAGACGATAATTCGTTTCGTCTGGCAATTATAATATAACTCTCAACTATAGAAACCATGGCTAATTCATATTACGATCCCGCTGATCTGAGAAAATTTGGAAACATTACTGAATGGAGTGAGGAGCTCGGTAATAAATTCTTTGACTATTACGGAAAAGTCTTTGAGGAAGGGGCCCTGACAGCCCGAGAAAAGTCGCTAATCGCCCTGGCTGTATCCCATGTTGTCAAGTGCCCTTACTGTATTGATGCCTATACAAAGGATGGTCTGCAGCGCGGTATTACCAAGGAGGAAATGATGGAAGCTGTGCATGCGGGCGCGGCAATTGAAAGCGGCGCAAGTCTTGTACACGGTGTACAAATGATGAATAAGTATAACAAGTTAAGTATGTAATCCCACACTGTACCGACTATAGTGTATCAGAACTAAGAAAAAGAAAATATATGGCGACCAAGTCGTTAAAAGCGAGACATAACGAACTTTCCCATACGGAAAAGCAACTTGAAATACTGGAAGGTGGATTGTTCAAAGAAGGTGAACTCCCTTACTTCCGTGATAAGATAGCGGCAACAGGCGATTTCCCACTACGCCCCAAAAAACTGGAGATCCTGCAGATCAATGTAGGATATATGTGTAACCAGGTTTGTGAACATTGCCATGTAGATGCAGGACCGGACAGAAAAGAGATCATGACCAGGGAAACCATGGAACAGTGCCTGGAAGTAATTAAGAACACAGGTGCCCATACTTTGGACCTTACCGGAGGTGCCCCCGAAATGAATCCTAATTTTAGATGGTTTGTGGAAGAAGCCTCCAAGGTAGGTATCAAAGATTTTATCGTCAGGTCCAATCTCACCATTATCAGGGCCAATAAGAAATACCACGACCTTCCTGAATTCTTTAAGAAACACAATGTCCATGTGGTGTCTTCCATGCCGCACTATACCAGGGGAAAAACAGATAAGCAAAGAGGTGACGGAGTTTTTGACAAATCGATCCGCGCCCTGCAGGAACTAAACGCTGTTGGATATGGCCTGCCGGATAGTCCCTTGCGTCTTGATCTGGTATATAATCCATCGGGGGCCTTCCTGCCGTCAGATCAAACCGCAATGGAACGGGATTTTAAAAAAGCATTGCACGAAGATTTTGATATTGAATTTCACAATCTCTTCGCCATCACAAATCTGCCAATCTCCCGTTTTCTTGACTATCTCATTGCTTCAGAGAACTATGAAGATTATATGTATGCCCTGGTTGATGCCTATAATCCGGCCGCTGTTGAGAACGTCATGTGTACGAATACCATTTCGGTAAGCTGGGACGGCTGGTTATATGATTGCGATTTCAATCAAATGCTGGGTTTGAAGGTCAATAGCAAGGTGCGACATATCAAGGATTATAACGAGGACATACTGAATGACAGAAATATAATTATTTCTCAACACTGCTACGGATGCACGGCAGGGGCGGGTAGTAGTTGTCAGGGGACAGTGACTTAATTGTTAGATAAATTGACTTCCCCAATGTAAATTCGGCCCGAATTTACCGTTAATCGATACTTTTTACCGACCAAGTGGTCGGTCGAATTCATCAATATCTATGCACTTGGTCGATGATTTGACCACTTGTCGATTATTATTGTTCTTACATCCCTGCATGCTGCCCTTCCAGGCAATTCGAAGGTTCTTTTATATAGACGTAACGGTCTGTATAGACCATAAACCCAAATCTGATGGACAAGAATCTAAAACGCATGGCTACCATGCATCGAATGCAGGTTAAAGGACTGGAATTGTTCTACAAACAAGGTTATTACAATACCAGTGTTGATGACATATTAAAGTCATTATCCCTGTCAAAAGGAGCTTTTTATCATCATTTCCAATCTAAGGAAGACTTCTTTATCAGTATTGTACAAAACCTCATCGTTCAAAAGGTGTACAGTATGTTGATCGAGCCAGTGGAATCCTGTGAGAATCCTTTGAGAACTATTGAGGTATGTTTTGAGAATGCACTCGAAACAGCCGAACACAATGAAATGGACTACGGTTTTGTACTGGGTAATTTCATGACAGAGTTCAACAGGAGGAATCCGGAAATCACCAAATATCTGAGGGATATCTATAAAGTATGGGAGGTAAACCTGGTTTCAACCCTGCAAAAAGGCAAGACAGACGGATATATAGCCAGACATATAGATAGTGAAGCCGTGGCTACTTACCTGATCTCTTCCTATATAGGTATTCGAAGCCTGATGGTTGAAGGAAATTGTAAGGTGCTGCGCTACCAGTATATGCAGCAATTGAGGACTTATTTTAAATCTTTAGAGCAAAAGGAATACGCGGCATAAAATACCATTAGCCAGACAGAACGGTTTCCACCTTATCGACCACCTGCTCCGGGCTGATCGTAGTTATGGCCTGGTGGTACCCATCGGGCATCTTATTACCATAAACCGAAGTAGGTATCTGAGGAAATTGTTCCCTGTCTGCCAGTAGTGCATTATCCATATCCTGTCCAAAAGGATAAAAACCGGCAAAGGGGTGGGTGACACCCCAGATGGTTACGGTCGGGATGCCATACATAGCAGCGAGGTGCGCATTGCCACTGTCCATAGAGATCATGATATCCAGGTTGGATATGAAGGATAATTCCTCCTGAAAACTACAGGTTCCCGCCATGTTGATAACGTTTTGGTTTTTAGAGGCAATTTCCTTCAGAGCCGCTGTTTCCTCAGGCCCTCCGCCAAATAAGAGAATATTATACCTTTCGGTATTATTAAGTTTTTCAATCACCTCTTCCATCATATCAACGGGATACATCTTGCCTTCAAAAGCTGCGAAGGGGGCAATCCCTATCCATTTCCTGCTATCCCTGCGCAGAACTGATGCTGCATTATCCGGAATAGGCAACCTTGGTTGCGGACTCACCTTTTCAAGGTCCAGATCAAATCCGATCCTTCGGAACACGTCTGCATAACGTTCAAAAGTACTTTTCAGGGGTTTAAAATCTTTATTGCCTTGTCTGGTAAGCGCTTTCTTCTCTTTCCGGCCCTTATCAATCTGAAAGTAGGGTGTACTTCCCAAGCCAAAGTAACTTTTGAGGACATTGGTCCTCAATACATTGTGCAGGTCGGCAACCGCATGGAAGTCCTTCTTCTTTAATTCGGAATACAATCGCCAGAGCCCATAAAAGCCTTTATGGCGGTTTTTAAGATCAATCCCTAAAACATCAACATTCTGCAAATCATTAAAGAGTGGCTTAAAGAACGGCCTGGTGAGTACTGTGATCTTAACATCGGGGTTTTGCGTAGTGAAGGCATTCAGAACCGGGACGGTCATTGCTACATCCCCGAGTGCAGATAAGCGGATTACTAGCAGCTGATCTATCCTATTTTTGTCCACGAAGAACAGGGTTTAACTCCTCGTCATTATACATTTTCATTTGTTTGTAGACCTTCATGTATTTTCTGCCCTTGGCTATATCGTCTAAAAGCTGATCAATAGCCGTAGACAAGTCCTTTTTTTGTTCTAAAAGAACCTGCAGCTTCCCCGTACATTCCTGAACATGGGATTCAGACGCGTCTTTTCGAAGGGTCTCCTCACGCATATGGTAGACTTTCAAGGCCAGGATAGAAAGCCTGTCTATTGCCCATGCCGGACTTTCGGTATTAATAGTTGCATTCTCCTGGACATCAACCGAATTGTATTTCTGAAGAAAATAGCTGTCTATATATTCTACGAGATCTGTCCTGTCCTGGTTACTCGCAACGATCTTTCGCTTCAATACAAGCGCGGCCTCCGGATTGATATCCGGATCCCTTATCAGATCTTCAAAGTGCCATTGGACTGTATCGATCCAACATTTCCTAAAAAGCAAATGCTCAATTTTTCCTGATTCATAAGGGTTGTGAAAGGGCTGATCTACCCGATCTTCAACATGGTAAGTGTCGATACATTTATCAAATATCCCAAAGGCAAAATCACTAAACACAGTCTTCTATTTTGGGCAAAGATACACTCTATTTGGCAATCATCTCCGCGAGGAATACCATGAACGGAACAACCACCGACAGGATAAGTGCCACCTCCTTAATGTTAATCCTCTTTATTACCTCCACGTACTTAGTAAATATTACCGAGGCCGGGAAAAAAGTGATCATTATAGGTGAGATAGTTTCGGAAGATTTGAATAATGTCACCACCATCCCAATAAAAAAGGCAATTGCAATAATCCTCATGGTAACGATCTTTCCCATACCCAGCTTCCCAAGTTTCACAAAGGCCACAATACCAGCTACGACCACCAGCAAGAGGTATAAAAGTATTTTTACACCTCCTGTAATGCTATAAAGCGGATTAGAATCAGTATAGATCAAAAAGCGATAGTGTGCTTCAAGAAAGCCCGTATTACCAATCAACAGCAGGGCACTGTATATCAATATCCCCACGGTTGACAGCCCAGCCAGTGGAACCAGCCAGTTTCTGAAATTCTTGGGTTCATATGTATAAATGCAGATATATACCAGTACAATGAATACCAGTACCCAATCGTAAAAAAGACTGGCGGCCACTATCCAGAAAGTTGCGTCAAATAATTTGAGTTTTATGTTCTTCAGGGATCGGAGGCTTATCAGGCGACGCATAGACAGCAGCAGAAAGAAACTGCTCATTATTGCATTGTAGTCCATTAAGCCCTCCGGGAACAGCGCGATTAGCAGGGCATAATAGAAAATGGTGAAATCATTGGTCCCGGATATCTGGTTGCGTTTTACTATAAAATTTACAACCATAATGCTAAAAAGCAGGACACCAAGATTGATCAGATGGATCAGAATTTCTTCGGGAGCTTCTAAGGATTCCAGTTGATTGGAACTGACTAATGCGTAGATAAGAATCAAAAATCCGAGTATAATGATATAATTTATTGGTTTTGACTGTCCAAAAATGCTTGAAATCATTAGGGATTTTTATATTTTTGTCACGTAAATATAACCAAGATGAAAGCATTTTTTTACGGCATCGAGGATTTATTCGTAAACGTCCTGTTCTGGCCCTACGACTTGTTCAGGTTTATGGAAAGCTGGTGGAGCTCCAATATTGTCAACTGGGTATTTGTTGTTCTGGGCGCTATCGCCATGTTCTACTGGCTAGGTCAATTGAAGATGTCTCATGACAATGGTGAGGAGGATAAGGACATCACCGCACACAGTTACCTCTAAGTTGTATTCCTTTCACGGCTCTATTCCTGCAGAGTGATCCTATAGATCAAATCCAATATCCTTTCTGAAGTACATATCTTCAAAATGGATCTTTTCAATACTTGAATACGATTTTTTGAGCGCATCTTTCATGTTTTCACCATAGGAAGTGATTGCAATAACACGGCCGCCATTTGTAAGAACCTTTCCATTGCCTGACCTTGTCCCTGCATGGAAGACCACAGAATCCCGAACTTCATCCAGGCCTGAAATAGGCTTCCCTTTTTCATAACTTCCGGGATAGCCACCAGATACTGTCATGACGGTTACGGCAGTCCTGCTGTCAGTTTCTAATTCAACATCGGCCAGTTTACCATCAGCCACAGCTTCAAACATTTCGAGGAGATCATTTCCGATGCGGGGTAGTACAACCTCAGTTTCAGGATCGCCCAACCGAACGTTGTATTCGATTACGAAAGGCTCATCGCCCACTTTGATCAAGCCGATGAAAATAAAGCCCTGGTATGGGATCATATCCTTTTTTAAACCGTCTATGGTAGGTTGCACAATCCTTTTATGGATTTTATCAAAGAATTCATCATCCACAAAAGGTACCGGAGATATAGCTCCCATACCGCCGGTATTCA
>CAJHXL010000008.1_pt1 | contig 38466 bp, 37 predicted proteins | sample 9198601 | NCBI WGS metagenome assembly CAJHXL01 (sample SAMEA7708277, study PRJEB35096) | sediment metagenome | biome: marine neritic benthic zone biome [ENVO:01000025]; feature: sediment [ENVO:00002007]; material: shallow marine sediment [ENVO:03000034] sea grass bed [ENVO_01000059] ...
ACGGATAAATAGCTATGGTACAGTAGATGAACTCAATTCCTGGCTGGGCTATCTCCGGGATCAGAAACTGGATCAACACGATACTGAGGTAATAACTACCATTCAGAATCAACTGTTTACCCTTGGGGCCATGCTCGCCACGGACCCCGCTAAGGCCAAACTAAAAAGCGGACAGGATCGACTTAACATTCCACTGATCTCAGAAAAGGACGTAACACTATTGGAGAAGGAAATGGACCAAATGAACGAAAAACTGCCTCCAATGACCCATTTCATACTTCCGGGAGGTCATCCTACGGTGTCAACTTGTCATGTTACACGTACAATTTGCCGCAGGGCCGAGCGTATGACCAGTCTTTTACATGACCATGAACCAGTTGAAGAGGTCGTTTTGGCCTATTTGAATCGTCTTTCAGACTATTTATTTGTATTGGCACGCAAATTGTCGGCACAATTAGGAGCAGACGAGGTTAAATGGATTCCTGAAAAAAAAGACTAATATTTTCACATTTTCTCCGTTATCAATTTACCAAATCTGAAAATTGCCCATAAAGTGTAATAATTAAATTCCATTTTACTTGGACAATTGCGTTTAAAATTTATTTTTGCAAAAATTTTAAAACAATCATTTACCATGTACTGGACATTAGAACTGGCATCTTATTTAAGCGATGCCCCTTGGCCTGCCACAAAAGATGAGTTGATCGATTACGCGATTCGAACCGGTGCGCCATTGGAAGTGGTTGAAAACCTACAATCCATGGAAGAGGAAGGCGGTGAGATCTATGAATCTATTGAAGAAATATGGCCAGACTATCCAACTGAAGAAGATTACCTCTGGAACGAGGATGAATACTAATTAATTTATCGTGTTAATAAGATTAAAAAGTCTCATATGAGGCTTTTTTTTTATGTAATTTTGACAGCCGACAGGGAAAATTGGCCTATTTCAGCTATCTGGAACAAATTTTGCCCTTCACTCAAGGTTGGGTTTTACCATCAGTCATATATCAGAGCTGAGGTAGACCAATCCCCCTGAAAATGATGAAATATGAGTATATTAAATTCAGTTCTTAAGGCGTTTGTTGGCGATAAGGCAAAGAAAGACGTCAAAGAACTACAGCCCCTTGTCCAGGAGATCAATAGAGAATATGAGAAAATTAAGGACCTGGATAACGATTCCCTTCGAAATAAAACAAAAGAGTTCAAAGACCGTATCGCTGAGTCGATAAAGGATCTTCGACACAAAATAGAAGAACTTCAGGATGAAGTCAAAAACTCCGAGGATATAGACAAAAACGAGGAGCTCTACGCGGAGGTTGACAAATTAGAAGAGGAGGCCTATAAAATTTCGGAGGACACACTTAACGAATTGCTACCCGAGGCTTTTGCCGTGATTAAGGAAACCGCAAAGCGATTTGTGGAAAATGAAACGCTGGAAGTTCAGGCTTCCGAATTTGATCGCTTACTTTCAGGCTCTAAGGACTACGTAAGCCTGGAAGGAGATAAGGCTATCTGGCTGAATTCCTGGGACGCTGCAGGCAAAGAAGTAACCTGGGATATGGTACATTACGATGTGCAGCTGATCGGTGGAATTGCCCTGCATCAGGGAAAAATAGCGGAAATGCATACCGGGGAAGGTAAAACACTGGTAGCCACATTGCCGGTTTATCTCAATGCACTTGCCGGTAAAGGAGTTCACCTGGTCACAGTAAACGACTATCTCGCCAAGAGGGATAGTGCCTGGATGGGTCCTATCTTCGAATTTCACGGTATGTCTGTGGATTGTATTGATCACCACAAGCCCAACTCAGAAGGTCGGAGAGCAGCTTATAATGCCGATATCACTTATGGCACCAACAATGAATTCGGTTTCGACTACCTGAGGGACAATATGGCACATACGCCTAACGATCTTGTACAGCGACCCCATCATTACGCCATCGTGGATGAGGTAGATTCAGTGCTGATCGATGATGCGAGAACTCCACTGATCATTTCGGGCCCTGTTCCTGAGGGCGATCGTCATGAATTCAATGAATTAAGACCAAAGGTTTCTGAGATTGTCCAGAAACAGCGTCAATACCTCACTGGCGTACTTGCAGAGGCCAAAAAGCATATTTCCGAAGGCGACACTAAAGAGGGAGGTTTTCTCTTATTGCGAGTACATCGCGGCTTGCCTAAGAACAAAGCGCTTATAAAGTATCTCAGTGAAGAAGGCGTTAAACAGTTGCTGCAGAAGACAGAAAACTTCTATATGCAGGACAACAACAGGGAGATGCCTAAAGTAGATGCTGAATTATTGTTTGTAATAGACGAAAAGAATAACCAGATCGATCTTACCGATAAGGGTATTGAGGTTATTTCCGGTGACCATGATAAGGACTTCTTCGTGATGCCCGATATAGGCAGTGAGATTGCCAAAATAGAAGAGCTCGCCCTGGAAATTGAGGAAGAAGCTCAAAAAAAGGAGGAACTCTTTAAGGACTTCGCGGTAAAGAGCGAGCGCATCCATACTATGAGTCAGCTGTTGAAAGCGTATACACTCTTCGAAAAGGATGTGGAATATGTGGTTATGGAAAACAAAGTCCTGATCGTGGATGAACAGACAGGGCGAATTATGGATGGCAGACGCTATTCTGATGGTTTGCACCAGGCAATTGAAGCAAAGGAAAATGTGAAGATCGAGGCGATGACGCAGACCTTTGCCACGGTTACCCTCCAGAATTATTTCCGGATGTATAAGAAGCTTTCCGGGATGACAGGTACGGCCGTAACGGAAGCCGGCGAGTTCTGGGAGATCTACGAACTGGACGTGGTTGAGATCCCTACAAACAGGCCAATTGCCAGAGATGACAGGAATGATCTTATTTTTAAGACCAAACGCGAAAAATACAATGCCATAATAGATGAGGTTACCAAGATGGCAAATGCCGGCAGACCGGTACTTATTGGAACAACCTCTGTGGAAATATCAGAATTGCTTTCGCGTATGCTTTCCATAAGAAAGGTGAACCACAACGTCCTGAATGCAAAACTTCATAAGAAAGAGGCTGATATCGTGGCGGAAGCAGGTATCTCCGGTGTAGTCACAATTGCCACCAATATGGCGGGAAGGGGTACGGATATTAAGCTGAGCAATCAGGTAAAAGAGGCCGGCGGACTTGCTATTGTCGGTACGGAAAGACACGATTCAAGAAGGGTTGACAGACAGCTTCGCGGTCGTTCGGGCAGACAGGGTGATCCGGGCAGCTCTCAGTTTTACGTATCACTTGAAGATAACCTGATGCGTTTATTCGGCTCTGAAAGAGTGGCCAAGATGATGGACCGCATGGGACTCAAAGAAGGCGAAGTGATCCAACACTCGATGATGACCAAATCTATAGAGCGGGCCCAGAAAAAAGTGGAGGAAAACAATTTCGGGATCAGGAAACGTCTGCTGGAATACGACGATGTCATGAATGCACAACGAGAAGTTGTCTACAAGAGAAGGCGTCATGCTCTGCAGGGCGAACGATTAAAAGTGGACATCGCCAACATGATCTACGATACCTGTGAGTTAATTGCTGAGACCAATAAGGAGGCCAACGACTATAAGAATTTTGAGTTTGAGCTGATCAAGTACTTTTCGATCACCTCCCCGGTTAGTCAGGAAGAATTTACCAGGATGAATTTCCAGGAAATTGCAAACCAGGTGTATGCATCCACATTTGAATACTATCAGGGCAAGGTGGAACGCAGTGCGGCTACGGCACTCCCGGTGATCAAGAAGGTTTACGAAGACGATACCAATAAATTTGAACGAATTGTTGTTCCATTCACCGATGGCATCAAAACATTGAATGTGGTGACCAACCTCAAGGATGCCTACGAAACTGAAGGAAAGCAATTGGTCACAGATTTTGAAAAGAACATTACACTTGCCATTATTGACGACGCCTGGAAGACCCATCTGCGCAAGATGGATGAGCTGAAACAGTCTGTTCAACTTGCGGTACACGAGCAAAAAGATCCGCTTTTAATTTACAAGTTCGAGGCTTTTGAACTCTTCAAAGGCATGATAGATAAGGTGAATAAGGATGTAGTCTCCTTCCTGTTTAAAGGTGAGTTACCATCGGCAGACACCAGCGAAATTCAGGAGGCCAGGCAGGTACGCAGACCCAAGGAGAACCTGCAAACTACCAAAGAAGAAATACCTAATAGCGATGAGCTTGCCGCCCGGAACAGGGCGATCACCCAGAACCAGGGCGGACGTCCCGCGGTCACCGAAACTATTATACGCGAGAAGCCAAAAATTGGCCGTAATGAACGTGTTACCATTAAAAATGTCATGTCCGGAGAAAGTAAGGTTGTAAAATATAAACAGGCAGAACCTTTGATCGACAGAGGAGAATGGGTTCTGGTAGATCAGGACTAACATTCTTTAAATCAGATAAAAAAGCGGTCAACAAGGCCGCTTTTCTTTTTATATGACTTTTGCTTTAAAAAGAAGAATGTGCAAAACTCTTAGAAATTAATTCCGTTTGCAGCTTGCACTGTATAGAAAAACATAATTAGTTTTACAGTGTACCCAAAATCTGAGTTGTTCTTAATTTACCGGGAGATAATAGCAATTTGCACATTTAGATGAATGCATGACGGAACCGGTACCTAAACAAAAAAAAGGTGCGTTGAAAACGGACTGGAAAACAAGTACAGCTTATATACTATCATTCGCTGCCATCCTCCTGTCAGTTGTATCATGGGCCTTTCTGGGATTTTCCACCATTACAGTTATGATCATTCTTAGCATAGGATTATTGATCCTGGTGGCTACGCTTGCTATAAGGCTCTTTTCATTAAAGCAATCCAACGGTATAACAGATGTCTCGAAGCTTGAACTTGAGGAAAAGCTTCACGAGAAGGAGACACTGCTCAAAGAAGTGCATCACAGGGTCAAGAATAACCTGCAGACCGTATGCAGTCTTTTAAATATGCAATCCAGAGGTGTTGAGGATGAGCAGATGAAAAGCCTGATCAAAAGCAGCCAGAACCGCGTTATGGCGATGGCTATGGTTCACGAGATGCTGTACCTGCGCGATGACCTCACAGCGATCGATTATAAGCCTTATGTTTTCAAACTCACGGAATACCTTGTGAAATCTGTAAAAGGTCCGGACAGTAAGATCAAACTGGCAATAGATGTTCCGGATATCGTTCTTGGAATCGATACTGCTATCCCTTTGGGACTTTTGATCAATGAAACCATTACCAATTCCTTGAAATACGGTATCCAGGGCGACAGTGAGGGAGAGATCCATATAGAACTCCAGAAACAGGGTGAGGACGATTATGTAATGACCATTGGTGACAATGGTATAGGCATTTCGGAATCTGTAGATCCCAAAACCACAAAATCACTCGGATTAAAACTCATACACAACCTGGCCAGGCAATTAAAGGGTAGCATTACTATGGACTGGTCTCGTAAAGGCACTAATTATATTGTCAGGTTTAAGGATATTGGTCACGATCCGCTCCATTCAATCGCTTGAAGCAAGTGCTGGCATCTTTACTGCGGAGTTGGAGGGATAATGGCTATATTTATTTTCTCTACTTTTTAAATTAATAACTATGCTCAAATGTATTTGGGTCGCATTTTTTCTTTGCGGCATCAGTTTGTATTCCCAGGAATATTTTTTAGAAAAATATGAACCATTTAAATCGGATCTTCCTTCTCCGGAAGAATATCTTGGCTATGGTATAGGTGATCATCACACACGCCATGATCGAATTGTGGCATATCTTGAGCAATTGGCCGAAATATCGGATCGCGCTCAGTTGATTCAATACGGGAGTACCCATGAGGGCCGAAAACTGGTCATCCTGGTTGTGAGTAGTCCGGAGAACATGGGTAGACTTGAACAGCTTAAGCAAGAACATCTTGCCTTCACAGATCCGGAAAGATCCGTAAGCAATTACAGTGAGGTCCCCATTTTTGTTAACCTGGGCTACAATGTTCACGGAAACGAGCCTTCCAGCTCTGAGGCGGCATTGCTATCAGCATATACATTTACGGCTTCGGAAAGTCCGGAAATTAAAAAGTACCTGGACAATGCTGTGCTGTTTATAGATCCGACTATCAATCCGGATGGAAGGGACAGGCATACACAATGGGCAACAACCTACCAGGGAAGTCCTTTAGTCGCAGATCCCCAGGATGCAGAACACAATGAGTATTGGCCGGGAGGAAGGACCAACCATTATTGGTTTGACCTGAACAGGGACTGGTTGCTCGGGATAAATCCCGAGAGTCGTGGCAAACTGGGATGGTATCATCAATGGTTGCCGAATGTCGTGACGGATTTTCACGAGATGGGTACTAAAAGCACCTATTTCTTTGAGCCGATGAAGGCAAATGGATCCCTGAACCCAATCATGCCAAAGGAAAATTATGAAGACCTGAATAATCTGTTTGGCACCTATTTCTCAAAAGCTTTGGACAGTATAGGTTCGCTCTATTTTACCAAGGAGGTATTTGACGGCACTTATCCCGGTTATGGATCTTCCTATCCGGATCTTCAGGGCGGACTTGGACTACTTTTTGAACAGGCGAGTTCACGGGGTCATAAGCAGAAAACAGAATTTGGCGAGATAAATTTTGCATTTACCATTCGCAATCAATTCGTTTCAAGTATTACCACCGTGAAAGCGGCGGCAGAGAACAAAGCCCTACTACGAAAGTATCAACAAGACTTCTTTAAAAGCGCTCTGAGCATGGCTGGCAGTTCTAGAGTAAAGGCATACCAATTTGGAGATCCCTACGACCAAAACAGGGTGAAAGCCTTTATTGATAAACTTCTTATTCACAATATAGAGGTGTATACCACCGACACGCACGAATTTGTAGTACCTACAAGACAGCCCCAATATCGAATGGTACAGACTTTCTTTGAGACTTACAGTAAATACCGCGACAGCGTATATTATGATGCCTCGGCCTGGTCCGTTGCTAACTTCTACAATATGAAATATAAAGCTCTGAACAGCTTTAAAGCAGGCTCCAGAGTGATTGGTACGGAAGGCTTAGTGAAGTTTGATCCGGTTTCAATGTCGGCATATGCATATATCATTGATGGAGATGACTATAACTCCATTGCCGCCTTGAATGCCTTGCAAGAAGAAGGGCTCGTTCTGTCTGCAGCCTTTAAACCTTTTACCACAGAAACTAATTCAGGGCAAAAGAGCTTTAACTATGGGGCCCTCATTATACCTGTCTCCCTGCAGAAAAAAAATAAGGATGAAGTATATAAGATCGTTAATTCCGTCCAGCAAAAATTTGCAGTACCTGTTTACTCGGTCAGGTCGGGCTATCATTCAAAGGGTATAGATCTGGGTAGTCGGCACATAAGGCCCATTACTGCACCAAAGGCCGCAATGCTTATAGGCCATGGCGTGCGATCCTATGAGGCTGGTGAAGTTTGGCACCTGCTGGACACGAGAGTGGGTATGCCGATTACTAAGATCCCTATTCGCAATTTCGGCAAGGTAAGTCTGGACAAATACAACACCCTGGTACTGGTGTCGGGCCGTTATGACCTCAACGAAAAACAGCGGGAAAAAATTAGTGACTGGGTGAAAAAAGGGAAGACCCTTATTACTATTGGAACCGCCTCTAAATGGGTCATTGAGAAGAAAATTGTTAAAGACACACTGGTCGGCTCTGAAAAGGACAGCACGGCTATTCCTGACAGGAAACCTTATGTGGATGCTTCCGAAAACCTGGGTAGGGAGAGTGTGGGTGGCGTCATCCTTAAAGCCAATCTGGACCATACGCATCCTATTGGATTTGGATTCCGTGACAGCAATATTCCCGTATATAAGAATAATACAGTTTGGCTGCAACCCAGCAAGAATGAATATGCTACCGTGGCTCAATATACCAGGCCTTATATGATTGACGGCTTTATTTCAGAGAAGAACAGAAAGGAATTCCTGGAACAGTCCGCTTCCATTATTGTGAGCAAACTCGGTTCCGGACGTGTTGTTCTGTTTGCCGACAATCCAAATTTCAGAGGTTCCTGGTACGGTACAAACCGCCTGTTCCTGAATGCCTTGTTTCTGGGTGATAAAATTCAAATTCCTGAGAGTAGAGATTGATTAAAATCACAGATTTATGAAAAACCAATACAGGACGCTACTATTACTTATAGCACTATATAGTATAAACCTCCACGCCCAAACCCAGGGAGAAGGGCCATATTCACAGCTCATCATCAGAGGAGTTACACTCATCAATGGGAATGGATCCCCTCCTTTGGGACCTATGGATGTAGTGGTCGAAAACAATCGCATCACTTCCATCAAATCAGTAGGCTATCCCGGGGTTGTGATCGACAGTGCCAAAAGACCTGCAGTGAAGACCGGAGGCCGGGAATTGAATGCCGAAGGAATGTACCTGTTGCCAGGATTTGTGGACATGCACGGACATATAGGAGGTGAAGCTCAGGGTGCAGAACCGGAATATGTATTTAAACTATGGATGGCTCATGGCATAACCACGGTGCGGGAACCAAGTGGAAGAGGTGTCGATTTTGCGCTCGATCTGAAACAAAAGAGTGCAAGTAACGAGATTATTGCCCCCAGGATTGAGGCATATACCGGATTTGGACAGGGAAGTGATGATGCCATCAGCACGCCTGAAATGGCTCGTGAATGGGTACGCAATAATGCCAGGAAGGGAGCGGACGGAATTAAATTCTTTGGGGCACCCCCGGAAATTATGACCGCAGCCCTGGATGAAAATAAAAAACTCGGACTCAGGTCCGCCTGTCATCATGCGCAGCTCAATGTGGCCCGTTGGAATGTCCTCCACTCTGCCAGGGCCGGACTTACTACCATGGAGCATTGGTATGGTTTGCCTGAGGCTCTTTTTGAAGACCGTACGGTACAGGACTATCCGCTGAACTATAACTATAACAATGAGCAGCATCGCTTTGAAGAAGCAGGTAAGTTGTGGCAGCAGGCAGCGGAACCTTATTCCAGTCATTGGAATGCCGTCATGGACGAGCTGATCGATCTTGATTTTACCCTGGTTCCCACCTTTAATATTTATGAAGCGAGCAGGGATCTGCACAGGGCGCGAAGGGCAGAATGGCACGAGGACTATACTTTACCTTCCCTCTGGGAATTCTATCAGCCCAGTAAGATCTCCCACGGTTCCTACTGGCATTATTGGGGTACGGAACAGGAAGTCGCATGGCGCGAGAATTACCAACTTTGGATGACGTTTATTAACGAATATAAAAACCGGGGTGGCCGTGTTTGCGCAGGCTCTGATTCCGGCTTTATATTTCAACTTTACGGTTTTGCGTTTGTACGTGAACTGGAGCTTTTGAGAGAGGCCGGCTTCCATCCATTAGAGGTTATCCGGGCAGCTACATTGAATGGTGCTGAAGCACTGGGCATGGACAAGGATATTGGCACCATCGCTGTTGGCAAACTGGCCGATTTTGTCCTGATCGAGGAAAATCCGCTTGAGAATCTCAAGGTACTTTACGGAACAGGAGCTATCAAGCTCACTGAAGAAAATGAAGTGGTTCGGGTTGGGGGCGTGAAATATACGATCAAAGACGGTATAATTTACGATGCCAAATCCCTGCTGGAAGATGTGAAGAACATGGTTAAAGAGGAAAAGGAAAAAACGAATTATAATATCCTGCAACCGGGGATCAGGGATTGAGATTTGTTGATTTGTTGATTTGTTGATTCGTTGATTTGTTTAATGGTTTAATGGTTTAATGGTTTAATGGTTTAATGGTTTAATTGGAGATAAGAAGTTACAGAAAACTTTTTGCTGCAAACTCCAAACCTCAAACCTCAAACCTCAAACTTCGGTATATTAAAAAAACGGCCGACCATATGGCCAACCGTCTTAACTTAGGGTTACTCTGGTTATAATATTTTTATTTCTTATCCCTGGGTACTCTTAGTGGTCTCAGGATTCCTTTTGTTTTTGGGAATAGCGCTAGGTGGGTTGCAACTAGAACGGCACTTAGCAAAAAGATAATTAGTATCATAGATTTGGGTTTATGTCAATTTAGGTATACTTCTGCGCGTAAGAAAGTGTAAAGCTTTCATCACTCTATAGTTTCTGTATGGGTAAACGCGCGCGATAATAATTTTTTTTGTTCTCTTATTTTGTTTACCAGTGATAAGAATAGCAGGGCGATCATCCAGAACAATATCCACTTTATGATTTTCCACTTTAGCATTGGGCATCTCTTTTTGACCTATTGCTATACCTCCACATAGTAAGATCAGAACTAAGGTTAACAGTGCTCTCATGTTAGTTCGTTCAGCTTACTATAAATTTAACGAGCAAGTGTGTTTATCTTTCTTCTAAATCGCCAAATCACCTTATTTATCGGTGTTTGGTGCAATTGTAGATCAAATCGCAATAATAGTCGTCAAGCAACCAGAAGAGCTCATTCCGGTGGCCGATAAAAGTGGTAATTCATCGATCAATCCTGAACCGATTTACACATGACATACGTTCTATTTTGAAATGATCAGCTGCTTGCCAGACCAGATTCCGGGTCAAAAAGTTTAACTTAGAACCATAGAACACTATTAACAGCAAACATGAAATCACATCAACCAAAATCGAATCGCAGAAAATTTCTCAAGAACACAGCAATGCTTACAGGGGGACTTATTGCTGTTCCATTACTGCAACATGCTCAGTCATCGAAAGCTATTTCCTCAGACGATCTTTATCTATTGGGTCCGATGGAAGGATATGCTCCACACATCGGCACACTTTTGTCTACTATGAATATGATGAGGGCCTGGGTTGTTTACCAGGTTAAAGACCTTACTGTTGAGCAATTGGATTTCCAGGTGGATGATGAATCTAATTCTATAGGTGCCATGTTGTACCACCTGGCCGCCACTGAAAAATACTACCAGCTCAATTCCTTTGACAATATGGAATGGGGAAGTTGGAGCGATGAGATCAAACAGGAGTGGGATGTACCCATGGGGCTTGGACCTAAAGGTCGGGAAGTGATTAAAGGCAACACAATCGACTTCTACCTCGAAAAACTGGATGCTGTCCGCAATGTTACTAAAGAAGAGTTTGCCAAGCGCGATGATAGCTGGTTATTTGAATCTGAGCCTTTTTTTCAGAATCAACCCACTAATAACTACGCGAAATGGTTCCATGTTTGTGAACACGAATCGAACCACAACGGTCAGATCAAATTCATCAAGAAGAGATTACCGGCCTAGGAAGAAATACAGCCTGGATCAACGGACTTCTTTACGTAAGACCTCCAGGGGCGGACTGTTCAGCACTCCTCTGCTATTCCCTAATCCGATCAGCAGCACAAGCAGGGTGATACCAGGCAGCAATAGGAATGGTTCTAAAGAGGGTGTAAAAGATGTTTCAAAAGCAAAGGCAGCAAGCAGTCCGCTACTTAGTAAAGAGAGCAGGATGCCAACGCCACTGCCCAGCAGCCCCAGGTACAGGTACTCAAGCGCATTGATCTTAAGAATTTGGCTGCTGCGAGCGCCAATGGTCCTCAGGAGTACACTCTCCCGGAGCCTCTGATACTTGCTCGTTCTCACTGCTCCTATGAGTACAATAATACCCGTGAGTATGCTAAAAAAGGCCATAAAATTGATTACCCAGGAAATCTTATTGAGAATATCTTCAACCAGGGTCAGGATCTGCCTTATATCCAATATTGAAACTGTAGGAAATGCTTTTACCAGGTCTCTTTGAAGGCTGGCAGAGGCTGCCTCGTCCGGAGCATGGGTAGTGATAACATGGAACTGCGGGGCATCCTCCAGCACACCTTCAGGAAAAATAATAGAAAAATTGAGCTGCATTCTACCCCAGTTAACTTCCCTGAGGCTTGCCACCTCTGTCTCCATGAGTACTCCCTGAACATTAAATACGATCTTGTCCCCTATTCCGATAAGCGCATCGCGGGCCACATTGGCGGCCATCGAGATCGGTATCGGTCCCTCACCGCTATACTGACCTACAAAATCACCGTCAACCAAAGTTTCAGAGGCTATAAGCGAATCCCTGAAGGTGACGCGGAATTCGTGATAAAGAACCCATTTGTTCATCTTGGTCGTGCTATCGAGACGCATTGTATTCACAGGTACTTCATTAATGCTATTGACCCTCATAGTTACAATGGGTATGTTGTCAATGATAGGCAGGCCCCTGGGCTGGATGCTATCAATGACAGCCTCCCGCTCTTCGGTTTGAACGTCAAGCAGGATAATATTGGGGCTATTTGCACTGGCCTCAAAAGCGGTTGAGGACAAAAGCAGGCCTTTTGTAAAATAAAGCGTACTGATTAGAAAAGTACCCACACCTATAGCCAGGACCAATACCATAGTCTGGTTTTGAGGGCGAAAGAGGTTCAATAGGCTTTGACGCGCTATAAAACCCCAGGAATTCGGAAAATATTTCTTTATAGCCCGCATCAACAGGCTCGCGAAGCCGCCCAGTATCAAAAATGTTACTAGGATCCCTACTACAAAGGCAAGTGCATATTGCCAGTCGCCCAAAAGCCATAGCGAGAACCCGAAAATAAATAGAAGAATGCCTGTGAGTACCACAATCCCGGACTTCCGGATGCGCATGGGGTTCACTTCCCTCACCCTGAGTACCTGAAGACTGCTTACAAACCAGGTATTCAATAAAGGCAACATGGCAAAAAGAACGGACAGGCTTATACCCAGCAGAAGTCCTAATATAATAGGTTGAGGGGCAATACTGATAACAACGTCAAATGGAAGGAAGTCCTGAATGAAGTACGGAAATAATTCCTGTAACGCCAACCCGCCCAGTGTTCCAATAATGCCTCCTAACAATCCCATACCGGCAATCTGGATCAGATAAATCAGAAAGGTTTGTCGTCTCGTCGCTCCGATGCATTTCAATACGGCCACCGAACGCAACTTCTCTTTGATGTATATATGAACAGAACTGGCGATGCCCACACAGCCCAAAAGCAGGGCTACAAAAGCAACAAGGTTCAGGAATTTCCCAAAGTTCCCAAAACCTCTTCCCAGTCTGCTACTGATATCGGTATGCGTATCCAGATCGGCTTCTTCCGCATCCAGTTGAGGATCTATCTTTTTGTACAGTAATTCCAGGTCCATATCGGCAGGAGCCCTAAAATAATAGCGGTATTCCTGCCGGCTTCCCACTTGTAATAATCCGGTGTCTTCGATAAACCGATATGGAACTATTACCGGCGGGGCCAGTGTACTTGATGTGGAGGTGCCACCCGGAGTAGCTTTCAATGCTCCCAGAATGGGAAATGTACTGTTGCCTATTTTGATGCTGTCACCTGTTTTTAATCCATACTGCATCATCGCCGTGGCGTCTACAAGGGCACCACCCTCCTGCTGGTACGTACTAGCAGCTTCTTCGGGCTCTGTTTCAAAGCCGCCATAAATAGGATAATTTCCTTCAATTCCCTGGACCCGGACAAGTTTGGAAGCATCTGCCTTCGGGAAGGCTGCCATGGAAGCAAAATTGACTTCCATACCTTCGGCACCTCCCAGAGAATCTATGATCTCCATGACTCTTTCGTTAGGTGGCTGCCTGCTATCGATGAGATAATCGGCACCCATGAGGGCTTTGGATTGTAAACCTATATTGTTCTGGAGGTTTTCGCTAAACGACTGGATGGCGACTACAGCCATTATACCGAGGATAATAGAGCCCATAAACAAGCTCAGGCGCTTACCACTAGCCTTCCCGTCGCGCCAGGCCATTGAAAAGAGCCAGCGCGATCCTGTTTTGGACTTTTTCAGGTCATGCTTGCTTACCATACAGCTGTACTCGCTTCTTCGAGGATCTTTCCACCTCTTAATCTGAGAATATGTTCGTTTTTCCGCGCGAGATCCAGGTCATGTGAAACAATAACCAGTGTAGTGCCCGCTTCCTTGTTCAGGTCGAAAAGGATCTTAATGATCTTCTCTCCTGTTTCTTCATCCAGATTACCTGTAGGCTCATCAGCAAAAAGGATCGAAGGTCGGTTGCTAAAAGCTCTGGCCATTGCAACTCGTTGTTTCTCACCACCAGAAAGCTGAGAGGGATAGTGATGTGCCCGGTCTGCCAACCCAACTCGGGTGAGTAACTCCAGCGCAATTTTTGATGCCTTCTTAGATCCCTGTAATTCTAAGGGTACACTAACATTTTCTATGGCCGTTAAGGTAGGCAGCAATTGAAAATCCTGGAAGATAAAGCCCACTTCCTCATTTCGAAGTCGCGCGCGCTCATCTTCTGTAAGCGAGTTCAGATCTAATCCGCATAACTCAACAGAACCCCTGTCCGGTTTATCCAGTCCTGCACAGAGACCCAGCAGGGTAGTCTTCCCACTACCCGATGGACCAACTATAGCGAGTGTTGCCCCTTCTTCTAATTCAAAATTAATATCGTCCAGTACGGTTAGATCTTTGGATCCGCTGGTATAGGTTTTCCCCAGCTGACTTACCTTTAATATCTTTGCCATTAATATATTATGATTTTGGCTTCAAAAAGGATGAAAATTAAGCAATTGTATTTACTATACGTCTCCGAAACCATTTATAAAATCTTAAAGTTTCGTTATTTTTTTACGGTGCTTCTATTGATTTCCTGCGGTAATTCTGCAAATCAGAAGGCGACCTCTACTTCCGACGAGAATAGCGACCAAAATGTTACAATTACAGATGCCACTTCTCAGAAAGTGATCATCTTTTTTGGTGATAGCCTTACCGCTGGTTATCAATTAGACCCTGAAGAGGCATTTCCTGCCCGTATCCAGGAAATTATAGATTCATTGGGTTTGAGTTATACGGTAATCAATGCCGGACTTAGCGGAGAAACGACCTCCGGGGGACTTAACCGAATCAACTGGATTCTAAATCAGAATGCTGATGTATTTATACTGGAATTAGGGGCAAATGATGGTCTTCGTGGAATACCACTGGATGAAACCAGGCAAAACCTGCAAGCGATGATCGATACGGTCAGATCAAAAAATGCAAATACTGACATTGTACTGGCCGGAATGCAGATACCACCTAATCTTGGCCAGGAATACACCGCTGAGTTCAAACTAATCTTCACAGAACTTGCAGCGCAAAATAAAATTGCCTTAATACCATTTCTGCTGGATGGTGTCGCAGGCAATCCGGAATTGAATCTTCCTGACGGTATTCATCCCACACCAGAAGGTCATCGGATTGTTGCAAATAATGTCTGGGAGGTACTTGAACCAATTATAAACCCTTAATATCCATATATGGAGAGTATAATTGACGCCCTGTCCTGGATAGATACCATAGCTGCAACAGTTTGGATCTTTCTGACGATTATTATGTTTTGGCTGTTGTATAAGGTTAATGAAACACTGGGCAGAAAGCATCGTACTTTTTATTTGGGCATATTTCTACTTATTCTGGTCTGGCTATACCCTGTATATACATTTCTGTTTAACCAATTGGAAGTGGGCTTTCTGGGCAATATATTCACACTTGTGGTCACCGTTGTGTATATGAAGCGTTTGAAGGCCATTTCAAACCGATTATCGCGCTGGATGATCCCACAAATTATTTGGCTGGTTGTAGCTTCGTTTTATGTAGGTTGTATGTTGGTCTTAAAATACCAGATGGCCAATTAAGCTAATTTAGCCTTAGTTCTCTTTGTGCTAAAGTTCAAAGCTTTCTTTACACGACTTCCGCTTCTTCTGTAAAGGCGAGCAACAGCATTGTCTTCCTGAGTGATGTTAGTAAGCTTTACGATCTCCGTCTTAACAGTCTCAACCTTTACTTCAGGAGTCTTATCCTGAGCCTGGGCAGCCAGTCCGATAAAGATGATGAAGATGATGGTTACTATTGCTTTCATGACTTGAGGTCTTTTACTATAAAAAAAACGGCCTAAAGGCCGATCTGACCCCTTGTCAATCGTCGAAAAACCCTTATTTTTCGGTATCTGGCGAAAAGTCGGCTCAAGTGCAAAAAAACATCGGTAAACGGATCAAATGACCGGAACAGTCCACCGATTATCTGTGTATTTTAGCGATGTTTTGGTTCCGGAAAAAGCAATACAAAAGCAGTGAATATGAATTATGGGAAGCACCCTTGGACTGAAATAAGCCAGTATTCATAAGAAAAAATCATAATACAACAGGAATATGAAGGCAGCAGTTACCACCGAACCGGGATCACCGGAAGTTATTAAGCTCGTAGAAATGGATAAGCCGGTCTTAAAAGAAGGATGGGTATTGATCCGGGTAAAGGCCTTTGGTCTTAACCGTTCTGAGATGTATACACGACAGGGCCATTCGCCTAATGTGGTCTTCCCGAGGATCCAGGGTATCGAATGCGTAGGTATAATAGAAGAGGACCTATCCGGAACTTATGTTAAAGGACAGCAGGTAGCGGCCATTATGGGTGAGATGGGCAGGGAATTTGACGGAAGTTATGCCGAGTACTGCCTGGTTCCACTAAAAATTGTATTTCCTTTTGATAGTGATCTGCCCTGGGAAGTGCTTGGTGCAATTCCCGAGATGTTTCAAACCGTGGCAGGTTCCATTTATGAAGCCCTTGATATCAAGACCGGTGAAATACTACTAATCAGGGGTGGCACATCATCTATTGGCATGCTTGCCTGCCAACTGGCCAAACTGAAGGGATTAAGGGTGATTTCCACCACCAGGAATGAAACTAAGACCCAATCATTGAAGGATAACGGCGCAGACCAGGTCGTCATCGATAGCGGAAGCATCCGGGACCAGGTGCGTAAACTATACCCGGAGGGAGTTCATAAGGTGCTCGAACTGATAGGGACAAGGACTCTAAAAGACTCCCTGGGTTGTATAAGGCCAAAAGGGGTTGTGTGTATGACAGGGATACTGGGCAATGAATGGTCCATGAAGGAATTTACGCCGATGGGCGATATTCCATCAATGGGCAGATTGACGGTTTATATGGGAGATTCGGAAAATTTGGACAAGAAAAGACTGCAGGCATTCATAGACGAAGTTGCCCATGGCAATATAAAATTGAATATAGACCGTGTTTTAGGTTTAGAAGATGTTCCCGAAGCCCATCGTATTATGGAAGAAAGCAGGGCGAAGGGAAAACTTGTAGTCGTAATTTGATTTGGAGGATTAAGCCATTTTAGCTTTGTTTCTCTTAGTAGTGAAGTTCAAAGCCTTCTTTACACGGCTTCCACTTCTCCTGTACAAGCGAGCAACAGCATTGTCTTCCTGAGTAATTTGAGTTACTGTTACGATCTCTGTCTTAACAGTCTCAACTTTTACTTCAGCTGGCTTGTTTTGAGCTTGAGCGGCCAGTCCGATGAAGAGGATAAAGATGATGGTTACTATTGCTTTCATAACTTGGGGCGTTTTATATAAATAAAACGGCCCCAGAGCCGTCTTTCCAGGATGTAATTCGTCGAAGAACCCTTATTTTTCGGTATCTGGCAAAAACCCGGCTGAAGTGCAAAAATTCATCGGTAAACGGATCAAATCCCTAATTCAGCTTACCGATATTATGTGTAGTTAAGCGATATTTCCACTAAATTTTCAGACCCTTTTTAAGGCCAATGATCGATTGTGCAATTAAAATAGTTGGATGAAGAGGCAGTTCAAATTGGTTATCTTCGTATAATGCGATCCTGCTTCATCAATCAAAAAATCAGTATCATGAGAAAACTTGCACTCTTATTGCTTTTTGTTGTATGCATCCATTCCTGTAAGGACGAACCTAAAGTACAGGTTAAACCTACAGTTCCCTTGATATCAGAGGCCATTACTGATTCAATTACCATGAAACTGGATAGCTTATATACCATAGGTCGTATCCAGGGCTTCGGTGTTGCAATTTGTGATTCAACGGGAACCCTGTATGAAAAAGGATTTGGGACCATGGATCTTGAGCACGAAAAGCCGTATTCCGAGAATACGATCCACAACATTGCCTCCATATCCAAGACCTTTATTGGTATAGCCCTGATGAAAGCACAGGAACAGGGCCTGTTAAAACTGGATGATCCGGTCAACAAACATCTTCCTTTCGAGCTGATCAACCCTCATTTTCCTTCAGATACCATCACTGTCAGACAACTTGCCTCCCATACATCAAGCATCAGGGACACCGATGTATATGACCAAAAATCCTATGTTTTAAAGGAATCGACACCGGATAGCTTTTTAGGAGTAGTGGAAGAGACCCTTAATCCTCCGGAGAGCAAGATCCCATTTATTGAATTTCTCCCTGAGATTTTGGTTGAAAATGGCAAATATTATTCCGAGGAAGTCTATTTGAAGCATAGGCCGGGAAGCAGGTTTGAATACTCCAATATTGGCGCTACGGTAGCCGCCCTGGTGCTGGAAATGGCTACTGAAGTACCTTTCGACCAATACACTGATGAACATATATTAAAACCACTGGGAATGAACGGATCAGGTTGGAAATATGAAGACATCGATATGACTCGGCATGCCGTATTATATACCGGTAATGGAGACCCCATTCCGTTCTATGAGCTGATTACGTACCCGGATGGCGGTATGAGGTCATCTGCCCACGATATGTCGCTTTATATCACAGAGCTTATCAGAGCTTATAGGGGTGGTGGTTCCCTCCTTTCACAGGAAAGTTATGAGGAGTACTTCAGCCCGGTCCTGGACGATTCCCACTTCGACGAAGAAAGGGATAATGAATTCCCATATAACGATGAATACAATATGGGGGTATTTATGGGACATACTGGTATTGGGACAATAGGACATACGGGCGGTGACCCCGGGATCTCCAGTCTGATGTTCTTTGATCCAGAAACAGGTTTGGGTCATTATATGATGATCAACACCTCATTGGTAGATGAGGAAGGTGTAAAAGAGTTTTTTGGCGCAATGCAAGTACTTGAAGAATTCTCCGGCAGGTTGCGAAACTAAGTATCTACTGAGATGAAGAATGCCATAGTAATAGGGGCCTCTTCAGGAATGGGCAGGGAACTCGCCCGTATTCTGGTCGAGGAAGGATATAGAGTTGGTATTACCGGCAGACGTCAAAATCTGCTGGAAGAATTGAGCTCTGAAAGTCCCGGACAATACCTCATCCGCAGTTTTGACTGTCGCGACTTGCAGAATACGAGTCATCTTGAATCATTGGCAGCTCTTCTGGATCCGGTGGAATTAGTTGTATTGAGTGCCGGAAACGGGGAGATCAACAAAGCATTGGATTTCGCTGTAGAGCATGAGACCAACGAGCTTAATGTACTGGCCTTTACCGAAATAGCAAGCTGGACATTTAGGTATTTCAAGCAAAAAGGGAAAGGTCAGCTTGCCGTTATTACCTCTATTGCCGGTATTCGGGGCGGCCGGGTGGCACCTGCCTATAATGCTTCTAAAGCTTACCAGATACATTACCTCGAGGGGTTAAGGCAAAGGGCAACCCGACTAAAACTCCCCATTGTTATCACAGATATCCGGCCAGGATTTGTAGACACAGACATGGCCAAGGGCGATGGAAAGTTCTGGGTTGCACCAAAATTCAAGGCGGCAAAGCAGATCTACGGGCATATCAGGAAACGCAGAGATATTGCCTACGTGAGCAAGCGCTGGCGGTCAATTGCCTGGATATTAAAACTCCTGCCCCACTGGATCTATAAAAAAATGTAAAATTTCGTAGAATATTTGTTTAGTTAGGATTCCTTACTATATTTGTGCCATGTTTAATAAAATCAAATACTCATGAAGAAATCTGTTTTTTATCACGCCGGATGTCCGGTTTGCGTATCAGCTGAGGCTGAATTGCTGGAATTACTGGATCAGGACAAGCTTGAAATTGTTCACCTGGGCCAAAGTCAGGACAAAATACCCGAAGCCCGGGAACATGGCGTTGTATCCGTTCCGGCCCTGCTCACACCCAACGGAAACGTACTTCACATCAATTATGGAGCATCTATCCAGGCCTTGTTGAACTAATTTTTTTAAACTTATTTGTTAGGATTCCTAACACAAAACCTTTAATAATGAAAACATTTTATAAAAAATCGCTGATACTGGCCGTACTTCTGACCTCTTCTTATGCCTGTGCCCAGTTGAATTCCTATAATTCTGAGAATTTCAGCATTACAGAGGTCAGCATCACCCATCATGAACAATTGGCGGCAACCAGCTGGCAAATAAGGGTTAAAGGAAAGGCTGGGGCAACAACTCCGGTGCCTGCAGGGCAACTCGACGGTGCCCCAGTACTTGGATATGTATTTCCCACAACGCTTAAACCTACCGATGTAGGATTTAACAATACGGAAGGAATAGTAGCCCTGGCCCTGACCTCACACCCGGATTTCGACGACACACCACTATGGGATGAGAACAACGACATGCGCTATGACAATGACGGGATCATCTGGCATCCGCATTGGGTCGTACTTGTTCCAGACGATCGCGTAGAAGGCGGGCTTTCGGTAAAGCAATTCAAAAAAGAGGACAAAGCCGTGGTGCTACCGCCAACAAATCCCGGAATGCCAATGTATATGGACTCTCCGGGATACGCCGTACATCATAAAGACAACCATATCCAGGTCCTGGTCCCGGATTATCGTATAAATCACAAAACCGATTTTTCCTTTGACGGCGTAGCTGTCTTCATGAAGGTGAATACTTCTAATGATGAGTTGCCCTTGCTTGGAGTATACAATGTTTATAGCGTGGCTAGCGGCGATCTGAGTCTTCCATATCAAATAAATCGGGTAAAATGAAAGTTGCTGTTTGGGACACCTATGTTGAAAGAGAAGATGGTAAGACCATGCACTTTGACATATTCGTAAAAGATACCGAGAAAAACAGCTCAAAGATCTTTTCCTATGGCGAGGAATACCTGGCCGAAAAGTCCTTTAAAACGGGCAATATATCATCAGAGGAGTGTCATTATTGCCATGTGGCGCAAGTTCCTGAATACATTGCGGAAAGGATCCTGAAAAAAGGCTACTTCATCTATGAAATGGAAAATTGTCACTAATTTAGTTAGGATCACTAATTTTGCCTGACAGGACTACCTGTCAGGCAATTTAATTATGAAGAGGCATATATTTAATCCAGCGGATCAGCAATTAGATCTGAACTCTAAGATAATAGCCGGTCTTGAACGTATTTCCGAGGCCTTTAAAGCGCTTTTATGGGAAAAAGCGAAGATCCTGAGGTTAAGTCCGATACAAATTCAAATCCTGATCTTCATTAAGTATCATGAATCCAGTCTCAATAATGTCAGTCATTTGGCCAGGGAGTTCAACCTGACCAAGCCCACGATCAGCGATACCATTCGTGTCTTAGAGAGGAAAACGCTGATTGAAAAACTATATGATCCTTCAGATCAGCGCAGATTTAGCATACTGCTTACGGCCGGTGGTGACAATGCTGTTCGTGAAGCAGAAGACTTTGCCTCACCTTTGATCAATCCCCTGTTAAGTGTGGGAGACGGAGATAAAGAAATACTATTTCAGACCATCAACAAGCTAATCTTTCAACTCCATCGAAACGGCGTACTCTCTGTGCAAAGAAATTGCCAAAGCTGCAGGTTTTACAGACCTGGCAGTGAAATGGATTACTGTAATTTACTTGAAAAATCACTCGCCCCAAGAGATATAAGAATAGACTGCCCGGAACACCAGGCGAAGAACTAACAGAATTTTAGCTGATTTGTGTAACTTGAAAGGTATTCATTAGTCTTTGAAGCAGAATCCTTTTTAAGTCTATGAAAACACTCAGTTTATTCCTGCTATGCCTGTTCCTCATTGGATGCGGCGAAAAGAGCACCGAAACTGCTGACGCGCAAACCCTGAAAAAGCAGATAGAGGTAACTTTAAATCCAAACATCCACACCTCCCACATAATAGAATTATTTGTATGGCCCGGTGAATACCCAACCAGGCCTATGATTGGGGAAGCCCAGGCTTATTTCCGGGCTTATGCCGATCATCCGGCTATCAAATTATCCGATAGCCTGCTCCTTAATGAGATCTACTATTTTGATGAATTGACTGAAATTCTGCTTTATATGGAAGATTTTCCCAGTACGAATTTTAGGCATAGTCTAAAAGGAACACCTTATGAGAGCAGGGCCCAGGAGATTTATGATTGGACTTCATTGATCGCCCGATTCTATGAAGATGCTGATGTAAAAGGCTTCCTGGAGAAAAACCGGGCTTATTATAAGGGCGCCATAAAAGAAGTAGAAAAAAACCTGCCTCCCGATAATTTTGTCGGGCTTATAGAAGACTACTACAGAACATCAATGCATTCCTACTCCATTATCCCTGCGCCTGAAATGCCCACGGGTGGTGCCTATGGTACCAGGGGCATTGGCCCCTATGTCCGTACAGCCCATGGAATGGCGATAAGTCAGGTGATCAGTGCATCACTGCCCTTAGAACCCAAAGCTGATATCAACGAATACAAGGAATTCGGTTTTGACAACAAAGAGAATACCATAAGAATGTCTTATCACGAGTTTGGGCATGCCTTCGTCAATCCACTGTTCGAGAATAATGTCAAACTTGTTGAAATGGCAGAGAAATCATCATTCCTGTTCACAGAGGAATATCAAAAGATCATGAAACAACAAAACTATGGGGATTGGCTTACCGTTGTTCAGGAACACTTGGTCCGACTTGGAGAAATACGACTTGCAGAGCGCTGTGGTGATACAAAATGGGCTGAGGAGCTTCGTGAGTACCATATAGATGAGCTTAAATTCATTTATCTCCCAGCACTTGAGCAAGAAGTGCTGGAATACGAAAAGAATGCGGAAATCGACTCTTTTGAAGACTTCCTGCCGGAATTATTGGCTGTTTTAGCTAATTTTAAAGAAGAATAGAAAGTGTTGAAGAATCCATAGTCTATGTGTTACGATATTAAAACAAGTCTGGAGGCCCAGTTAAAAAGGGCCAGGCGTTATAATGATCAGGAAGCCATAGAAGAAATTGAAAAAAAACTGGCCCCCTACACAGACTTACCACTTTTCCACGTTTCCGGCTTCCAGCACCCAAAGGTCTTTATTTATACAGATGCCCAGCCCGGATTACCCTCAGTGGCTAGCTGGGGACTCATACCCCATTGGGTTAAGGATGAGGTGCAAAAGAAGAAGATCTGGAACAACACCCTCAACGCAAGGGGAGAAACTATCTTTGAAAAACCCTCTTTTCGCTATTCGGCGAGGAATAAACGTGCCATACTGTATGTTGAAGGTTTTTATGAGCACCATCACTACAAAGGCAAAACATACCCTTTTTTCATTTGCAGAAAGGACGGCCAACCTATGGCCATGGCTGCTTTATGGAGCGACTGGCAGGATCCGGATAAAGGTGAATGGGTACAATCTTTCTCCATTGTGACCACCGAAGGCAATCCGATGTTGGCGAAAATTCACAATAATCCTAAGCTCAAAGGTCCCAGAATGCCACTTATCCTGCCTGAAGAGCTGGAAGATGACTGGTTACAGTCTGTTCATGATGAGTTGGATATACAGAAAATTCAGGAATTGATACAGTCTTATCCCGAAGAGGCTTTGGATGCCTACCCGGTGGCTCGATTAAGAGGAAAGGAGTATATGGGGAATGTACCTGAAATATCGGAAAAGGTGGAGTACGAAGAACTGGAGATTTAATTTTGTTTGAGGATTAAGCCATTTTAGCTTTGTTTCTCTTAGTCGTGAAGTTCAAAGCCTTCTTTACACGGCTTCCACTTCTCCTGTACAAGCGAGCAACAGCATTGTCTTCCTGAGTAATTTGAGTTACCGTTACGATCTCTGTCTTAACAGTCTCAACTTTTACTTCAGCTGGCTTGTTTTGAGCTTGAGCGGCCAGTCCGATGAAGAGGATAAAGATGATGGTTACTATTGCTTTCATAACTTGGGGCGTTTTATATAAATAAAACGGCCCCATAGCCGTCTTTCCAGGATGTAATTCGTCGAAGAACCCTTATTTTTCGGTATCTGGCAAAAACCCGGCTGAAGTGCAAAAATTCATCGGTGAACGGATCAAATCCCTAATTCAGCTTACCGATATTATGTGTAGTTAAGCGATATTTCGGGCTGGAATTTTAAGTAATAAATTGGGGTCAGGACAATTTGAACGAAAGTAGTTGAGAGTGGATCGCGAACAAACCCCCGGATAATCTCCCAGGAAGTCGCCTGGATCCAGGATAAGCTGAAAATGAAGATGTGGTGCATAATTGCCATTCTCCGATGAATTTCCCAGTGTAGCTACTGAATCGCCCTTTTTGAACTTCTTAGACTGGGTAAGTATAGCCAGGCTTTTTTGTGATAGATGACCGTAAAGGGTATAAAACACGAAACCCTGGCTGCTGTGCTTCAGGATAAGGGTTGGACCATAGTCCCCAGCTGCGCTATTATCCTTGTAGCTGTGCACCACCCCATCCAGAGGAGTAAGTACCTCGGTTCCTGCCGGTGCCCAGATATCAATGCCCAGGTGAATATTTCGTTCTCCATCCCCATTTTTATTAAAATTAGGGCTGCTCTTATACAAATTTCGCTCTTCAAGATATCCTCCATATCCAATTTGAGCCTTATATTTATTAAGTTGGGTATTGATATATTCCTGGCATTGTTTAGGTTCTGCGATGTTGAATGCTGATAATTCCGGGTTTTTCACAGAAAGATCCAGCTCAATAAATTCAGCGGGTTTATAGCATTCATCAATAATAATAGTGGGCGTATCGGTCAGTGAAAAAAGAAATTTTTCGAATGATGTCATATAATAGCTTGTTCTCCGACTCAATATATGGAATTCGACTAAGTTTATTAACAGGATTTTAGGCTGTTATGTCGAATGAAAAAATAAAATTTGTTCAATAAAACAAGGAAAGACATGAACCTATTAAAGATAATTATTGTAAGCTTTTCACTTACAGCAATGGCTTGCCAGCCCATTGTAAAAAAAGAGGATGCTAAACCCGTTGAACTGGCAGAGATTAAAAAACCCGATTTGCAGGAACTACAGCAGTATGAAACTGCCTATTTCGCAAGTGGTTGCTTCTGGTGTGTTGAAGCTATTTTTGAGAGTGTAAAGGGTGTTAAGGAAGCTGTTTCGGGTTATTCCGGAGGTCCGGAGGAAAATCCCAGCTATGAACAAGTTGCTTATGGCAGAACCGGACATGCAGAATCAGTTGAGGTTTACTATAATCCTGCAGAGGTCTCCTATTTCCAACTGGTACAGGTATTTTTTGGTTCTCATGATCCCACCAGTTTAAACAGACAGGGACCCGATAGTGGCCCGCAATACAGATCAATCGCTTTTTACAAGAATGAGAATGAGAAAAAGATTATTGAGGCATATGTCCAGGCGCTGACAGAGAATGATGTTTATGGCAGACCAATTGTTACCCAGGTAATACCCTTTGAGGTTTTCTACAAGGCCGAAGAATACCACCAGGACTATGAAAGAAAAAACCCCAATAACGGATATATTCAAAACGTTTCCATACCGAGATTAAACCGTTTTAAAAAGAACTTTCCGGAATACCTGAAGGAAGAAGCGCACTAGCATAGGGCCCGGAATCCATTATAAAAAGCGACTTTTTGAAGTCGCTTTTTCTTTTATTCATACAAGCTACTATCTTTGAGAAACTTCTAATGTAGCATCCTAATGCCAATTGCCAAACTATTTAAAAGCTACTTTCTGTACATAGTCTTTTTTATTTTGATTGTGTTCTTTTACAGTTGTCGTGTGGACCATGAAGACACGGCCCCCTGGCGAGATCTCTTTGATGGGGAAACACTCGCGGGCTGGACCATAATGGGCGGCGAGGCTCTTTACGAGCTACGCGATGGACAAATAGTTGGTAAAAGCGTTCGAAACACACCCAACACCTTTCTAACCTCAAACGAGAGGTTTGAGGATTTTATCCTTGAGCTTGAATACAAGGTGGACCCTTCAATGAACTCAGGTATCCAAATCCGTAGTAATTCATATCCCCATTACAGAAAAGGCAGGGTTCACGGATACCAGATCGAGATTGATCCTTCCGACAGAAGCTGGAGTGCCGGAATTTATGATGAAGGCCGAAGGGGTTGGTTATATCCACTTACCGATAATACAGCGGCCCAGCAGGCTTTTAAGCAGAATGAATGGAACCACTATAGAATTGAAGCCATCGCAGATACCTTAAAAACCTGGATCAATGGAGTTCCGGCGGCACATTTGATCGATGATCGCACAAAGAGTGGCTTTATTGGTTTACAGGTTCACAGCATAAACAAAGACCAGGAGGAAGGCACCGAAGTGATCTGGAAAAATGTCCGGATCATTACTGAAAGCATAGGAGAATTCAGCAAACCTTCACCCCTGCCACCTATGAATACAAAAAACAAGATCCTGCACAATGAAGCATTGCAGGGGTGGCAATTGCTCTGGGATGGTACAAGTACAAGTGGCTGGAGAGGTGCAAAACTGGATCATTTCCCAGATTCGGGCTGGGTTATCGAGAACGGAGAACTGACCGTCCTTGCTTCAGGAGGCGGAGAATCAGAGGCCGGCGGAGATATTGTTACCCTTGAAGAATATGGAGATTTTGAGCTTCAGTTGGAATTCAAGCTCACTGAAGGTGCCAATAGTGGTGTCAAGTACTATGTAGATACAGAGTTGAATAAGGATGCAGGTTCTGCCATTGGCCTGGAATTCCAGATCCTGGACGATGATCTTCACCCCGATGCTAAGCTTGGCAATCATGCGGGTAGCAGGACACTTGGATCGCTTTATGATCTGATACAGGCCGATCCGGAGAAACCGGTTCATCCTGTTGGTCAGTGGAATCACCTCAGGATCCTGTCTATGGAAAATAAGGTTCAGCATTGGCTGAACGGAATGAAAGTGCTGGAGTACAAACGGGGAAGTGATGAGTACCGCAAGCTCGTAGCCGAAAGTAAATACAGTATCTGGCCCGGTTTTGGAGAAGCAGAACTCGGACCTATTTTACTGCAGGACCACGGCGACAGAGTTTCATTTAAGAATATAAAGATCAAACCTATCCCAAAGGAAGAATTATGACAAGCAGGAGAGATTTTATCCGCAAAACCGGAGCCGGTGGGCTCGCACTAGGCCTTGGGGCTTCGTTGTCCCCATCTTTACTGTATAGCAAGGGCCCGGGGGCTAATGAGCAGGTCAATATTGCAGTGATCGGAGTTCGCAGCCGCGCTAAAGCCCTTACTTGGGGTATTTCACAATATCCAACTGCGAAGATCCTATACAATTGTGATGTTGATGAGCTAATATTACAGGAACATAATAAATGGTGTGAAGATAATCTTGGATATGTACCTTCAAATGAGGTGGATTTCAGAAAGATCTTAGAAGACAAGGAGGTTGATGCTGTATTTATCGCTACTCCCGAGCACTGGCACGCCCCAATGGCCATTGCAGCCTTACAAGCCGGTAAACATGTATATGTTGAAAAACCCTGTAGTCATAATTTGGCCGAAAATGAAATGTTGATTAGTGCTCAAAAAAAGTATGGGAAGAAGGTCCAGATGGGTAATCAGCAACGGTCTGCAATAACTTCTATTGCAGCCATAGAAGATATCAAAAATGGTGAAATTGGTGAAGTCTTTAAGGGTGAAGCCTATTATTCAAATAACAGAGCTTCTATTGGAACAGGGGTCGTCGTAGAACCACCGGAAACTCTCAACTGGGATCTATGGCAGGGTCCGGCACCAAGGCAGGACTACAGGGATAATATACACCCATATAACTGGCACTGGTTCAGAAATTGGGGTACGGGCGAGATCCATAACAATGGTACCCATGAAATAGATATCTGCCGATGGGCGTTGGGAGTGGACATACCGGAAACGGTAACCTCCTTTGGTGGCATGTATACTTACGAGGATGATTGGCAATTCCCTGATAATATGCAGGTTACGTACACCTTTGCAGATAATAAATTCATTACCTGGACAGGGCACAGCCGCGGCCTGATCAAGCCCGAACAACCCGGACGGGGTGTTACAATCTATGGAAGCAACGGTACTGTTGAGCTGAGCAGGGAAGGCTATAAAAGATATGGTCTGGATGGCAAACCCATCCGATTTGAATTTGAACAGGGAGTAAGTGCTACCCTAGATACTATGGGAGGTGGTGATCTTGACGCCAAACATATAGCGAACTTCCTCGATGCCATAAGAATGGATGTTCCTCTTACCGCCCCAATAGATGATGCCGCTATTTCAACAATGCTATGTCATCTCGGCAATTTAGCATTTGATGTTGGGGAGACACTCAGGATAAGTCCTGAAACAGCCAAGGTGATAAACAATGCTAAAGCGATGGAAGCCTGGTCAAGAGAATATGAACCTGGTTGGGAGCCCAAAATATGATAGTTGACTAAATAGACTGAATTTTCTGGAAGCACCGGGCTTTTGGCTTCTCAAATAGTCTTTTTGAACTTAGTCCCAAGCAGGACCGATTATTCATTTCTGATGTGCAACTATTGGAATAAGGCATAGCTATCCGGAAACTGGCCTTACAAACTTCATTTATTGTTTTATACCTGAGAAGATCGGCAACATTGATGTGTTTTTGTATAATTCCTGTTCCACACCTGTGCAGTATCTCCGGTCTTGGATCTCAAGTTCATCATTAAGAATAAAATTGTATCTTGGAATAAGTATTTGAGATTTTAATTTCATAGTAACCCCAAACCTATGACCTATGAATCGCATAATTGTGCTATGCCTCACTGTAGGCGTAATAGCCTGTGTTGACCCGCACCAAAAAGAGGATCACCAGATCATCACAGTCCTCAAAACGGATAATCCTATTAATATTGACGGAAATGCTACGGAAAATTCCTGGCAAAAGGCTCAATGGCATGCGCTGGACCAGGTATGGCTTGGTGAGGTCTTTTCCCATGATGACTTTAAAGGCCGCTATAAGCTGACCTGGGATGAAGAACAGCTCTACCTCCTGGTAGAAATTACTGATGACATCCTGTATGATCAGAAAAAGGATCCGCTAAAACGTTACTGGGACGATGATTGCGTTGAAATATTTATTGACGAAGACAATTCAGGCGGATTGCATCAGTACAGCCATAATGCTTTCGCCTATCACGTGGCCATTGATGGCAATGTGGTAGACATTGGGCCTGACAGGGAACCACATCTGTATAACAGTCATGTGCTATCGAAAATGCAGACAGAAGGTACTCTCAGTACATGGGAAATGAGCATTCGTCTATATCCCGATACCTATGTAGATGACGGTTCCGTAAAACCAGTGAAACTCAAGCGCAACAAGAAAATTGGTTTTGCCCTGGCCTATTGTGATAATGATGGCAGTAAGGAAAGAGAGAATTTTATCGGATCGGTTTTTGTGCCGGGAGAGGATAAGAATCAGGGTTGGATAGATGCGGATATATTCGGGACACTATTGTTGAAGTAAGAACTATTTTTCCAGGTTTACAGCGCTGTATCTGGAGTTGATTACTATTGACCTTTTAGAATCCTGATTAAGGTGAAACCCTTCGTGAACCGATTGGTAATTACTATCTGACTTGTTCAAAGTCAGTTCTTCCGGAAATGAAAAAGTACTGTAACTCCCCTTGGCATAGATCTTATAAGGAGTGGCCGGTAAAACACATTTCAGTTCGCCATTCTGCACCGAAATATCCATCTCTGTAAATTCCGGTGAGACCGAATTAATATAAAGGGCACCAAGATTGTTCTGAACTTTCGCGCTTTTCAATAAGCGGTCAATAGTAACATGAGAAGAGGTGGCGTCTAGTACGAGGTACCTTACATCTTTCAGGTCAATCTCTCCTGAATAACTGGTATTTAACTTTCCCAAATTCCAATTCTGAACGATTACCGGTGAATAGGCGGCCACAATATCGGTTTCTTCACCGTCTATGGTAGAGGCAAGCAACCTTGCATAAGACAAGGTTGCTTTAATATCTCTGGTATTTTCCGCCAGTTTCACTTCACCATGACGTACATTCATATTCAATTTAACCGATTTAGGCATTTTGATCTTTATGCGACGTTTCACCTTGTACTTCCTGCTCTCGCCATCAGAAGAGTAATAGTAGATCTTAGGAGCTACATCAACATCTATATCAGTTGCCCTGATAACATTTCTTCTCACTTCTCTCTGTTCTTCCATCACCCTTTGCTGCTCTTCTCTGGCGCGTTCTCTTTCTTCCCGGGCCTCTTCCCGCAATTCCTGCATTTCCATCCGCATTTCTTCGCGTTCTTTTAAATGCTCTTCCCTGATCGCATCGCGTTCCAGTCTGTGTTCTTCCCGGATTTTTTCATACTCCTCCATATTGGCCTTGTACTTTTCACCCCACTCCTTCATCTGTTCCTGCCAGTCTTCATCAAAAGCCTCTTTGAATTGCTCGCTCCATTCTTCAAGATACGCTTCCCCTCTCTCCTGGTATTCCTCATAGTCAAATTCGCCAAAATTAGTTGGAGGTAATGCAGGAATAGGAGGAATTGGCGGGATTTCTACTACCATGGGCATATCCGGTAAATCGGGTATCTGGATGTCCATAAAAAAGGGCTCAACATCGGGTATGGCAATGACCATCTCATCGGTATAACCCGCTACACCTGGTATTTGGGTTACCCATGAATTTGCATTACGCGTACTGATCTCGATCTCACTGCTATTACCCAATATTTTTACCGGGTTATTTTCAAAAAACCTGGTAGCCTCTTCCTCTGTAGCTCCTTCCAACTCAATGACGGCCTCTACAACTACCTGGTTTTTGTTCCAGGTATCAAACTCGATATCAGTATGGCTTGTATTAATGGTCAGGACCGTATTCTGATCCACATTAAAGGTCTCATTATAGGTCTTCTTTTGGGACTGCGCTACAATTTGACTGACCGCGAGTAAAAATGTTAGTGAAAGTAATTTAAATGCTATTTGTTTTGACTTGTTCATTTTCTGATGATTTTAATTCATTGATTTTATCTTCTAATCCGTAGAGCAGTTCTAATCTGAGTTGCAGGTTCTTAATGAGTGCTGCAATAGTCTGATTATTGGGGCCCATTTGATTTAACTCACTATTTAGGGCGGAATATTCTGTATTTAAAACTGCCAACTGTTCCAGGTAACTGTCAACCAGAACCTTATTATCCGGTGATATCTCAAGTTGAGAAAGTTGCAAGTTAATGTTGGCAACATAGTAATCTTCAATTCTTTTTAAATCTGGCGACAGATCCCCCAGTGACAAACTATTCTGTGGTGCATCATCAGATTTCTCTACAATGGTCGTATTGGCTGGTGGCAATGCTGAATCCGAAGCCGTGAAATAGATACCAATACCCAGGAGTATTGCAACTGAGGCTGCAATGGCCCAAAAGGACCTGTAACTCCTTTTCTGCGCAGGAAAATTCCGGTCCAGACGCTCCAGAAATCTGTCCCCATGGCCAGTTTTCATCTGGTATTCCTTCTGCTTATCCTCGTTAAAAAGCTCTCTAAGATCCTGTGACATAGCGCTTATTCTTTAATAATTCTTTTAAATATCCTTTACCTCTCAGCAATCTTGTTCTGCAAGTTGCCTCTCTCAATCCAAGTATTTTTGAAATCTCCTGGTGATCATAACCCTCCACTAAAAAGAGTTTTACAACGTATTTGTATTTATCAGGCAAATCTTCCATTGCTTTCTTCACCTCATCAATTGATACACTTTCCTCCACGGTCCAATCCTCATCCTCTACAATGTGTAGTGTATTCTCGTGGATCTCGGCATACTGCATCTTTCTCGATTTAATATGATCCAGGCACTTATTGACTACAATTCTTTTGAGCCAGGCTCCGAAACTTACTTCACCTTTATACTGATGCAACTTCTGAAAGGCTTTTATAAATGCGTCCTGTAATACATCTTCGGCATCATCCTCATTCTTAAGAAATCGCATAGCCACACAATACATGCCTTCACAGTACATATGATAAAGGCGCATCTGGGCTTTGCGGTCATTGGCCTTACACTGTTCTACCAGATCTATTTGCAACTTCAGGCTGGTTTCCAATTCTGAGTGTTGTTGTTGTTATCCTAAGGACGGTATAAAAAAACACATGTTTCAAAAAACAAGTATTTTTAAGATAAATTTCTCAGGCTTTGAAACAAGTTACAATTAATAATGGCAAAATAAGCCTTACCATTCTTGATTATGGTGCTGTTATTCAGAAGCTTATGGTCATGGATAAAAATGGTGACCCCTGTAATGTGGTCGTTGGACTTAAAGAACCTGAGGACTATTTGCAGGACGATATTTCCCTGGGCGCAAGTGTTGGCAGATTTGCCGGACGTATCTCCGGAGGAGGATTTTTAATAGGTTCTGAAAAGTATCCTATTTATGAAAAGGAAGGGGTTCACCTGCATGGTGGCAAAGTAGGTTTTGCCAAAAAGTATTGGGAAGTGGAAGAAGTTAATGAAGGCGAAAGTCCCTATATATTGCTTTCTTATACAAGTCCCCATCTGGAAGAAGGCTATCCCGGTGAATTAAAAGCCAGTGTCCGATACATGCTGGATGGAAATGCCCTTAAAATCAGATATGAAGCTTTTACAGATCGCAGTACTGTGGTCAACTTAACCAACCATAGCTACTTTATGCTGGACAAGGACCCGGATATTGGCAAACATCTCCTCCGGCTTAATTGTGAGTCTGTTCTCGATACAGATGATCAACTGCTTCCGACTGGCAAAATAATACCCGCTGATGAAGCTGGTCTGGATTTTAATACGCTCAGGGAGATCGGGTCGACGCTTATGGACACTCCTTTTGTATGTGATCCTGACAACGACTTTGTGGGGGAACTAACTTCGAACAAATCGGGGATCAGGATGAAGGTGCGCAGCAATCAGCCAGCTGTGGTGATATACACCCCTCCGGAATTTCCGGCTATATGTTTTGAAACGCAGAATTATCCTGATGCACCTAATTTTGAGCATTTTCCAAGTGCTGTTCTTCATCCCGGAGAAACCTATGTAAACACTGCTGTTTTTGAGTTTGATTTAGTAATTTAGGCTCTCATAACTATCAAAATCGCATCATGAAAGTTCTAAAATGGATCCTCATTACCCTGGCTGCCCTGTTATTACTATTCTTTTTCATCGGCATGCCTTATCTGCGGGAACAGACTAAAAAACACAGTCCTCAGAAAACACATGTTTATACAGAGAATGGCTTTGATCTTGAAGTTCACTACAGCAGTCCCTTTAAGAAGAACAGGGTGATCTTTGGCGAGCTTGTGCCTTATGACGTTGTATGGCGTACCGGGGCGAACGAACCGACTACATTTGAAACGAGATCCGACATAACGGTTGTAGATAAAACACTGGCCGCGGGCAAATATTCACTGTGGACCAAACCGGGAGAGACATCCTGGGTGGTAATCTTCAATGAGGAAGTACCGGACTGGGGGGTAACAATAAGCAGTGGTGGTCGGGATACGACCAGGGACCCCGAAAAAGACTTGGTAAAAGTAGAGGTGCCCGTAGAGAGTCTGGGGCAGGTAGTAGAAAGTTTTACCATAGATTTTGAAGGAGATGAACAATTGTACCTGAGACTTTACTGGGATCAGACCAGGGTAAAAGTTCCTCTTAACAAATAAGTTTGGCGAAGGATAAAACATCAGCTGCGGCAAATATTTCAAAAGTCCGAACAGGGAGAAAGAAAGTGCTTTCTGTCGCAGAACTTACCGATGGTATCCTCAAAGGAAATGTAACCTTGCTGGCCAGGGCCATAACCCTGGTTGAGAGCACAAATCCCGAACATCTTCAAAAATCCTATGAAATCATCGAAAATTGTCTGCCATATGCATCGGGCAGTATTCGGATTGGAATTACTGGAGTACCTGGTGTTGGTAAAAGTACCTTTATCGAGCGCTTTGGTACAGCCAAAACTTCCCTTGGTACTAAAGTGGCCGTACTTGCGGTAGATCCGACCAGCAGTCTTAGCAAGGGAAGTATTCTCGGAGATAAAACCCGAATGCCTGAGCTTGCCAACGATCCAATGGCCTTTATTAGACCTTCCCCTTCCGGGGATTCCCTGGGCGGAGTAGCCCGGAAAACAAGGGAAAGTATCATTTTATGTGAGGCTGCAGGCTATGAGATCATTTTAATTGAGACCGTAGGTGTCGGACAAAGTGAAACTGCTGTTCACAGTATGGCAGATTTTTTCCTTCTACTTAAACTGGCCGGTGCCGGAGATGAATTACAGGGTATCAAGAGAGGTATTGTGGAAATGGCCGATGCCATTGTTATAAATAAGGCCGAAGGCGCCAATCTTAAACGGGCACAGATCGCCAAATCTGATTTTGAAAGGGCCCTGCATTTATATCCGCCCAAAGAAAATGGGTGGACCCCCAAAGTTCTGACCTGCTCAGCCATCGAGAACCAGGGTATAGAGGAAATCTGGGACATTATAGATGACTATACGGGACTTAGCAGAGGTAATGAAGGATTTAATAACAAACGAAAAGAACAAAACAAATACTGGTTCCTTCAAACCGTGGAAAACCTGGTTACCGAACGATTTTATAGGGATACCAGGATTCAGAAACTGCTCAGTATCTTAACTGACAAGGTTGAGACCAACAAAATATCCCCTTTCAGAGCAGCAGAAGAACTGCTGAAGAACTACGGAAAAGAACTTAAATAAAAAGCATAAATTTGCTCCAGCTTAAACCTCTTGAATGGATCTGATCACCCGAGCACTTCTTTCTGTAGTGGTACCTCTTTACAATGAGGAAGAAAATGTGAGCTTACTTACCAAAAAAATTCACGAGAGTCTCAACGGATATAACTACCAGATCATATATGTTGACGATTTCTCAACCGATGGGACAAGGCAGGTCATTAAGTCCATGCAGGATGAGAGGATACATCTGATTTCGCTTAAAAAGAACTACGGTCAGAGCCTTGCACTAGCGGCCGGATTCGACTATGCCCAGGGCGACTATATCATCACAATGGATGGTGATCTGCAAAATGATCCGAGTGATATTCCACAAATGTTAAGCCCTGTGGTGAGTGGTGAATACGATGTAGTCACAGGTATCAGACAAAAAAGGCGGGATTCTCTTGTCAAAAAGATTCCGTCAAAGATCGCGAACTTTCTGGTTCGACGGGTAACGAAGCTCGATATCAAGGACAATGGTTGCGCACTAAAAGTATTTACAAGAGAAGTGGCCAAAGATTTGAACCTCTATGGCGAGATGCACCGCTTTATTACGCTTCTGGCACATTTGGAAGGGGCACAGATCAAGCAGGTACCGGTTAAGCATCACCCGCGAAATGCCGGGAAATCAAAATACGGCCTGGAACGCGTCTTTAAGGTGGTAGCAGATATGATGCTGCTGCTTTTTATCAGGAAGTACTTTCAGCGCCCTATTCACCTGTTCGGTATCCTCGGAGTACTGCTTGTCTTTTTGGGTATCGCTATCAATGCCTACCTATTTGCCATAAAATGGGGGCTTGGTGAAGATATTGGCAACAGGCCTTTGTTAATCTTCGGTATGATGTTCATACTGGCGGGTATCCAACTCTTCACTATTGGTATCGTTATGGAATTATTAATACGAACCTATTACGAATCTCAGGACAAGCGACCCTACCGAATCAAAAGAATTTCAATCGGTGGAAAAGAGGCGTAGACAATTTACAACCCTACTTAAGATCGTTTTTAGCCTGTTGCTGGTCTATTTTGTATTCACCAAGATCGACTTGCAAGATGTATGGGGTGTCGTCAAAGGAGCAAAACCCTCGATGCTCATCGGGGCTGCCTTATTCCTGTTATTCTCTAAGGCTGTAGCATCAGTTCGACTCAACCTCTACTTCCATCAGATAGGTGTCCGTTTAACCCAATGGAGCAATGCCAGACTATATCTGCTGGGCATGTTCTACAATTTATTTCTACCGGGCGGTATTGGTGGAGATGCCTATAAAGGCTACGCGATTCGCAAAAAATTTAAGATCAGCATCAAAAAAGTTGTGGCAGCCCTGCTACTTGATCGTCTGAGCGGTGTTTTGCTTCTGGGAATCTATGCATGCCTGCTTGGTCTGCTGATACCAGCCGCGGAATTTGACAGCGTAAAATGGTTGTTTGGTACCGGTATTTTTTTGGGGCTTCTCGTCTCCTGGTGGTTGAATAAGCAATACTTCCGGTATCTGTACCCGATATACTGGAGATCACTGGCTTTTTCTGCGCTGATACAGGTGTTTCAGCTGGTTTGTGCATTGTTCATTTTACGAAGCCTGGGCCTTGAGGAGCATATTCTGGAATACCTTTTCATATTTCTGGTCTCATCTGCCTTATCAGTGCTGCCAGTTACTATTGGAGGTATAGGAATAAGGGAATTAGTATTTCTCTATGGAGCCCGTTGGTTAGGACTTGAAGAAAGTGCCTCCATTAGCATAAGTATACTCTTCTTTAGCATCACAGCAATCATATCCCTTACCGGTATCTATTACCATTTTAAAAAATCCGAGCTTGAAGTAATGCCCGAAGCATCCTGATTCGAAATTGCTGCACTAAATTCATGGGAACTCGAGTTCTGGAAGAAGTAATCCCCATCATCAGTATATGTGGATCAAATACATTTTCTTCAGGACCTGTGTTCTGTTTTCCGGATTCAGGAATCTGGCCTGTAAACGAGTGATCCTGAATTGATCTACTGTATACTGTTTATCCCAATCAAAGCCGAAATCAGACAGTTTTTCCAATTCCTGTGTAGAGACGTATAACCAAATATCTTCCTTATTGCCTAACTCCTCAGGAGAAATGATTTCTAAAGGATCTCTGTTGTAGAAATCCAGACTCCATGTATGACGCTCCGAAATTTTATAAATGGAATCTGTGGGTATGTTCTCCGATCGAACGATCTGCGCCATTGAGGAACCGCCCTGGTACTCGAGCAAATTTGGGTAGAAATGCAAGTTCAATACTGCATTGATAAACACGGCGCTGCATACTGAGATTGTAACCAGATGCTTTAGAGTATCTTCTTTTCTTGTAGCGAGGTATGCCAGTAGCAATAAAGCAGCAATTACAAGTACGAGGGTAAGCGTATTCCCGGGCGGAAATACCCAAATAAAGAGTATAAAAGACAGGGCAAGCACCAGAAAGGCAATAAAATATTGTGAGCCCATAATGTACTTCCATATTTTCTGGCCGGTATTATCGGGCAGGAAGCGGATATAAGAAGCCGTGAGTACAGCAAAAAGCGGAATTGTTATGTTGAGATAATGTGGTAATTTGAATTGTGCGAAGCTGATAAGCACAAAAATCAGGGTAATACCTCCCACGGTCAACAGATCAGTACCGGCTGTTTTTTTGAATTTATGACGGAACAATTGGCGCGTTCTTTTGGCAAAAGCAAGGATCCCGATAATGGTCCAGGGTAGAAATACCCAAAGAAAGCTATGAAAGAAAAAAAAGTAATCACTGCTGTTCTTCCCTACGCCCTCACCACTTAAACGCTCAAAGCTCTGTTCCCAGAAGATAAATAGTATGCCGCTTCGTCCGGAACGACCCCGGATAACTTTTTCAGGATGCATATCAAATTGCTGATAGTATGCATATAGCATCGGACTGATCACTACAAAAAATAGCAACAGGGCCAGTATTATTTTCCAGTTCGCGAGTAAATACCATTTTCTTTCATAGGTCAGATGACACAACATAGGCAAACCTATGACCAGGATAGCAATTTGACCCTTGGTGGAGAAGGCCAGGCCTGCTCCCACTGCCCCCAATAAAAGATTTTTTAATTTTTGTGATTCTGTATAAGCGACCAGCTGCCAAATTGAAAAGGCTGTAAATCCAGTTAATACCGCATCGGTCCTAACATCAATATTGGAAAGAATAATCGTCTGGGCCGTCATAAAGATCAGTGCCGCCAATCTACCTGTTCTTTTGTCATACAATTGTGATCCCAATCCATAGCAACTATAAGCTGCCTGAAGAGATGCAAGCAATGCCGGGATACGATAAGCCCAGTCTGTAATACCAAAAACCTTATAGGCCAGGGCGGCAAGCCAAAAGTGCATATGCGGTTTGTCCAGGTATTCCTCCGTCCCTTTAATCAGGTTTATAAAATCATTCTCCTGGACCATCCGCATGGCCATGACAGCAAATTGCGCCGAATCGTTTTCGAAAAGCGTGACAAATAATCCTGCAACGTAAACCAGTACCACGAGCAAGATGAGTAGGCGGTACCTGGCAGCTGAGATCATAGTGCGAATTTATTCTCTACAAAGATATACAAGCGGAAAAACAACCATCCGAATAACGACCCGATAATCGCACCACTAATAATATCCAGGGGGTAGTGCACACCTATATAGATCCTGCTGTAAGCAACCACCGACGCCCAGAGTAACAGGAATACAGGGATTACTCGAATATTCGACCTCAATAAGA
>CAJHXL010000080.1_pt1 | contig 37085 bp, 36 predicted proteins | sample 9198601 | NCBI WGS metagenome assembly CAJHXL01 (sample SAMEA7708277, study PRJEB35096) | sediment metagenome | biome: marine neritic benthic zone biome [ENVO:01000025]; feature: sediment [ENVO:00002007]; material: shallow marine sediment [ENVO:03000034] sea grass bed [ENVO_01000059] ...
ATGGGGTGCCCAGCCCACACCATCCACTACCGACAGCGCTCCATGCTCTTGAGCCATCCCGGTTATCTCTTTCACCGGATTGATAAAACCAATAACATTCGAACAGTGAGGATAGGCCACCATCCTTGTTTTGCCTGTGAAGAGTTTCTTCAGCTGATCCACGTTCAACATGCCGGTATCGTGGTCTACGTGCCATTCGACTACCCTGATACCGCGCTCGCCTAATCTTCTCCAGGCACCTGCATTGGCCTCGTGGTCCTGGCAGGAAACTATGATCTCATCGCCCTCTTCCCACATAGGTCGCATGGCATTGGCCAGCACATACACATTCTGAGTAGTAGACGGGCCGTAATGAATTTCTGAAGGTTTCACATTCAAATAGGCTGCCATCCTTTCATAGGATTCATCCATCATGTTTCCGGCCCGGGTTGAGGCCGGATAGGGATAATAGGGTTGTACCTTGTTCTTTGTGTAGAATTCCATTAAGCGATCAATTACCTGCCTGCAGGGATAGGAGCCTCCGGCATTTTCGAAAAAAGCCCAGCCTTCAAGTGAAGGTTCTGTAAAAGCAGGGAACTGTGCACGAATAAAGTCAAGATCTAGTTTCATACATGCAAATTATTAATTATTGTTCGAAGTCCGAAGATGGAAAGTGTAAGTAAGCAGTAGGCAGTTGCAGTAGGCAGGTTTTAATGGATAATTGATAGTGGATAATTGAAAGTCGAATACCCTGAAGAGCGAAGCTTCTTTATGGTTGAAAGTTGAAAGTGGAAAATGGAAGTTGGAATATGGGAGGCGGAAGACCGAAGACGCCTGCCCGAATGATCTGCGAAGCAGATTGGGCGGGGAAGTCGGAAGTTAGATTTAAACAATTCAACTATTCAACCTTTAAACTAAAACCGAATCAACGTATCAACGAAAAACAAAAAACGAAAAACAAATCAATTTTAAGTGAAGAGTGCATAACTAGATTTAAACAATTCAACGATTAAACGTTTCAACAAGGAAAAATCAACGAATCAACGAAAAACAAATCAACCTTAAACAAACTGCTGCCTCTCAATCATAAACGTATTCATGACTTTGTGGAACTCCTGCCGGATATCCACATCAACATATTTGATACGGTATTTGGCACAATTTAACTTCAGGTTGTCTGTAAACTGGGAGATCGCATCTACATAAGCATCCCGAACAGCATCGGCATACAGGTCGATGCGCTGTCCTGTTTCGACATCTACATAGCGTTTTGGACTATTGTCAAAATTAAAATAGAATTCAGTTTCCTTATCGAGCAAATGGAAAAGTACTACCTCATGCTTGTTGTATTTCAAATGTCTCAGAGCGTCAAACAACTGCTCTTCATCCCTGGCGGTCTGGAACATATCGGTAAAGAAAAAAACCAGGCTGCGCCTTTTCATCTTTTCAGCAATTTGATGCAGGTAGGTGTATATTCGTGTATCCTGACCGGAATGCGGACCTTCACAGATCTCACTGAGCTTTGACAACAACATATGGTGATGCCGGTCACTTCCTTTTTCCGGGGTATAATACTGATAGGAGTCCGAAAACACGCTCAGACCTACAGCATCGCGCTGCTTTCTTAGAATATTCATCAAAGATGCGATTGCCAGCACAGCAAAACCGATCTTATTCAGGTTTTCAAGATTGAGTTCTTTCGCAGCAGGATAGTACATAGACGCGGAATTGTCCAGTATCATATGACAGCGAAGATTCGTCTCCTCTTCGTAGCGTTTGGTATACAGCTTGTCTGTCTTCGCGTAGAGCTTCCAGTCTATATGCTTGGTGCTCTCGCCTGTATTGTAAATCTTGTGTTCGGCAAACTCAGCAGAAAAACCGTGGAAAGGGCTTTTGTGTATGCCGCTGATAAATCCTTCCACGATCTGGTTGGCGAGCAATTCCAGATTCTGATATAAAGGGGCTTTGTGTAATTCGGAACCGAGGTCCATAGGACCAAGATAAAATAAAAAAGGTTCAGCCTAAGCCAAACCTTTTTAAAATTGGGTTAAAATAATCTTATAGTACCGCTTCAATAGCGTCCGTATAAACTTGCTTTGGAGATACTCCAACTTGTCTGTTGACAATTTCTCCATCTTTAAATACCAAAACCGTAGGGATATTTCGCACCCCGTATTTTGCAGCGTACTCCTGGTTAGCATCAACATCTACCTTGCCAACAACAGCTTTGCCTTCATACTCCTGGCTCACTTCATCTATGATAGGGCCTACCATTCTACAAGGACCGCACCATGCCGCCCAAAAGTCTACTACAACTGGTTTATCGCTTTTCAAAACTACTTCGTCAAAAGTAGCATCAGTTATTTCTAAGGCCATAATATCTAATTTTTATATTGCACAAAGTTAGTCAATATTTACCCTTTTTACTTACATCACCTATATTCGAATTCCCTATGGTGATATTGGGAAAGACTATGAAATGTAAATTATTGATTATTAATTTGTCCTGCAATAATCAGTTCAAAGTATAGTGAACCTCCTGTTCGTCTAAGTAGCTCAGCAACTCACTGTTGATCATTACTTTTTGCTTGCGACTAAGGAGGTTTACCTTGATCTCTTCCTCCATTTCATAGATGGTAAAGTGCAACTGGTTCTTTCCCTTATAAGACATCAACGTATCTTTCAGTACTTTAATCCTCTGCTCCTGGATTTTTTCTATGTCCAGTTTGATGGTAAGCTTTTTAGCGAACTGCTCCATGACATCCTGCAACAACAGGAAACTGTTGAACTGCACCCTGGGATCACCTTTTTTGCCGGTTTCCCGGTTTACCCAGCCCTCTCTGATAAATGCTTTTATAAACACGAAGGAATTTATCATCAGGAAATGTCTGAATTTCAAATACTCTTCGCCAAAAATCCTTAACTCCTTTGATTCGCTGTAATCTTCTATCGTGAATGCTGCCCAGCCTTTGCCATTTCTGGATACCCTGTGCTGAACATCAGTGATAACCCCTGCAAAGGAGAGTTCCCTGTTTACATAACTCTCCAGATCTCCGAAAAAAGTTAGCTGTGCATTGCTAAAGGCCTGGATCTCCTTGCTGAAATCGTCCAGCGGATGGCCCGAAATGTAGATGCCTATCACCTCTTTCTCCTTCCTCAGTGTTTCCATGGTACCCCAGGATTCGCAAGGGGGAATAACAGGTTCTGGAATTTGTACATCACTGCTTTCTCCGAAGAGGCTTACCTGTGATGAGTTTTCGCTTTCCTGCTGCCTGGCCCCATATCGCATTACCTTTTCAAGAAAGGTGAGTCCGTCAGATTCACTGTGGAAGTACTGCGCCCTGTGCGTTCCTGAAAATGAATCAAAGCCACCGGCTAATGCGAGGTTCTCAAATGCCTTTTTATTGGCAGCCCGTAAATCGATGCGCTTAACCAGGTCAAAAATGGATCTGTAGGGCCCGTCTTCCTTGCGGTTTTGCACAATGGTGTGAACGGCCGACTGACCTACTCCTTTAACCGCTCCCATACCGAACCGGATAGCATCATTCTTATTGACAGCGAATTTATAATACGATTCGTTCACATCCGGTCCTAAAACCTCAAGACCCATACGCTTGCACTCCTCCATAAAGAAGGTAACCTGCTTGATATCATTCATATTGTTAGACAGCACCGCCGCCATATATTCTGACGGATAATGTGCCTTCAAATAAGCAGTCTGATAAGCAATTAAAGCGTAGCAGGTTGAATGACTTTTATTGAATGCGTAGGAAGCAAAAGCCTCCCAGTCTTTCCATATCTTTTCCAGTACTTCTGCAGGATGACCATTTTTCTCGCCCCCTTCAATGAATTGAGGCTTTAGCTTTTGCAGCAGGGCAAAGATTTTTTTCCCCATAGCCTTCCGCAGCACATCGGCATCACCCTTGGAGAAGCCGGCAAGTTTTTGTGAAAGAAGCATTACCTGTTCCTGGTACACTGTCACCCCATAGGTCTCCTTGAGATTTTCCTCCATTTCGGGAAGGTCATAGGAAATAGCTTCATTACCGTGTTTTCTGGCGATAAAGCTCGGGATGTATTCCATAGGTCCGGGCCTGTATAAGGCATTCATCGCTATGAGATCGTCAAAAACCGTCGGCTTCAATTCTTTGAGATGCTTCTGCATTCCAACGGATTCGTACTGGAAGATACCTACTGTTTCACCCCTCTGGAATAGCTCATATGTCTTGGTGTCGTCTAAAGGAAAATCATCGGGGATCAGTTCTATTCCCTGCCTTGCCTTTACGATCTTACAGGTATCCTTGATCAGGGTCAGTGTTTTTAACCCCAGGAAATCCATTTTTAGAAGGCCCGCATTTTCAACAACGGCATTGTCAAACTGAGTGACATAGAGATCCGAATCTTTGGCCGTAGCTATGGGAACAAAATTCGTAATGTCGTCAGGGGTGATGATCACCCCACAAGCATGGATACCTGTATTCCTCAGAGAACCTTCCAGCACCCTGGCCATGTTGACAGTCTGCGCTTCCAGATCTTCACCCTCAGAAATGTTCAGCAGATTATTGATCTTATTCAGGTCATCTGCCCTGTAACTCTTTTTAAGATCACTTTCGGGAATGCCGAATATCTTATTGAGCTTAGACATGTTGGGGATCAGCTTGGCAATACGATCGGCATCATTCAATGGCAGATCCAGTACCCTGGCCGTATCGCGGATGGCAGATTTGGCCGCCATGGTACCATAAGTGATGATTTGTGCAACCTGGTTGGCACCGTACTTGTTTATGACATAGTCCATCACCTTACCCCTGCCTTCATCGTCAAAATCTATATCGATATCGGGCATAGAGACACGGTCCGGGTTGAGGAATCTCTCAAAAAGAAGATCGTATTTAAGAGGATCTATATTGGTGATCCCAAGGCAGTAGGCTACCACAGATCCTGCTGCCGAACCCCTGCCGGGACCTACAGAAACACCCATATTGCGGGCCTCCCTGATAAAGTCTTCAACGATCAGAAAGTATCCCGGATATCCTGAATTTTCAATAGTCGCCAGTTCAAAATCAATACGCTCACTAACCTCTTTATCAACCTCACCATAGCGTTTCTTGGCGCCCTCATAAGTAATATGCCTCAAATAAGCATTTTCACCTCTTTTACCCCCATCATCCTCATCCTCATTCACCATAAAGCTCTGCGGGATCTCAAATTTTGGCAACAGCACATCCCGGCTTAACTCATAGGGCTCAATTTTTTCAAGGACCTCATTGATGTTGAGGATCGACTCCGGCAAGTCTTTAAAAAGTTGTTTCATCTCTTCTGCCGACTTGAAATAGTACTCCTGGTTTGGCAGGCCGTATCGGTAGCCCCTTCCTTTACCGATGGGTGTGGTCTTTTTTTCACCGTCCTTTACGCAAAGTAAGATGTCATGGGCCTCGGCATCTTCTTTAGAGCAGTAATAGGTATTATTGGTTGCAACCAGTTTCACCTCGTGTTTTCTGGCAAGTGCAATCAAAACTTTATTGGCCCGGTCCTCATCTTCCTGTCCGTGTCTCATGATCTCTACATACAGATCATCTCCAAATTCTTCCTTCCACCAGAGCAAGGCTTCTTCTGCCTGTCGCTCACCAGAATTGAGGATCTTGGCGGGCACTTCCCCATACATATTCCCCGTCAATGCTATCAGGTCATCTTTATACTGCTGCACCACAGACTTATCGATCCTGGGCACATAATAGAATCCATCAGTATAGGCCAGGGAAGACATTTTGGACAGATTTTTATAACCGTTCTTATTCTTCGCCAGTAGCACTATCTGGTAACCGTAGTCTTTGATGTTCTTATTGGTGTGTTCCTCGCAGACAAAAAACTCACATCCTACCACAGGCATTATTGGCTGCCCATCTTCATTTTCGTCTTGCTCACCGGCTATTTTCTTGTTATAAGCATTTACCTCGCTTACAAATCTGAAGGCACCCATCATATTGGCATGATCTGTAAGCGCCACGGCCGGCATTTTTAATTCAGCAGCCCTTGCAACCAGATCACGGATCTTTATGGTTGACTGGAGTACAGAGAACTGTGAGTGGTTGTGAAGATGCACGAATGTCGCAGATTCAAGGGCACGGAAATTTTCATCCAGTTCTTCAAAAGAAACCGCTGCATCATCATCAGGTTTGTCTTTTTCTGCGAGAAGCTGTGAAGCTTTTTTCAGATTGACATGGGTCAATCCGGCCAGCGAAATAGTATCCGGATTGGTCTCTTTAAAACGAGCGAAATAGTCCGCTGATGCACCTAGTTCGGCGATTGTAAACTCTTCCAGCCGTATAAGTTCCAGGAAGCAACGGCTGGTAGCCTCTACATCGGCCGTCGCATTGTGGGCTTCCTCAAAGCGTTCCTGAAATAGAAATTCATGAAGCTCTGTGAGCGTTGGAAGTTTAAATTTACCTCCACGACCTCCGGGGATCTTACAAAGTTCGGCAGTGTGCTCAGTACAGGTATCGAGAACCGGTAAAGCAGACAGTTTGGAATCCATATCCAGCCTGTGTAGTTCAGCTCCAATGATATTGATATCAAAACCTACATTTTGGCCAACCACAAAATTGGTGCGGTCCAGGGCCTTATTGAAAAGCTCAAGAACTTCAGATATCGGCTTTCCTTCCTCTAAAGCAAGTGCGGTGGAGATCCCATGGATGCGTTCTGCATCATAAGGGATATCAAAATCATCGGGTCTGATAAGAAAATCCTGATGCTCTATCAGCTTTCCCATATCGTCGTGTAATTGCCAGGCAATCTGTACACAACGGGGCCAGTTATCCACATCACTAACAGGGGCATCCCAGCGTTTGGGCAGACCGGTGGTCTCTGTATCAAAGATCAGATACATATTGTATTATTTGGTTTGATCGCAGAGGTAAAAATAGAGAAATAAGTACTCTTGAGAAAAGCTAGTTTTCAGGAGTTATTAACCTTGCACTAACAGTGAGATCTACACTGCGGAATCGATTTATTATTATCTTCAAAGCTGTGAAACTCAAACATCCTCATTTCAATATATTAGTACTCATTAATCTGGTTCTGGGAATATTGGTGACCGTTTATCAATTCCCGTTATTTTCACAGACAAGCGAGCAATCCCCGCCCAATTTCATAATCATTTTCACAGATGACCTGGGTTATGGTGATCTTGGCGTTTATGGACACCCCAGTATAAAGACACCTCATCTGGACAGAATGGCCAATGAAGGTCAGAAGTGGACCAATTTCTATGCAGCTGCCAGCGTATGTACTCCAAGCAGAGCCTCTGTTTTAACAGGTCGGTTGAGCGTCCGAAATGGTATGTCAAGCCATAAAAGAAGGGTGTTATTTCCGGACTCCAAATACGGATTACCACCTGCCGAAATTACTTTGGCAGAACAACTCAAACGGGCTGGATACAGGACGGCCTGCATAGGCAAGTGGCACCTCGGTCATAAGAAAGACTATTTACCTACGAATCACGGTTTTGATTATTATTTCGGGATTCCATATTCCAATGATATGGACAGGGATCATCCGTTGGAATGGGATGAGTACTGGAAACAACCGGACAGCCTTATCAAAACGGAACACTTTAATGTACCACTCCTGAGGAACAATGATATAATTGAGCGCCCGGCGAATCAAAATACCATCAGCAAGAGGTATGCTGAAGAGACTATTGCCTTTATAAAGCAGCATAGAGAAAATCCTTTTTTCATCTACCTGGCACATAGTATGCCCCATATCCCATTATTTGTCTCAGAAGATTTTGAAGGCCACAGTTCCAGGGGTCTTTACGGCGATGTGATAGAAGAAATTGATCAGGGTGTTGGTGACATTCTGAAAACATTGGAGCAGGAGGGACTTCATAACAACACAATTGTTGTTTTTACATCGGACAATGGACCCTGGTTAACATTTAAACAGAATGGCGGAAGTGCAGGTCTGCTCAGAGCGGGTAAAGGTACTACCTGGGAAGGGGGGATGCGGGTACCTGGCATCTTCTGGGGTCCGGGTAATATTAGACCAGGGGTAATTCATGACATAGGTTCTACCTTGGACCTGTTCACGACATTTTGTTCAATGGCCGGGATTGACATGCCCGATGATCGTATTGTTGATGGTGTGGATTTGAGCGAGACGTTGATATCGGGGAAACCGGGAAATCGAAATACACTTCTATACTACAGGGGTACTGATATTTACGCAGTACGATATGGAGACTTTAAGGCACATTTTATTACGGAGGGGGAGTATGGTGGATTTGGAGAAAAAGAAATACATCAAACCCCAATCTTGTATAATATTTCTGTTGATCCGGCAGAAACAATGGACATCGCCGGCGAGCACCCTGATATTTTGGAGGAAATTGATAGAATTGTCAGACTTCACAAGTCAAAACTCATTATAGGTCCTGATCAATTAGACGCAAGAGAATAATCTTGTGGGTTTTATGGTTGTTTCGTCTAAAAAGCTGTATATTTGCCGACCTTAAAATTTGAATTAATAACCAGGGTCGAGTACCCTTAAAATTTAATGTGATATGCCTGTTAAAATTAGACTACAGAGACACGGGAAAAAAGGAAAGCCATTTTATTGGGTGGTAGCCGCAGACGTCAGAGCCAAAAGAGACGGTAAATTCCTTGAAAAATTGGGGATCTATAACCCCAATACCAATCCAGCTATTATTGAAATCAACGTAGACAATTCTGTGAAGTGGTTGCAGAATGGTGCCCAGCCTACTGAAACTGCACGGAGGATATTGTCTTATAAAGGTGTGTTGTTGAAAAAGCACTTAATTGAAGGTGTTAAAAAAGGAGCACTGACGGAAGAGCAGGTGGAAGAAAGATTTGAAGCCTGGTTAGCCGAAAAAGATAAGTTGGTTGCTAAAAAGACCGAAGGATTGGCAAAAGCTAAGGCTGAGGCTAAGGCTAAGGCATTGGCGGCTGAGAAAGAAGCCAATGAAAAAAGAATGATGGCCGCTGCAGCTGCTGATGCTCCTGCAGAGGAGGAAGCGGAAGCTGTTGAAGCTGGGGAAGAAGTGGCTGTTGAAGCTGCTGTAGAGACCGAGGCAACTGAAACGGTAGAGGAGACTGCCGAAGCACCCGAAGCACCTGAAGCACCTGAAGCAGAAGTACAGGAAACTGCAGAGCAGGAAGAAGCTCCGGTAGCAGAAGAAAATGCAGAAGCTGCGGTTGAGGCTGCAGAAGAAGCTGCCAAGGAAGAAGAGCCGAAAGCAGAAGTTGCCGAGCCTGAAGCTGAGGTAGCTGAAGAGGCTCCTGCCGCAGAGGAAGCTGTTGCTGAAGAGGCTGCAGATTCAGAAGAAACCAAAGCCAGCGCCGAAGAAGAATAAACACTTTGGATGCGAAAAGAAGATTGCTTTTACTTAGGCAAGATTGTATCCAAGCACGGTTATAAGGGGGAAGTTCTTGTAAAACTCGATACAGACGAACCCGAAGTATACGAAAACATGGAATCAGTATTTGTTGCCCTCGGGCACAGTCTGGTTCCATTTTTTATTGGCCAGTGCAGGCTGCATAAATCCAGTTTGTTGAGAATACGTTTTGAGGAAATAAAAGATGAGGAAGGAGCTAACAGTATCATGGGCTCAAAACTCTACCTGCCACTTCAAATGTTACCTAAACTGAGTGGTAATAAATTCTACTACCACGAAATTATTGGCTTTCAGGTTGAAGATGAAAAGCACGGGTTGATCGGGATCATTACCGGGGTCAATGATATGAGCTCACAGGCGCTCTTTGAGATTAAAAAGGAGACTAAGCAATTACTTATCCCGATTTCGGATGAGATAATTATCCGGGTAGACCGCGAAAGCAAAACTATTTTTGTCAAAACGCCGGAAGGACTGGTAGATCTATACCTCAATTGATCTTTTCAGGGGTCTTGTAAGACAGGTTGGTCCACCGCCACCTTTAAGACTAATCTCAGTACCCTTATAAGTCAGTACTTCGCAGCCGGCATTTTTCAGCCTGGACTCGGTTATCGGATTACCTTCCGTTATAATACAGACTCCAGGAGCAATAGCCAAAACATTACAGCCCATTGAATCAAATTCTTCCTCAGGAACTTCAATGAATTGATAGCCCATTTCGAGTAACTTATTTCTGAATCGCACGGGCATTAGTGGCAGGTATACGACGGCGAGGTTCTTGTCAACCGGGCTGAAAATGGACATCAGGTGAAAAACATCTTCCGGACCTTTATAATGCGGGAGATCTACTTCTATTATCTGTATTCCAAACGGATTCAGCAAAGCTCTCAATTGACTTATGCCTGGTTCATTACTCCGGTAACTGTGTCCCACTGCAAGCGTGTTTTGATCTATCCAGGCTACATCACCTCCTTCAAGTGTACCCGGCTCTTTAATCTCCCCAAGAATTTCTACGGACTGCTCCCGGAAATAGTGCTTTTGAACGCGTGATTCCTCTTGCCGGTTCTTTTTCCCCATATTGCAGAGTATCATACCATGATCAGTCGCAATGGAAGCGTCTCTGCAGTACAAGGCATCCAGACTTAGCTGATCGTCTTTTGGCAGCCAATGAATTTCAGTCCCAACCCGCTCAAATAGGGATATAAAACCTGAGTATTCCGCCTTTGCTTTTTTCAGATCAGGCATGTCCAGAAAATGCAGGGATTTCCATTGTTTCTTTATGTTTTCAATTGAACCGAATGCTGTTTCCGCATTGCAGAGAAGTACTGAATCTAAACGGTGATATTCACTATGAACTGAAGAGACTACAGTTGGCATGTCATGATTTTTTTTGTTTCATCCACACATATACCGGCGTGCCGGCCAACAACAAAAGTGTTCCCCAGAACACCGATTCTTCTCCGGTTCCGTAAATCATCCAGAGTGAAAAAAGGAATCCTACTCCACCCAGCAGGTAGACAAGCATCACAGACCTTTGCTTTGTTTGCTGCCTTGTTCCCAGGAGCACAAAAGTTGCAGCGGAAAAAAGATAAGGAACGAGCGTACAGAGTGTGCCTAAAAGGATCATGAACCTGAACTGTTCTACCAGTCCCTCTGTATAGTTCATCAGCATAACCACAGTACTCAGGATGCTGCCAATGATCATGCCTTTTAGAGGCACACCGGCCTTGTTATCAGAGGCGAAAAGCTCTGGGAATAATTTGTCCTTTGCGGTGGCTTTTGCCACCTGCCCCATAATAAGGATCCATCCATTCAGGGCTCCAAAAGCTGCAATAGCAGCTCCTGCTGCCACCAGCTTTTCTCCTGTACTTCCAACCATGATACCCATGGCATCAGCAAAGGGTGCAGGAGATTTAGCCAGGGAATCCAGGGGGATCATTCCCATGATCACTACGGTGCTGAGAATATACACCAGGGTTGTCACCATGGTTCCCAGATTAGTGGCCAAAGGGATGGTTTTTTCACTGTCTTTAATGTCGCTGGCAGGTATGGTGGCACTTTCAATACCCAGAAACGCAAAAAATGTCATCGCAGCTGTGGCGGCTACGGCCTTTGCAAATGAAAATTCACTAGCATTAAACGGAATAAAATTGTCCGATTCAAAAAAGAAGAATCCCCCTGTAATTATTATTACCAATGGCAATAGTTTCAGCAACGTGGTTACCAGTTGCATCTTTCCTGAAGAGCGGACACCCAGTGAATTTACCCAGGTAAGCCCCCAAATTGCTGCCAATGCTGCCAGGACCGCCATTAAGGGATTACTGTCCAATTCGGGAATAAAAACAGACAGGGCTCCAACAAAAGCAATGGCAATGGCGGCATTGCTTACCCAAATAGAGATCCAGTATCCCCAGGCAACCAGAAACCCGAGAAAATCACCAAATCCTGCCTTTGCGAATGCATATGGTCCACCGTTGGAATTTTTAACCAGCGAACTGAGTTTACCAAATATAAAGGCCAGAACTATGGCCCCGAAAGAAGCTGTAAGCCAGCCAACAATGCTAATCCCGCCATAGGGGGCCAATGCAGAAGGCATCAGGAATATGCCCGCCCCGATCATGTTGCCAACCACCAGGGAAGTACTCATCCAGATGCCTAGTTTCTTTTTAGTCCGGGGTTGACCCATGCAGGGAGTTTGTGAAAAGAATTATCTACTTTTAAATGTACAAATTAATAATTCAGTGGCTGATAAATACCAAATTGATGCTGATATCAGCAAGGCCAAAACACTCCCGGCTTCATTTTACAGAGATTCGTCGGTTTTTGAAAGACTAAGGGAAAAAGTATTTTACAGATCCTGGCAATGGATAGGTCATAAAGGTCTGCTTGAGGATGGGAACAATGCCTATCCTTTTAATCTGCTCGACGGATTCCTTACCGAACCAATGGTTCTAACGCTTGATTCCAAAGGGCAAGCTCACTGTCTCACCAATGTCTGTACACATCGTGGAAATATTGTGGTAACCGGAACAGGGCGATATAAAAAGCTCAGTTGTGGCTATCACGGCAGACGATTTGCAATGGACGGCAGCTTTGAGTTCATGCCTGAATTCGGGGAAGTGAAAAATTTTCCTTCAGCATGTGACAATTTGCACTCCTTCCCGCTTGAGTCCTGGGGAACATGGCTTTTTGCAGGACTTAATCCACTTTTTGATTTCAAGCCGGTAATCGATCAAATGAACGAGCGTATCGGCTTCCTGCCGCTGGATAATTTTAGATTTCAGGCTGAACGCAGCCGCGATTATGTGGTGAAAGCCCATTGGGCGCTTTATTGCGATAACTACCTTGAAGGTTTCCATATCCCTTTTGTTCACGAAGGGCTGAATTCGGTTTTGGATTATGGGAATTACGAGACGGTCCTATATGATTATATGAATCTTCAGATTGGATACGCCACCGATTCCGAAGAGATTTTTGATCTGCCACCAAAGCATCCGGACCATGGCAAGAAGATAGCAGCTTATTATTTTTGGGTGTTTCCCAATATGATGTTCAACTTCTATCCATGGGGACTATCTGTCAACATTGTGGAACCCATAAGTACGGATAAGACGAGGGTGCGATTCCTGAGTTATGTGCTTGATGACAGCAAGCTGGAACACGGAGCCGGAGCATCTTTGGACAAGGTAGAAATGGAAGATGAGGAAGTAGTGGAAGGGGTTCAGCTTGGTGTACGCTCCGCATTCTACAAAGCCGGAAGGTTTTCCACCACAAAGGAAAAAGGGGTACACCACTTTCACAGGCTTCTCGCTGAATTCCTGAACAGGGACTGATCCATTTTGCGATATCAATGTAAAAATCTAACAATGGCTCATTGGTTTGTTATATTCCTTTAGCTACCTTTGGCCAAAAATTTCTGAGCCATGAAGCCCGATCTATTTGAAGCCCCTGATTATTATAACCTTGATGATCTTCTGACCGATGAACACAAGCTGGTAAGAGATGCGGCCAGACAATGGGTGAAGCGTGATGTTTCTCCAATTATAGAAGAATACGCCCAAAAAGCAGAGTTCCCTAAGCAATTGATCAATGGTCTTGCAGAAATAGGTGCTTTTGGCCCTTATATTCCTATGGAATATGGAGGTGCAGGATTAGATCAGATCAGCTATGGGCTGATCATGCAGGAAATTGAAAGAGGCGACAGCGGTGTAAGGTCTACAGCTTCGGTTCAGTCTTCGCTGGTTATGTATCCCATATTTACTTACGGCACGGAAGAACAGCGCCAGAAGTTCCTGCCCAAACTGGCTACTGGCGAATGGATGGGATGCTTTGGTTTAACTGAGCCGGACTTTGGTTCCAATCCGGCCGGAATGGTCACAAATTTTAAGGATAAAGGCGATCATTACCTGCTGAACGGGGCAAAACTCTGGATCTCGAATTCCCCTTTCGCCGATGTAGCGGTTGTATGGGCGAAGAACGAAGAAGGAAGGATCCACGGGTTGATCGTGGAACGCGGGATGGAGGGATTCTCCACCCCGGAAACGCATAATAAATGGTCGTTGAGAGCATCTGCTACAGGGGAACTTATTTTTGATAATGTCAAAGTGCCAAAGGAGAATCTGCTACCGGGTAAAAATGGTCTCGGAGCTCCGCTTGGTTGTCTGGACTCTGCCCGCTATGGTATTGCATGGGGTGCTATTGGTGCTGCCATGGATTGCTATGATACAGCACTTCGTTACGCAAAGGAAAGAGTGCAATTTGACAAACCTATAGCCGGCTATCAGTTACAGCAGAAGAAACTTGCCGAAATGATCACGGAGATCACCAAGGCCCAGCTAATGGCTTATAGATTAGGCCAGCTAAAGAATGAAGGCAAGGCGAGTACGGCTCAGATATCCATGGCGAAAAGAAATAATGTAGCCATGGCCATCGATATTGCCCGGGAAGCCAGACAGGTGCTGGGCGGAATGGGTATTACCGGTGAATACAGCATCATGAGGCATATGATGAACCTGGAAAGTGTCATCACCTATGAAGGTACTCACGACATTCATCTGTTGATCACCGGAGCTGATATTACCGGACTCAGCGCTTTTAAATAGTAAAGAAATTATTCCTGATCCTAGGAGTTCCAGAGCGGACTTTGGTATTCCCCCTCATCCGTCATCTTACGCAGGTAATTAACGGCTGTGTCCTTATCATCGGCATAAGTAACTCCGAACCAATGACTTTGGGATGGAATGACCTCCACCTTGGCTGCCCCTGACTGCAGCATATCCTGAATTACGAATGGGAGGTAAACCTCACCCCTAACCAGGTTTTCACCTGCTTCAATAAATGTTCGAAGTTCTTCTTCAATGACATTAAATATCGAGGGATGGCAGACCCAGAAATTCATACTTACCAATTCATCGCCTGAGAACTGAATACCGGAATCAGTATCAATGATCTTGTCGTCCTGCTTTTCTATTTTGATCCTTTCTACAACAGAGGTAAGCTTATTTCCATCCTGCTCACAAACACCCCTGGAGACGGATCCGAATTCAGATAAGGTGTCGCTTAAGGTATAAGCTACAAGCCCGTAAGTACCATTTTGACTGCTATTGATGAATGTTGCTGCCTTGGCATATGCTTTTTTACCGTAATAGTCATCGGCATTGACCACAACGAAAGGCTGGTCAATTACCGCTCTTGCCGTCCATACTGCATGAGCCGTCCCCCAGGGTTTTTCACGGTCTTCACCTGCCGTGATACCCATCGGAAGATCTGTGAGTTCCTGTGCCAGCACATCAATTTTTATATGAGCCGGAAGTCTGGTTTCAAGATGTTCTTTTAAAAATTCCACATTGCTACGTTGCGTGATTACGACAATATGGTCAAATCCCACTTCAAGGGCATCATAGATGCTGAATTCCATCAGAAATTCCTCTTTTGGACCAAGTCCGTCAAATTGTTTCAGCTTCCCATACCTGCTACCCTTACCGGCAGCCATTAATAGTAAAGTCATAAAGATGATATTCTGGCCGCAAAAATAAGTTTTTCTTATTCACAGCGCATATGATGATAGGGAATTTCATAATTTATAACCAAGAAATAACATTGATAAAGCATGGGATCCAGAAGAGAATTTGTGAAAAGTGTTTCAGCTTCAAGCCTGGGGATGATGGTAATGCCAGAATCTCTCTTAGGGAATATTAAAAAGTCGGCCAGTGATCTTTTAAATATTGGCATCATCGGTCTTGGACTCAGGGGGGTGGCACACTTAAGGAATTTGCTGCTCAGGGATGATGTGAACATCGTGGCCCTTTGCGATGTTGATCCGAATCGCCTGTCACTCACAGATCAGATGATGCGTGAGGCAGGAAGGCAGTCACCCAAATATTTTGGTAAGAATGAATATGATTACCGGAATTTACTGGATCTCAAAGAGGTGGATGCCGTGATTATTGCAACACCCTGGGAATGGCATGTTCCCATGAGCGTGGATGCGATGAAGTCAGGAAAATACGTTGGTGTGGAGGTCTCTGCCGCCACAAGCATGGATGGTTGCTGGGACCTGGTAAACACACATGAGGAAACGGGAGCGCATCTGATGATCCTGGAAAATGTAAATTACCGCAGAGATGTTTTGGCCGTTCTTAACATGGTCAGGAAAGGGATTTTTGGTGAGCTGGTACATTTCAGGTGTGGGTACCAGCACGATCTGAGAGAGGTAAAATTCAATAATGGTAAGCAGCCTTACGGAGGCGGGGTTGAATTTGGTGAAAAGGCCATTTCCGAGGCCAGGTGGCGCACAGCTTATTCGGTTACACACAATGCCGATGTATATCCCACTCACGGACTGGGACCGGTTGCCGTTATGGCGGATATCAATCGGGGGAATCGCTTTGTATCGGTCTCATCCTATGCGACCAAGGCCATCGGCCTCCACAATCATATAGTAAAGGTAGGAGGTGCAGATCATCCCAATGCCGATGTTACTTTTAAACAGGGCGATGTCATCACCAGTACAATACGCACTGCACGCGAAGAAACTATTATAGTAACACATGACTGCAATTTACCCAGGCCTTACTCGCTGGGCTTCAGGGTACAGGGTGCGAACGGTATCTGGGAAGTGGATGGCAACAGGATCTATATAGAAGGCAAATCACCGGAACACAAATGGGAGGATGCAGGTTCGTGGCTGGATGCTTATGATCACCCATTATGGCAGAAATATGGGGATTATGCAACCGGTTCAGGACATGGGGGAATGGATTTCTTTGTTCTTAATGCCTTTATTGAAGCTGCAAAGAGGAATGTAGCTCCTTCGCTGGACGTATATGATGCAGCCGCCTGGAGTGCACTGACCCCGCTTTCGGGTAAGTCGATTGCAGCGGGTGGCACCCCACAGGAATTCCCGGATTTTACCAGGGGTAAATGGCAGAATAGAAAACCTTTGAATTGGCTGAACAACCAGTATTAATAGGGCTTTTTGGATAAGTATAGCGCTTTCATCAATAGGTCTCTTGACTGCTCTGTACGAATGAAACTGATTTATATCATATTTTTCCCTGCCCAATCCATTTAGTTTTGTAAGAAACAGTAGCAGTCTTATGCATGGGTTAATTCAGAAATACAATGTCCCAGGTCCAAGATATACCAGTTATCCTACGGTTCCCTACTGGGATCTCAATAATTTTTCCGGCGCCCAGTGGAAAGAAACAGTGGTGAAAAGCTTTGATGAGAGCAATGCCGCTGAAGGGATCAGTATTTATATACACCTTCCTTTCTGCGAGCAGATGTGTACCTTCTGTGGCTGTCATAAAAGGATCACTAAAAGGCACGAGGTAGAGTGGCCCTATATTAAATCCGTTCTTAAAGAATGGCGACTTTACTGTAATCTTTTTTCATCTCGGCCGATAATAAAAGAACTACATCTGGGCGGTGGCACACCTACTTTTTTTAGTGCTGAAAACCTTGAACAACTTATAAATGGACTTTTCCGAACGGCCACCAGGGCCGATGACTTTGAGTTCAGTTTTGAGGGACATCCCAATAATACTACCAAAGAGCATCTCGAGACCCTTTATAAATTAGGATTCAGAAGGGTGAGTTATGGGGTTCAGGATTACAGCCAGAATATTCAGAAGGCCATTAACAGGATTCAGCCCTATAAGAATGTGGCCTACGTGACTAATTTATCAAGGGAGATCGGTTATACTTCTGTAGGACATGATCTGATCTTTGGTCTCCCTTACCAACACCTGGGAGACATTGAGCGCACCATTGTGATCACTAAGAGATTGAGGCCGGACAGGATCGCTTTTTACAGTTACGCCCATGTACCCTGGATAAAAGGTAGTGGTCAGCGCGGCTTTAAAGAAGTCGATTTACCTTCGCCCGATGAAAAACGCCGCCTTTACGAAAAAGGCAAGGAGTTTCTGGCCGAGGCAGGTTATGTTGAAATTGGAATGGATCACTTTGCGCTCAAAAGTGATTCCCTGTACAAATCCTTGGAATCCGGGCAGTTGCACAGGAATTTTATGGGCTATACAGCTTCGAAAACCCAATTGATGATCGGATTGGGCGTCTCCAGTATTGGTGATAGCTGGTATGGATTTGCCCAGAACGTTAAAGGGATAGAAGAATACGAACATCTGGTCTCAAATGGGGTAATACCTATCTTCAGGGGTCATATCCTGACAAAAGAGGACGAGGTGATTAGAAGGCATATTCTAAACCTGATGTGTCGCTTCAAAACAACCTGGAAAAATCAGGAGGAAAAATTTGAGCTTTTGGATCAGGTATTGGAAAGACTAGGGGAAATGGAATCAGATGGATTGATTGAGATTCACTCCGATTCGCTGGAGGTAAAAGAAGAAGGTCGGCCGTTTATAAGAAATATATGCATGGCCTTTGATCTGCACCTTCACAAAAAGGCTCCGGAAACACAATTGTTCTCTATGACGATTTAATCATTAAATTCACAGGAGATCAATTTGTTCAAAGGAATTTTAAAAGTTTAACCTAAAAGTTATTATCATGAAAACCATAATCGTACCTATAGACTTTTCGCAACAATCAGAATATGCATTAAAAGTAGCTGCTTCCCTGGCAAAAAAACACGATTCTGAGATCCTGGTACTCCATATGCTTGAACTCAATGAAGCTATGATCTCTTCTTCAGAGGGATTCCATCCGGAGCAAACAGTTTTTCTTCTTAAACTCGCAGAGAAGCGGATCAATGACTTCTTAGACAAGCCTTATTTGGAAGGAGTAAAAAAGATCACACCAATTATCAAACACTTCAAGGTTTTTGGAGAAGTCAATGATGTGGCCGAGAAGCACCAGGCAGATATTATTGTGATGGGGTCGCACGGTACAGATGGTCTCAAGGAGATATTTGTAGGTTCCAATGCGGAAAAGGTGGTTCGGAACTCGAATATCCCTGTTCTGGTGATCAAGGACGATCTTAAAGACTTTCAGGTGAATGATTTTGTGTTTGCCTGTGCTTTTAAGGAAGAAAGCCTCATTGCCTTCCAGAAAGCCAAAGAATTTGCAGATAAATTAAAGGCCAAATTACACCTGGTGTATATCAATACTCCCGGCGATAACTTCCTCAGTACCGGTGATGCTTATGAAAAGATCACCACCTATTTGCAAAAGGCGGGTGCCGGGAAAGAAGTTAATATCTACAACGATTACAGTGTAGAAAAAGGAGTACTGAATTACAGTGATAGTATTAATGCAGATGTAATCGGCATTCCAACACACGGTCGTAAAGGATTGTCACATTTCTTCATGGGAAGTATAGGTGAAGACATTGCCAATCATTCGACAATACCGGTGATTACTTTTAAGATCTGATCTTAAAACACTAACCTAACCAAACCTTAGAATCCGGAGGTCCTAGCTTTTAATTGCCGAGCATGGGAAATAACCTCCGGATTTCTTCATCTTTGGGCTGCTTGCCGTATTCACAGATCTCAAAACCTTCCGCGTGTTGAATTTCCGCTGCCTTTTCGCCATACCATTTTTCGAGACACTTACGAGTTACAGTATCAGGATTGAACGGTCGCCATTTGGCAAGATAGTTCAGCCGTTCTTCTTCTTTTTCAGGCACCTGGTCTAATTTGCCCGAGGTCCATGGCAGCCAGTCAAAATACTGAGATTCATGGGCAGCCAGGGCATAGATCTTCTGTTCAAATACCTTGTCTATGGCCACGGCAATATCAGGTTCGAAAGGGCTTGGTTTTTTAAAGCGATCTTCAGAATAGAGAAAGACCGGATTTTTCTTTAGTGCTGGTGTGTCAGGTGCAATACTGGGTACAATCACCATATAGGCCGCATCCTGTACCAAAACACCTGTATAGCGATGATCCGGATGATAGTCGTTAGGTCTGGGAGCTATAACTATATCGGCATTCCATTTCCTTATCTCACGAATCACATCTAAGCGGTTCTCAAAGCTTGGCATGAGTGCTCCGTCGTGATTGTCAAGGACCTCATAGGTGACACCAAAACGTTTGCCTGCCTCCTTAGATTCCGCTAACCTGACGGTTGCCAACTCTTCCTGCCCCATCTCGTAATGACCTGCATCTCCATTGGTCAGGGATACGAACTTTACATTGTGTCCCATATTGGCGAACAGGATGGCCGTTCCGCCTGCATCCATATCACAGTCATCAGGATGTGCTCCAAACACTATTACATTTATTGGCTGATCCTGTGCTATCAACTGATTTGCACTTAGCAAGCTTAAAAGGATTGCGATAAGAAGCCTCATAGTATACGAATTAGACGAGTTTCATGGCAACCGGGTCCCAGTTGACCGGTTTTTGGGAATAGTAACTGTCGTTGGCCAGAAGGGCGGCCCCTGCTGCCCGTAATCCGAATACCGGATCCTGTATTATTTTGCCCTTACCCCTTATGGCCTGGAAAAAGTTGTAAAAATGATCGTAATGACCTCCTTCATAGTCATCGGGCGCTTCCCAGACAGTTTTACCGATATTAAGCGATGAACTCCTGCTATTCAAACCACTTGCCGCCTGTATCTCACGGATCTGTTTCTGGACATCTTCCGGATAGGCGATCATGGCATAGCTGTCGGAAACCATGTTCAACTTAGATCGTACCAGTGTTACCTTCTCGTAACTCACTTCCATCATCCCTTCTGTGCCCACCAAACGGAAGCCCGACCCACCGCCGGAACCGGCCACAAAATTTATGCGGAAAGAGGCGTTAAATGCAGCATGTGTTTCGGTTTTGGGATAATCGTAAAAGGTCAGGGTTACGTCGGGAACATCCCGACCGTCTTTCCAGAATCTCAGACCGCCCGTAGACAGAGCGCGTACAGGACCATTAGAACTCAGGATGAAGTTCAATGTAGAAAAAGCGTGTACAAATAAATCGCCTGCCACACCGGTTCCGTAGTCCTGGTAATTGCGCCATCTGAAAAATCGGGTACTGTCAAAATCAACCTTGGGAGCCTGCCCCAGGAAAGTGTCAAAATCAACAGTATTTTTATCCGCATCAGGTGGAATAGGATATTGCCATGCACCTTCGGCAGAATATCGGTCGTTGTACATATCAAGCAAGACCATCTCTCCAATAGCTCCTTGCTGGTACAATTGTCTTGCCTTTTCATTGCCTAGTGAAGACATCCCCTGGCTGCCTACCTGGCAAATACCTCCGGTTTCTTTGTGAGCCTCTATGATCTCATGACCTTCAGCGTATTTTTGCACCATTGGTTTTTCACAGTAAACTGCTTTACCTGCCTTCATGGCGTCTATGGTGATCCTTTTATGCCAGTGGTCAGGGGTAGCCACTATGACAGCGTCTATATCGTTTCTGTTCAGTATTTCCCTATAGTCACGGGTAACAAAAATATCATCACCCCACAGCTCTTTTGCACGCGTAAGCCGGCCGGTATAGAGGTCACAGGCAGCTACCAGTTTTACACCGGGTACTTTTATTGCCGAACTCGTATCGTAAATCCCCTGTATACCTGAGCCTATTACAGCCAGGTTAATTTGATCGTTAGCGGCAAAGGTCTGATGTGGATAGGATCTGCTCATTACTGTCTTTTCTGCTGAAGTAGCGGAGGCTAATTGCGGAAGGGTGCTGAGTGCTGCAGAACCGAGTGCGGCCTTCTTTAAGAATGACCTTCTTGATGGATTTTTTTTCATACCGGGATTACATCTTAAGGCTTAAGGAAGTATGGAAGTTACGTTATTTTCTGAGCAGCGCCAAACTATGTGTCAGCCCGGGAGGAAAGACTTTTTGTCCTTGAGTGTTTCGGCCAGCTCTTCAAGCGTTATTTCTTCAAATACCCTTACAATCCTGGTACGCGATGAGGCGATGAGGTTGTGAAGCGGACACGGTTTCTCCAGGTCGCAATCATTCAGACCCAAAATGCAGGTTTCCATTTTGCTTTTACCATCAATGGCTTCAACAACGGCCATGATTGTGTTTTTCTTGTTTTTTTCATCGATGTAAAAACCGCCTTTAGGACCTCTTGCCGAAGATATAAGACGACGCTTTGCCAGTTCCTGAAGAAGCTTACCAGTGTAAGCCTTCGGCACATCGATATTTTCACTGATTTCGCGTACGTGCATTTTTTTATCGGGGCCTGTGTGCATCGCCAGATATAATACGGCTTTGAGGGCGTACTTGGAAGAGCTTGAAAGCATATAATTGATACTTGAAAATCAAATATAAGAATAAAAAGATATTTTTATCTTAAATATGATTAATATCATGTTTTATCTGCATGTCCGATTCTACTTTTAGGTCCAATTATAACAACTGACAGATGAAGTATTTAGGCAAAATTTCTCTCCTGCTCCTTTGTGCATTTCTTTTTGCCTGCGGGGGAAAAGAAGAAAAAAAGAACGATGGATTTAGCATCGAAAGACAAAAGACCGCTCAGGAAAAACAGGAAACCGAGACCCCTGTTTCTGATGTAAAAGCTTCAGAGCGGGTAGACCTTACCAGCAAAGGTGTTGGTCCCATTACCTCCCTAACTCTTAATGACGAAATAGACCAGGCCATGGCAACCAAAGGCAAGGAAACCTATGACAGACTTTGTCTTGCATGTCACCGTATCGGTAAGAAATTTATCGGACCCGCGCCTGATGGGATTCTTGAACGAAGAACGCCGGAATGGGTCATGAATATGATCATGAATCCTGAAAATATGGTCAAAGAAGATCCTCTCGCCAAAGAACTTTTAATTGAATTCAACGGCTCGCCTATGGCAAATCAGAATGTATCTGAAGAAGAGGCGAGAGCCATACTCGAATACTTTAGAACCTTATAATACAATCACAAACAACTATGAAAACAATTGCTTCTTTACGAATTATTATCGGCATGTTGCTACTGTTTGCGCTGGCTTTAGGTTGCAAGCAGGAGGCAAAGAACAATGCCAGCGAACCGATGGCTGATCCAGGTGATCAAAAAGAACAGGGCCAGGCCTTTGTAGAAGACGATGAATCCTCACCAAATGTTCTTCAAATCGCCATAGGATCACCAGATCACTCTACCCTGGTAGCTGCGGTGCAGGCAGCTGATTTAGAGAACGCCCTGGTGAATGCAGGACCGTTAATGGTCTTTGCACCAACCAATGCCGCATTTGATGCCCTACCTGAGGGGACCGTTGAGGATCTCCTGAAACCGGAGAACAAAGATGCCCTGGCTAATATCCTCAAGCATCATGTTACACCGGGAAATTATTCCAAAGACTTCCTGAAGAAATTTAAAAAATTAGGGCAGGCCAATGATCAGAATACAACTATAGAAGTGAAAGGCGAAGACGTATTTGTGGGTGGGGCCAAGATTATTGCCAGTGTTCCGGCAAGTAATGGTATAGTGCATGTTGTGGATAAAGTAATTCTCCCACCGGCAGAATAAGTCCATATAAAACGACAATAGATTAAACTACTAAATAACTTAGAAATGAAAAATTATAGCTATTATGTAATTTCACTTTTGGGTCTTAGTCTGATTCTCTTTAGTTCCTGCAATCAGACTGGTAAGGGCTCATCAAATGGAGCCCTGGGCTCCAGCGCTGCGGAAAAGGTGTACGTAGCCCCCGGGGAACAGGACGAATTTTATGCTTTTCTGTCCGGGGGTTATAGTGGTAACCTCACCGTATACGGTTTGCCATCAGGCCGTATGTTCAAGGAGATCCCCGTTTTCTCCCAGTTTCCAACTTCAGGATATGGTTACTCTGAAGAGACTAAACCCATGCTGAATACCTCGCATGGTTTTGTACCCTGGGACGACCTTCACCATCCCGATATTTCTCAGACCAATGGGGAATTGGACGGACGCTGGATCTTTGTAAATGGCAACAACACCCCGCGTATTGCAAGGGTTAGCCTAAGTACTTTTGAAACAGAAGAGATCATAGAAATTCCCAATAGTGCGGGGAATCACAGTTCCGCCTTCATTACAGAAAACACAGAATATGTAATTGCCGGAACTCGTTTTGCCGTCCCTGTTCCACAAAGGGATATGCCTATTAATGAATACAAAGGCAATTTCAAAGGTGCATTGAGTTTTATAAGTGTTGCTCCTGACAATGGTCGAATGGATCTTAAGTTTCAGGTAATGATGCCCGGATTTAATTATGACCTGTCTCATCCGGGACGAGGTAAATCTCATGGCTGGCATTTCTTCAGCACCTATAATACGGAAGAAGCTAATACATTGATGGAGGTGAATTCTTCACAAAATGACAAGGACTTTATTGCTGCTGTTAACTGGAAAAAGATAGAAGAATACGTTAACAACGGCGGAGGTGAAAAAATGTCAACGGAATATGCTCACAATGTATATGATGAGGAAACTCATACCGGTACCAGTACTATGAAAAACGAGGTACTGACTGTTGATCCAACAGATGTGCCTGGAGCTATTTTCTTCCTTCCTACTCCCAAATCCCCTCACGGTTGTGATGTTGATCCCTCAGGTGAATACATTATCGGTGCAGGGAAACTTTCAGCTGATTTGACAGTGCACTCATTTACAAAAATGCTTGCGGCCATTGAAGCAGAAAACTTTGACGGAGATGCTTATGGTATTCCGATACTTAAGTTTGACGACATTATAGCAGGAATAGTAAAAAGTGGTGGACTCGGACCATTACACACTGAATTTGACGGAAACGGTAATGCTTATACCACCTTCTTTATTTCATCAGAAGTAGTGAAGTGGGCATTGGGCTCCTGGGAAGTTGTAGACAGAAAACCTACTTACTACTCAGTGGGTCACCTTATGATTCCTGGCGGAAACTCAAGAAAGCCTTTTGGTCAGTATGTTGTCGCGATGAATAAGATCACAAAAGACCGCTATTTGCCCACGGGGCCGGAAATGGAACACTCCGCACAGATATATGATATCTCAGGCGAGAAGATGGAATTGATTTACGATTTTCCAACTCACGGAGAACCGCACTATGCTGCTGGATGTCCGGCCGATCTGCTCCGGGAGAATTCCAAAAAATTCTATCGCCTAGATGAGAACAAACATCCATATGCGGTTTCCTCTCCTGACCAGGCTAAGGTGGAAAGGAATGGAAATGAAGTGCATATTTATATGTCTACCATTAGAAGTCATTTTACGCCTGATAACATAGAGGGTATAAAAGTTGGTGATAAGGTCTACTTCCATATTACCAATCACGAGCAGGACTTTGATGTACCACACGGATTCTCTATGATAGGTCAGAATACTTCTGAGATATTGGTCATGCCAGGTCAGACTAAGACCTCGCTTTGGGAACCTAAGAAAGTAGGGGTCTGGCCTTTCTACTGTACAGATTTCTGTTCTGCGTTGCACCAGGAAATGCAAGGATATGTAAGAGTTTCCCCGGCTAATTCCAATATAGAATTGTCCTGGTCTTTGGGTGAATAATCACCCGGTTTAACAGTAACAGTAAGCGGGCAGCTTAATACTGCTGCCCGCTTTAACCAGCCCTTATCAAGGAATTGTGCGAAAAATCTATAGTGACAATCCATTTAAATAGCTTATCATGAAGAAAGCAAGTGTACTCATGGCTTTAGGACCGCTGTTCTTACTCGGCCTGTATGCCTTACCATTGTGGAATATCATGCTCGGAGCACCTCAGTATCCGGATCCACTGGGGATGAATATTCATATCAATGGCATTCACGGGGTTAATGAATTTGATATCGCAAACATCGATAATCTTAATCACTACATAGGGATGAAAACGATACCAAAAGTAGAAGATATGTGGGAATTCAGAGTTTTTCCATTGGTAATTGGTATCATGATAGGTTTAGGAGTACTCATTGGCCTTATTAGTTATTTCAAAAATTTATCCCCAAACTGGTTTATTGGCTGGTTCATTTTGATGTCCATCTTGGGGATTCTCGGCATGTATGATTTCAATGCCTGGCTTATGGATTACGGTACCAATCTGGACCCTAACGCGATAATGAAACTTACCAATGCTGACGGTACACCCTTAACTTATAAACCACCACTTTTCGGACACGTTAAGATGTTGAATTTTGATGTGACATCTATGCCTGCATCCGGAGCCTGGATGATGTTCGTTGGAATGATGCTCACATTGGCCGCTTTCTTTGTTGGCAGGAAAGCTGTAAAAGCAGCGCCGGAAAGCGAAACAGTCCACGCACCTAAAGCAATTTAGAGCTATGAAATCTATTTCAGTACTCATAATAATTTTTACTTTGGGAATGCAGTCCTGCACCATCAGGCCCAAACCGATTGCATATGGTGAGGATGCATGCCACTATTGCAAAATGACCATTGTGGATCAACAACACGGTGCTGAATTAGTGACTCAAAAGGGTAAGACCTATAAGTTTGATGCCATGGAATGTATGCTCAATTACGGACCTGAATTAGGGGAAAAAGAGATTGCTCTTTATCTCTGCAACCATTATACAGAACCGGGTGAGTTGATCGGGGCAGAGACGGCTACATTTTTGATCAGTGATGGCATACCCAGTCCGATGGGAGCCTATCTGACGGCATTTGAATCTCAGCAGGAGGCACAGGAAGCACTGAAGACACATGGCGGCAAAATTTATAGCTGGATTGAATTACAAAAAGAATGGGACGACAACTATGTATACAGCAAATAATATCTTATTGGAACAGGGCTTTGGAGGCCTAAAAATTTGTAAGGTCAAGAAAACTGAAGCCAGTGAAATTTTAAGTATAAGCCTGGAAGCGGGACATATATTTCCGGAGCATATTTCGCATTCGGATGCCATTCTGCTCTTGCTTGAAGGAGAGGTTTATTTTGGCATAGATAACGAGGTTTTTAACCTGGTGCCATTTCAGCTTTTTGAATTTAAGGCCTACACAAAACACTATGTAAAGGCCCTCACAAATTCCAAATTTTTAATTATCAGATAGGGCTTATTATGAAAGGATTTGCAACCACAATTTGCATTGTGTTTGGTCTGGTATTGTCCAATAATCAGATCGCCCATTCTCAGGATAAATCTGTGTTGGGCGGAGAATTCGGTCTGCCGCTATACCAGAACTATAATGGTATCTTTATGGATACGGATTACGTATTCAGTGGATGTGTTAAATACACTGTGTTTTAAATCGATAGATTATGCCATTTATTTATTATGCAATATTTCCATTATTCTTTCTCCTGGGAAATCCCGCGAAGGCAAAAACCATCGAGATCTGTGACTCATGTCCTATTTCCACTATTCAAGCCGGTATTGATCAGGCTTCTGACTTCGATACCCTTTTGGTTAAGAAGGGAACCTACAAAGAATTCAATTTAGTGATCGATAAACCATTAGTCATTTTGGGACAGGGCTATCCCCTTATAGATGGGGAAAATAAGGGAGAAATTCTCACTATCGTTTCAGACAATGTTACCGTTGATGGTCTTTTCATAATAAATGTTGGTGTCAGTTACACCAAGGATTACGCTGCCATTCGTGTAGTAAAAAGTAAAAATTTCCGGATTCAAAACATAGTCCTTGAGAAGTTGTTTTTTGGAATCTATATCGAAAAATCTAACCACGGAAAGATCTTTAACAATAAGATCATCGGCGAGGCCCGGGATGAATACAATTCAGGTAATGGCATACAACTCTGGTATTCGAATCATGTGGAGGTGGAACGCAATATTGTACAGGGTGTAAGAGATGGAATTTATCTGGAATTTGCCGATTTTGTTGAGATCAAGGACAATACGAGCAGAGACAACCTTCGCTATGGTCTTCATTTTATGTTTTCCAATGATGATCTCTACACCGGCAATACATTTGAAAATAACGGTGCAGGAGTGGCTGTAATGTTTTCAAAAAGGATCAAAATGCATGGCAATGTCTTTAGAAAAAACTGGGGTACGGCTGCCTATGGAATGCTGTTAAAAGAGATCAACGATGCGGAAATTGTCGGGAATACTTTTGAGGACAACACCATTGGCATCAACATCGAAGGGTCGAACCGTATCGTTTACAGAGGAAACGATTTCAGGAATAACGGCTGGGCGGTCAAAGTACTTGGAGCCTGCTATTCAAATGAGTTTACCCATAACAACTTTTTGTATAATTCCTTTGATATCTCCTATAACAGCAGGTTGAATGATAATGTCTTCGATAGAAATTACTGGAGCAACTATACGGGCTATGACCTGGACAAAGATGGTATTGGTGATGTTCCACACCGGCCGGTAAAATTATTTTCCTACATTGTTAATCGAACGCCGGAAACTATCATTCTTTTGCGCAGCTTGTTTATGGACATCATTGATTTCTCTGAAAAAGTTTCTCCTGTTTTTACTCCGGACAATCTTTTTGATGCAAATCCACTAATGAAAAACACTTATGATAGAGGTTAAGGATTTTCATAAAAGTTTTGGCAAAAACGAGGTTCTCTGCGGAATAGACCTCAAAATAAAACCAAAGCGAATTGTGGCAGTACTGGGGCCTAACGGTTCAGGAAAAACAACGTTGATCAAATCCATTCTCGGTATGGTTATTCCCAGCAAGGGAAGTATTTCCATCTCCGGGACTAATATCAAAAACCAATGGAAATATCGCAAGCAGATTGAGTACCTGCCTCAGATAGCTAATTTCCCCGGCAATCTTAAAGTCAGGGAACTCATTAATATGATCAAAGATCTTCATCCTACGCCGAGCAACGACGTTCAGCTGGTAGATCTCTTCGGCTTGCAGCCCTTCCTCAATAAAAAACTAAGCACCTTGTCAGGCGGAACGAGACAAAAGGTGAATATCGTACTCGCTTTTATGTTTGACAAACCATTGATCATTCTGGATGAACCGACCACCGGACTGGACCCACAAGCATTGATTCATCTGAAAGAGCTTATTCAATACGAAAAGGCCAATGGGAAAACCATTTTGGTGAGCTCGCACATTATGCATTTTGTGGAGGAGGTAGCCGACGAGATCATCTATCTCCTTGAAGGAAAGATCTATTTTAAAGGAAGTGTGGAAGAATTGAAGAAGCAGACAAATCAAAATGATGTTGAACATGCCATAGCGGCCATAGCAGCTAACTCAGCCCATGTTTAAGATCTTAAAATACAGCTTTTTTGATTTGATTCGCAGTAGATGGAGTTATGTGTATTTATTATTCTATATAGCCCTGGGCTTTACGCTTCTCTTTCTTAATAACGACCTCTCCAAAGCAGTTATCACCTTGATGAATATCATAATCGTATTAGTTCCATTGATCGGCACTATTTTCGGCATTATGTACTATTACAATTCCAGAGAATTTACGGAATTGCTTATTGCACAACCAATACGACGGTCCTCTATTTTCCTGGGTCAATACCTGGGCGTTGCCGGATCACTGACACTCAGCCTGGTTATTGGCCTGGGCCTTCCATTTGTTCTTTACGGACTATTCAAAAGCAACGCAATTTGGGATTTCAGCCTGCTGATCATTACAGGTGCTTTCCTTACGGCAATCTTTACCGCACTATCCCTGAACATTGCCATTGTTAACGAGAATCGTATTAAGGGATTTGGATATGCCATCCTTATGTGGCTCTTTTTTGCGGTCCTTTACGACGGATTGTTCCTGCTGATATTAATTGTGTTTGAAGCGTATCCCCTGGATAATTTTTCACTGATTGCCACCTTGTTGAACCCTATCGATCTGGCGCGAATATTGATCTTGCTCAAACTCGACATTTCGGCCCTGCTCGGCTACACTGGTGCCGTCTTCAAATCGTTCTTCGGCACTAGTTCAGGTTTGACCATATCCATCCTCATGCTGAGCTTATGGACGGTAATACCCGTTTGGACCTATCTGAGAAAAGCAAAGAGGAAAGACTTTTAAATTTTGCTATAAATAGTTCGGTACCGATAAGAAGTCTTTATAACTTCCTCTGGAAGGATGCTTTTTGGTCTCCAGCACAGTCTTTTCGCCTGAACTTTTGATCATTTCCAGGATCGATTGTTTCCTTTGCCCGTAATTGTTTCCTTTTCCCCATGCAATTAATACCATATCGGCCTTTCCCAGGGCATCTTTGATGTAGTAATCATTCTCCGGGCCGATGTGCTTCTCCTTACCGGAGAAATCCTTCTTCTGAATAAATGCAAACTGGTTCACTATGATCATTTCCGAAACATCTTCAAATTCCTGATAGCCCGAATTGAATATTAACCTCTCCAGAAACTGGACGGATTTATCTGCCTTCGCTTCATTGGCATCGCTTGGGTTTTGCATGATGACACAAAGCAGCTTACCATGGCCCCTTTCGGGATTATTAATTTTTAAACGATAGCGGAATTTACCGCAGTCTGAAAAAGTTGCGGCTATTTTTAGATTATCTAAATGGCGGTAGATCAACTTGAATAGAATTTGAGAGATTATACAATGGCCAGTGCCATCTCCACCATTTGTTCAAAGTCCCGTTCACGTTCCTCATTACTGCAGTGCTCACCACTTACTTTTGAGTCTGAAATCGTCAGGATACTGAGTGCTCTAACCTTGTTTTTGGCCGCTACTGTGTAGAGTCCGGCCGATTCCATTTCTGCACACAAAACCCCGTATGAAGCCCAGAGCTTGTAGCTGTCGGGGTCTGCATTGTAAAAGCTGTCCTCAGACATAACATTACCTGCTTTGATCGGGATCTGGTGTGTCTCGGCATACTGCACAGCTTTCCTGAAAAGTTCGAAGTTAGCTGTGGGGGCAAAGTTTTGTCCTTGAAAACGCAATTGATTAAGAGATGAATTTGTAGAAGCTGCCATGGCCAGAACAATATCCCGGATCCTGACGTCTTCCTGGTAAGAACCGGCTGTACCCACTCTGATGATGGTTTTTACCCCATATTCCATAATGAGTTCATGGATATAGATCAGGGCTGATGGTATTCCCATGCCACTGCCCTGAACAGAAACCCTTTTTCCCTTATATGTGCCGGTATAACCCAGCATTCCCCTGACCTCCGTATAGCATCGGGCATCTTCCAGAAAAGAATCTGCTATCCATTTCGCTCTTAAAGGATCGCCCGGAAGCAATACTATTTCTGCGATGTCTCCTTTTTTTGCCCCAATGTGTAAACTCATAATGCTAAGGTCCGTCAATTATTTTTATTCCGGAAGATGTACCCAGCCTGGAGGCTCCCAATTCGATATATCTGAGTGCCGTTTCCCGGTCCCGAATTCCACCGGATGCCTTGATCTGGATCTGATCGCCCACAACTCGTTTCATGGCGATCACATCTTCAAATGAAGCACCCCGGCTGCCAAATCCGGTAGAAGTTTTCACAAAATCAGCGCCGGAATCCAGAACCAGCCGGCTGGCTATTTCAATCTCCTTATCCGAAAGATAGCAGGTTTCGATGATAACCTTTAACAAGGCATTATCAATACTCTTTTTTATTAAGCTGAGTTCGTCTTCTACCTGCTGGTGCCATCCCGATTTAAAGAACCCTATGTTCATCACTACGTCTATTTCATCAGCTCCATGTTCTACCGAATATTTTGCTTCTGCCACCTTGGATTCCACAGACATGGCCCCTAGTGGAAAGCCTGCCACGGCAGCGAGTTTGATGGACGTTCCACTCAATTCTTCGCTTGCCAGGGGAACATAAGAGGAGTTTACACAAACTGCATAAAAGTTGTAATCTTTTGCCTCCTGGCACAGCGCTTTGATTTCCTGTTCCGAGGCCGTCGGTTTCAGCAAAGTATGGTCTATGTATTGATTCAGATCCATTTATAGCTATTCGCGTCCGAAGCGTTCAAATGCAGCCCGGTCCAGGGCTTCCTGGTGATCAGGATGGGCAATTGAAACCAATGCTTTTGCCCGTTCGTATAAGTTTTTACCAAAAAGGTTTACCACCCCGTATTCCGTCACTACATAATGTACGTGAGCCCTGGTGGTTGTAACCCCTGCACCTTGTTTGAGAACAGGAGTAATTTTTGAAACTCCCCTGCCGGTGGCCGAGGTGATGGCAATTATCGGCTTACCACCTTCGGAAACGGTTGCGCCACGAATAAAATCCATCTGCCCACCTACACCTGAAAACTGACGCGTTCCAATCGTATCTGCGCAAACCTGGCCTGTCAGGTCTATTTCTATAGCACTGTTGATGGCGGTTACTTTAGGATTTTGAGCAATGAGGGCCGTATTATTTGTATAGGCTGCTTCCTTAAAGTGGACCAATGGATTATCATGAACAAAGTCATAAAGCTTTTGAGACCCTGCTGCGAAAGCCGTTACGATCTTGTTTGTTTTTATCTCTTTGTCCTCACCTGTAATATTCCCATTCTCTATAAGCGGCAGGATACCATCTGAAAACATTTCAGTATGTACTCCAAGTCTCCTGTGGTTTGTAAGGTTGCTGAGTACTGCATTGGGGATATTACCAATACCGAGTTGTAAGGTAGCTCCGTCTTCTATTAATTCGGCCACATTTTTACCAATATGGTGTTCCAGATCCGAAATTTCTCCCATTGGATGGCGATGGATGGGTTCATCTACTTCTATGGCCAGATCGATGTTGTTCTTGTGTATAATCCCATCTCCATGGGTTCTCGGAACCTGAGGATTTACCTGGGCAATTACTTTCTTGGCCTTCTGAACGGCCGGAAGAACAATGTCTACTGAAACGCCTAATGAACAATAACCATGTGTATCCGGCGGTGAAACCTGTACCACGGCCACATCCAGGGGGAGGATATCACGTCTGAATAAAAGGTGTATTTCACTCAGGAAAATCGGAATATAGTCTCCCTGATTGGTATTAACTGCTTTACGGACATTTCCGCCAACAAAACAACTGTTGATCTTAAAGGACTTTTTATAGGGCGACAATGCATATTTCACCTCGCCTTCTGTATGGATGGAGATGATCTCTACATCACTTAATTCTTCATAGCGATCACATACAGCGTTGATCAAAGTGTTGGGTGTCATTGCGGCACCTTGGAGGAATACCCGATCTCCGGATTTAACAACGGAGGCGGCTTCCTGGGTACTTACAATTTTCATATAGTATAATTTAGGTCAGAACAATATTTTCAGTTTATCTCATGGATGGTGACATTCCATTGAAGATGAGGCAACAGGATTCATCGGTTTAGGGGAAACATAGGGAATTCCCAGTCCCATTCCTCTTAAAATAAAAAGCAAACCAATGATAACTACAAAAACAGGCACTAGTCGTCTAATACGACTGCGGAAGGATGACTTAACAACCCTGGCCAGATATACGGCAAGAGACATTAAAGGCACCGTGCCCAATCCAAAAAAGGCCATATATGCAGATCCCATCCAGGGGTCGGCCATGGCTACAGCTCCCAACAAGGCCATATAAACGAGCCCGCATGGAAGGAAACCATTAAGGAAACCTATAGCGAAAAAGGCATCGGGGGTCTTTCTCTGTAAAGTCTTTCCCAGTACTTGTTTAAGGCGCCCCACATATTTATAGATCCAGGGGGATAAACGGTCGGCGCCAAATTTTTTAAATGGGATCAGCACTATCAGGATCATAACAACCCCCATGATGATGGATAGTTTTTGCTGTGCACCAAATAAATTTAACCCGCTGCCCAGTAATCCGAAGAACAATCCCATACTGGCATAGGCCAGTAAACGGCCTATGTGATATACGCTTAACTGCAGGCCACTCTTAATATGATTACTGCGGTCTACCGGTAAAACAAAGGCAATGGGTCCGCACATGCCTATGCAGTGCAGACTTCCAAGCAATCCCAGTACCAGTGCAGAATACAGCATAACTAATAGGTAATACTTTTTTTGACCAGGTAATTTTCCCCCTGATGTTCCCAGGCAATTCGGATGTCCCAGCGACCACCCAACAAACGATCGTCAGGTATGAGCAAATGTGCATTGGATAAACTTATGGCTAAGTTAAAATCCAAGTGTTCATTGGATGGTCTGTATAGGGACACTGTTCCCTTGGCATTTTGATTTTTTACTGATTCGGGAATGTCTATGATCAGCCCTTCTTCGGATTCGCGTACTACAAATCCCGAAGCAAATTCCCTGGCATTTTCCGTAGCATCTATTTCATCCTGGTAGACCAATTCTTCCTGGTAATAATCATCGGTAACCAGATGGTGATTGGCTCTTTTGTCTGTACTGGCTATAATTACGAAATACAGAATAAACCCAATAAAGCCTGCAAAGGCTATAACTATTCCCCAACCCCAGTTAATCTTCATATGTAGCAGATTTTGATTCTAATCATATCAGTTATAATTCCTCGGTGCCAGAAACCGGGCCGTTGTGGTCTCAATCAGGTTTTCACCGCTATATACCCCTATCCTTAGCTGGTCTTTATCTCCATCTAGTCCGGCATTATTTATTTCTATAAACAGAGTACCTTGAGCCAGGTTCTGTGCAGGCACCAGAAAATTCTCATGGGTCACCACTTCAATGGTCCCATTATGCGATAGCAGTTTAAAACTGACATCGGATATGTCTTCGTTGGTCTTATTGATGAGCTTATAGGTATATACATTGCTGATGATATTACCTTCCTTACGCTCATAGAGCTGCCCGGGTAATCTCAGTATATTAGCTTCCAGATCATTCCTTAAAAAAAGCATGCCAACCAGTATGCCTGTCAAAATGGTCAGCACCGCCGTATACCCTTTTAGCCTGGGTGTGAAGGTGAATTTAGATTTCTTTACAATATTCTCTTCACTTGCATAGCGGATAAGTCCTTTGGGCTTGTTGATCTTCTCCATGATGGTATCGCACTCGTCAATACAGGCGGTGCAGTTCACACATTCGAGCTGGGTACCATTCCTGATATCGATGCCGGTAGGGCATACGTGAACACATTGAAAACAGTCTATGCAATCCCCGTGTCCCAGTGCGTCGCGGTCCTCGTTCTTCCTGAATTTTTTCCGGCCCTCGCTGCCTTCACCGCGTTTGTGGTCATAGGCCACCACTATAGATTTATTATCGAGCAGTACACCTTGCAATCTTCCATACGGACACGCTATGATACACACCTGTTCCCTGAACCAGGCAAAAACGAAGTAAAAGACGGCCGTAAATATGAGTAGCGGTACGAGGGTTCCCATATGTTGTGCGGGCCCATCGGTTACGTACATCATCAGCTTATCCGTCCCGATGATATAGGCCAGGAAGATGTTGGAAATCAGGAAAGAAATCAAAAAGAATATGATCCATTTAAAAACTCTTTTCCTGATCTTGACCGCATTCCATGGCATTTTGGCTAATCTCAGCTGTGCACCTCTGTCACCATCTATCCAGTACTCTATTCTCCGGAAGACCATCTCCATAAAAATGGTCTGCGGGCACATCCAGCCACAGAATATTCTGCCATAGGCTACTGTGAAGAGGGCAATAAAAATAACCCCGATGATCATGGATATCACAAAGAGGTGAAAGTCCTGGGGCCAGAAAGGAAAACCAAAAATATTAAAACGGCGCTCCAGAACGTTGAACATAAGGAACTGGTTGCCATTGATCTTGATGATCGGTGCAGCGAAAAGGAAGATCAAAAGACCGTAGCTTACCCACTTCCTGGCATCATAAAAACGACCACTGGGTTTCTTTGGAAAGATCCAGGCCCTTTTGCCTTCTTCGCTGATCGTTGCGATGGAATCCCGGAATCTTTCGTCCATAGCTTTATAGCTTCTAGCTTGTTTCTCTTAGTTCACAACTACTGTAGTTGAGTCAACCTCCGTTTCCGGTGTTTCCTCAGCAGGAGCCTCCTCTGCAGGGGCTGCATTCTCGTCAACCCAAATATCGCCTTCAGCTGCTTTGGGGTTGGCAGGAGTAGTGCCCTGGAATGTGAGCAGATAACTGGATACCTGCGCCATTTCCGATGGCTTAAGAGTTTGCTTCCAGGCAACCATTCCCTTGCCTGCCCGGCCGCCTTCGGATACGGTATTAAACACATTTTTGATGCCACCTCCCGAGATCCAGTATTCATCCGTCAGATTGGGTCCAATACCACCTCCGCCATCTGCCATATGACATACTACGCAATTGGCCTCGAATATTGCTTTTCCGGCATTGAGGTCAGAAGCATCGGTCAACAGCTCAACAGTATTGACATCTATGAGATCTTTGGCGGTCTTTTTGTATTCCTCTATTGCCGCCTGGGCCGCTGCCACTTCACGCTCGTATTCGGTGTCCTGATCATAGTCGCCAAAAATGTGGAAACGCGCCAGGTAAACCACACCAAAAATGATGGTAACATAGAACAGATATACCCACCATGGGGGCAGTTTGTTGTCCAATTCCTTGATCCCGTCATAGTTGTGATCCAGGATAATTTCACCCTCTTCTTCTACAGGTTTGGTGCCTGCGAGTTTCGAATACATTCTTTTACCCCATGCCCATCCGCCAGATTCTGACCTGGCATTGAGGTATCTTAGCTTGGCATCTTCATCAAGGGTTTGATACAGTACGTTCTCTATGGACTTTAATATCACCTCTATTGCTATCTGGATAAGAAGTACCAGCAGCAGGAAGAATTGTGTGATGGGGTACTTAATAAATGCCGGTTGATCCCCTGAATCGATAAAATACTCCATCAGACCGAAAATGATAAAGAAAACTACTGGGATCCGTATCCACCATGGAAACATATTTTTCATTAGGTTTGGTTTTTAGGTTGATTATTATCTAATGGCAGTTCACTCATTTCCTTAATGTGCTTACGTGATGCGGTAAATACCCACCAAAACAGTACAGCAAAAAAGCAAAAGAATATGAGCAGGGAAATGATCGGATAGGTCGCGATGCCGTCGATACTTTCCATATGATTTTTAATGAATTTTAGCATGACCTATTTGTTTTCAGTTAATAATTTATCTCCGTCCTTGACCTTAATATCGGTACCCAGTCTCTGCAGGTAGGCGATCATGGCAACGATTTCCCTGTCCCTCATTTCAATGAATTCCAATCCGTTCTCCTGAGCATACTTTTTGTCTGCCTCGTAAGATTTTACGAATTCAGGATCGGAGTAGAGATTCTTTTCAATCTGGAGTGCCTGCTCATCCATAGAAGCCGGAGCATTGGCGATATCTTCTTCTGTATAGGGGACTCCAAGACTTACCATTACCCGCATCTTGGACTGGATCTCACTTCTGTCGTGGCGGTCGCGCACCAGCCATTGATAGGCAGGCATTATAGAACCTGAAGAGGTGCTCTGAGGATCATACATATGGTTCAGATGCCAGTTATC
>CAJHXL010000093.1_pt1 | contig 36004 bp, 35 predicted proteins | sample 9198601 | NCBI WGS metagenome assembly CAJHXL01 (sample SAMEA7708277, study PRJEB35096) | sediment metagenome | biome: marine neritic benthic zone biome [ENVO:01000025]; feature: sediment [ENVO:00002007]; material: shallow marine sediment [ENVO:03000034] sea grass bed [ENVO_01000059] ...
GTTCTTCGTTCTTCGTTCTTCGTTCTTCGTTCTTCGTTCTTCGTTCTTCGTTCTTCGTTCTTCGTTCTTCGTTTATAGTAAAGTACAAAAAGATAAATCGCGAAACCCGAATAGAGTAATCCGAGTATCAAATTCATGAACTGATCGTACTGACTGTAATGTTGAAAAACAAAACGGCCGGCATATATAAAAATCAGCAGCCCCAGCATAGAGCCAAAGCCAATTCCTCCGATATAGGATGTATAGGATTTCCAGCCATTTGAAAGAGAATTTCGGGTACTCAGCACCCGGTTCCAGCTCATCCAGAATGGTACGTGCAATGGATTCAGCAGGCTGAGCAACAGACCTAACAAAAACGAAGATCTGATCGCCGGAAATAATACAACCCCTACTTCCGGGTTCAGGCTACTGGTCTCCTGAATAAATGTTGTTATAGCAAGATATACCAGTAACAGCATTCCAAGCGGCAATAGATACTTAAAGACGCTGTGCCTGATATTCATCCTGCTATCGCCCCATAAGGTAAGTCTTACCACCAGTAATTCAACAAGTACAACAGCCAGGGCAAACCAGACAGCATCCTCGATACTTTGGCGTGAAGCAATATAGAAAGCAGTCAGGTTCAGTGTCCCTATGGGCAAAGAGCCCAGAAAGCTAATCGCCAACCCCAAAGAACCTGTTTTAATATATGCTGTCATGCTTATTTACTACTCTGTTTATCTAAACTAAATATGCAAATTTTAAAATATGCCTACTATCTTCTCAAATTTTTTACTTTATCCCAGTTCATATCGGCTTTATCCCTCAATGTTTCGGGGGATTCAGCCAGCCAGGACTGCAGCGTATTGTTCCTGCCTGAATTATAAAACAGGTAAAGTTTAGAATCTCTGATCTCGAATGTTTCCGGATTTACCGAAACTTTTTTAGACGATACTGCCATGGCATAGGCGCAATAACCCCCGTATTGTGGAATAAATGCCTGTGGTTCTGCCAGGAAAGCTTCCATGTTCTCTTTGGTTAAAAATTTGTACTGTACACCATCGTGAACGGCAACAAAAGAATCAGAACCCGCTAAGGCCTCATTGTCAAAATAAGCTACCACATCATAGCCAGCGGCAGCAAAGCCTTTTTTGGTATGATAATCAACAGATTGACCGAACCCGCTATAACAAACAAAAATCACAAGTAAAAAAAATAACCTTCTCATTCCTTCAATTAATATATGCTGGATGGCTTGTCCAGTTTTTGTATTTCAGACACCTCAATCTTCAGCCTCGGCCAGTCTCCTGTTTGTTCCACGATGCCTTTGAGAACCGAAGGTTGGCCTATATATGGTAATATGTCTTTATTGATAGGGTTTCCTTTCATATCGGTGATCAAAAAATAGGTTTGGCTATTGTTTTCGTTATTTCTTACCAGAACGGGTGGCATGCCTCCGGAAATGCAACGGGCTGCACAACTCCGGTGAATCTTACCGTATCCGGGTTTCATAACACCAAAGTAGCACTTTGGGTCAACTATCTCACCTTCAATTAATTGCTCTCCTAAAGATACGGGCTCAGCTATCTTGCTAATGTCAGCTGAGGCCATCGTCACACGTGTGCTTTCATCAATTTGCAGCAGGGTTTGGCCGTTATAATAGATTAGATTTCCCTCAATGGTCAGTTTCTTGTGGATGAGACTTCCCTCCTCTTCCATGATCTTGTCCAGATAAGGATTGGCACCGTACTTCCCAAAACCTAACAAAAGGATATCCTTATACTCTCCCGGGGCTAACACAACCCGAAGCATTGGATATGGCATCTTGTAATAGACTCCCGTAATGCTTGTATTCGTGTCAAACTCGAATGAACTGTTAGCCGCCGGTTTTTGGAAATAGCTAAAACCTATACCTGCCAGTACCAATAATAGTACTACTATCAAGAGATACCTTTTAAGAAGTCTTTTTGTCCTCGGTCCTATTTGATTGGCATACCCAACGTAAAACTCATCTCTCTTCTCCATAAGCTATAATATGACGGGGGTTATTTCAGTTCCTTCAGGCCGTGGTTGTGGATCAATGTATACTTCTCCATCTTGTAGTTTTAACCTGTATGTGGCAATCTTTTCTGTGAAAGGAGGGGGGGACTGTCCATTTTGGGGAAGGTATTGGTAACCGTGCCAGGGGCATGTTACACAGCCGTCAATTATCTTACCCTCACCCAAGGGTCCTCCCTGATGCTTGCAAACATTATGTATAGCAGAAAGTTTCCCCTCATATTTGAAAACTGCCACCCGTTCTTTGCCTATAGTAAATATCCTGGCCCTATCCTCACCGATGGCTTCCGGCTTACACAATTTAATCCATCCTGTATCATCTTCTAAACTTTTAGCCCGATCCTTGGCGGTTTCACGAATGGCCGCTGTAAGATGGAGTCCTGATACCATAACAAAACCCACCAAAAGGAGTCCCAGTGTAGCGTAAGAAGTCTCCTGTTGGAACGCACCTAGTAAAACGTGCAGGACGATCAGCACATAGGCCAGGTATACCATCATGTGCAAACCCTTCCAAATTCGTGGAGACAGGTTTTTAAGAAAGAAATCATGACTGGTAGAAGCCATCAGAAAAAGAATGATAAGGGCTAGAAATCCCAATACCTGAAAAGGAAAATTTGTAAGCGAAGTATAGTCCATATTTGCTGTGAATACCGAATATATGGGACTAACGTCACCGAGCGTGTGAAAATGGATGATGGAAAACGCTCCATGGATTAAGGCAGCCAGGAACATACTGACGCCGAGATGCCGTCTGTTGTACAACAGAGGAAGAAAATCCGGATTCAGCCTGCTAAGTGGTCCGATGACCAAAATCAGATGAAGCATCAGAATGGCCAGCGATCCAAAGGCCCTAATAATTATGGTCTCTGCCGTCATTTCCGGATTGAAGCCAAGGCTGATTCCAAAGAACAACAGTAGATACAGAAGCATCCCGATAGCGATGTACCTGTCATATATCTTCTTGTGGCGATTCCAAATAACCAGCTTATAATCTAATCCCATTTCAATTCAAGTCTTTTTATTTCGGTCTCCTTTATGGCATCGTAAAGAATGATTTCTTCCGGCCTGGTATTTAGATTATATACATAAGTTCCTACACCCTTTAACTGACCCAGCAGTCTGTCTTTCTGACCATTACTACCCGGAATATATACCAAAACTGAGGCATTCTTCAGAGGTTCACCCAGTATCAATTGTAGCTTATTACCCTCCGCGGACTCTAATACCGTGGCCGTCAACCCTGCTTCTTCATAGACCAGCTTTTGGTCATTTGTAGCAATAGATACTGTGTCTCCATGGCCATATTGGTTAAATGATACATCTTTTAGAGAAAAATAGATGGCCAGGGGTAAGATGATAATTATCGATAACCAGACCCATCTGTGGATATGTCGTTGCGATCTATTCATTTTTATGCCTTTTAGCTCGGAAAAGATTAATGAGTAGTAAAGGCCATACCGCTATGCATCCGGGAGTAAGCAATAGTCTTACCACCCAGCGGCTCTCTTTCAACAGCGGATCTACCTTGGACGCACCAGCGAAAATAAAGTAAAGGGCAAACAAAAGGCCGAGTGCAAAATAGATCGCCAAAATTGTGAGAAAAATATTTATGACTGCCTCCATTCAGATCAGATTTACATCGGTTATAATCTCCAGAACTGCCGGCCCTTTTTGCTTGAAAAGTGCTTCCATTGCCTGGTCTAAAGCTTCCGTCTTCTCTACCTGCTGTCCCCAGGCGCCACATGATCGTGCAAATTCAGCGAAATCAGGATTGCTCAGAGAAGTTTTCCATACATCAAACTCTCCGGCTCTTTGTTCCTTAGAGATCTTGCCCAGTTCGGAGTTATTCAAGATAATCAATTTCACAGGCATTTGGTATTTTACCAAAGTGGTTATCTCTGCCAGATACTGACAAAGTCCACCATCACCTGCCACAGCCACTACCGGTTTTGAATCACCTACTGCGGCCCAGGCACCCATAGAGGCCGGCAACGCAAATCCTATAGAGCCCAGATAACCAGACATAATAAAGTCCTGCCCTTTTGATTCGAAATACCTGCCAAAAGAATAGGCATTATTACCCACATCTACGCACATTACGGCTTCGCCAGGAGTATGCTTATTCATCGACTCGAAAACAGCAATGGAACTGATGCCCTTATCCGATGTCTCCCCCAAACGCTTTTTCTTTTCCTTCCTCCATATATTCCAACGGGATGCGATTTCCGCTTTCTGATCGAGGGATGGTTGGTGTCCGGCTAATTCATCTTCAAAGATCTCGAGTGTTCTGGATATTTCACCCCATACCGCCACATCGATCTTATGAAATTTACTTAGGGCAAGTGGGTCGAAATCTACCTGGATAATGGGTTTCTTCGGCGTTATCCCTGTATGATTTGAAAAAGAAGCCCCAAAAACAATGAGGAGGTCCGCTTCATTCATAAACCAGGAGGCGATAGGTGTACCACTCCTCCCCAATACGCCACCGCCCAGGGGATGAAGGTCTGAAATAAGGCCCTTACCCTTAAAAGTAGTAACTACCGCAGCATTTAGAAATTCTGCAAATTGAACGATCTTTTCCTTGTGAAAGCGCGCGCCGTGGCCCATAATGATGAGCGGTCTTTTCGCCTGCCTGATGAGATCAACAGCTTCCTTAGCAGCCTCCTTTGGCGGCGCGATCTCCATAGAGGTGATACGCTTTTCAGGATCCTGAGCCGTTTCCCAGTCTGGTGGTAATATCTCCTGCACCTCATCCGGAAAGGTGAGATGTGAAACATCACGTTTAAGTATAGCGTGCTTTACCGCCAGTGACATAAGTTCTGAGTGTTTGCTATCACTTTGTACCCTGTGATTGAATTCTGCTACCGAACTGAATGCCTGGATCAGATCTACTTCCTGAAAATTGCCGGTGCCCACAACCTGTGTCGCTACCTGGCCTGTAAGTGCAAGCAAAGGTGCACGATCCACTTTAGCATCCCACATTCCAGTATACATATTGGTTGCCCCCGGGCCAGCAATAGAAAAACAAGCTGCAGGTTTACCGGTCAGCTTTCCATATGCCGATGCTGCAAATGCGGCCGCACCTTCATGTCGTATCCCATAAAAATTTAAGCTGCCCTGTTGTTCCAGCCTGTTCATGGCATCGGCCAGGCCTAAATTCGAGTGCCCGACCATCCCAAAAACTTTGGTAACACCCCAATTGACCATCGTTTGGGCCATAAGATCTGAAACTGTAGTCTGATGAGGTTCCTCTTCCTCCAGGGCAACAAAGATGGCTCCGTTTTCTTCTTTTACTTCAAAAGTTTCCACTCCATCGTCATAGCCACCGGGTGGTTTCCCCGTACACGGGTGAAAGTCCCATCCATGCCAGGGGCACCGCAACAAACCATTCTCAATTGAGCCTTCTCCCAATGGCCCACCCTGATGTGGGCACTTATTGTCCAGGGCGGAAAATTTCCCCTCGAAATGGGTAAGACAGAGACCTTTATGCCCCGCAGTAACTGTTTTGACCCTGCCTTCTGGTAAGTCTGTTGTTTTGTCGAGTATTTTGTACCACTTCATATCCTGATCTTTAGCACTTTTGCGTTACTTCAATAATTTCTTCACCACTTTCTCAATAGTGAGTCCCTGAACTATTATGGAGAATACTACCACTGCATAGGTAGCAAAGATGACCGCATCTCTGAATGGATTTGGTGGTAGGGTGAGTGCCAATGCAATCGAAATACCACCCCTGAGTCCGGCCCAGGTAAGTATTAAAGTTTCCTTTCCTGAGCTTCGATTTTCCTTTTTCAGGAAGATATTGGAAAATGTAATGGCCAGATATCTCGAAACCAGGACAGTCACAATGGCAAATAGTCCGGCGCGTAAGAAATTGATCTCAAAATTAATAACCAGTATTTCAAGTCCGATCAGTACAAATAATATGGCATTCAATAGTTCATCCAGAATTCTCCAGAAGACATTCATATTATCTACAATTTCCTCGTTTTGACAACGTCGGTGCAAATAATCTCCAATCATCAACCCAAGCACCACCATTGCCAGCGCCCCGGATACGTGAATAAATGATGAAATGGCATAGCCACCCATCACCAGTGCAATGGTTATGTGAACCGCAATAATGGGTGAATTATAGATCTGTTTCAGCATATATATACCGATGACTCCCAGAATTAGTCCCAGTGCAACACCACCAAAAGCCTCCCGAACAAACTCCAGACCTATTTCACCAATACCAAAGGATTCACCACCACCCATGGTATAAAGTGTCAGCAGGGAGATGAATACTACAATCCCTACTCCATCATTAAACAAAGACTCCCCCACTATTTTGATTTCCATTTCCTTGGGCGCTCCTGCCTTTTTCAAAAGAGATAAGACCGCGATGGGGTCCGTTGGAGAAATGAGTGCCCCGAAAACCAGGGTGCCCAGATAGGAAGGTTCCATACCCAAAGCATCCATAAACAGGTAGAAGGCACCTCCAATTAATGCAGTTGATATCAAAACACCTACCGTAGCATATACAAGAACCGTTGCCCTCTCCTTTCGCAGTTGCGAAAGGTCTACATGAATTGCTCCTGCAAATAATAAAAAGGAAAGCAGGAAATCAAAGAGGATCGTCTTGAAGTCCAGTTGCTCCACCAAAGAACAAATTTGAAGAAATGTATCCCTGCTTACAAAGTTCAGGAGCCCTATCAGAATAGAGGTCACAATGGCAAGGATCATTACCCCGATGGTATCAGGGAGACGAAGAAACTTTCTGTTCAGGTAGCCAAATAAGGCTGCCAATGCCACAATAGCCGAAAAAATCTGAAACATAGTTGGTCTTTATTTCGGTTGAATCCTATTAGCCTATCGCTTGTGTTCAGGGCTGTCAAAGCCAGCCTGACACCCGGCAGCCCATTCATCCGGTTGATTTCCATAAGCTGGGATCCCGCCATTATCTTTTAGCATTCTTGCCAAATGAAGACAGTTCCAAACCAGGAAAGTAGTATTCCTGTTAGTGAAGTCGTTTTCAGGACCACCGGAACCTTCATCCCTATATGATGGTCCTGGCCCTGCTTCACCCATCCAGCCGGCATCCGCTTGTGGCGGAACTGTATATCCTATATGAGAAAGAGAAAAAAGAATGTTCATGGCGCAATGCTTAACACCATCTTCATTACCGGTGATTAGTGTAGCCCCAACTTTGTCGTAGTCTCTATACTGACCTTTGCTATTAAACTGATGGGTATAGCCGTACATACGTTCCAGTGTCCGGTTACAAACTGAAGATTTTTCGCCCAGCCAGACCGATGTGCAAATAATCAAAATATCACAGGCGTCGATTTCTTTCTGGATCTGGGGCCAATCATCTTTGTCCCATTCCGGTGTCTTGGACATATCGAGCCCTAAGCCGGCCGGAATCTCGTAATCTACCGGGCGGATGATCTTAGTGCTAACACCATTAGCTTCAAAAATTCTTTGAGCTACCTGAATGAGTCCTTCAGTATGGGATAGGACCGGTGTGCGGTTAAGAGTACAGTTTAGAAATAATACTTTGAGATCATCATATGTGGCGGGGGGATTGGCACAATGCTTCTCTGTGAGCTGTTGCAGTTGTTCTGACATGTTGCTGTTGTTTAGTTGTTGTTAGCTAATGGGTCGGAGAATCTTTCAATATATTACTTTTTATGATCAATTGGCTGAAAGCACTGAATATTGTTGATTTGAATATATCTGTTTAGCAAATTAAAATTCAGCAAAACAATCTTTTCAAAAGATTGATTATCTTTTCGTTAATTTATTAAAGAAGAACTACTTAACCAAGGTATAACAAAAGGAATCACGATCGTGAAATTCAGACCAATCATATTCTACCTGATCCTTACAACGGGTTTTCAATTATATGCACAGGCTACCCTGACTATTGAGGAAAGGAACCAGAGGATCAGGGATAGATGGAATCGCAGTCTTGTAGATGATACGAATTACAGTTTTAATAAGGAGGCCAATAACCTCCTTGTACAAACTACAAGTGCTGTAGATCCCGGAAAAGCACTTTGTGTAGCCATGGGCCAGGGAAGAAATGCCCTATTTCTTTCCAGAACCGGCTGGGAGGTTACCGGATTTGACCTGGCTGATAGGGCTATTGCCCAGGCCGAGGCTAAGGCTAAGAAAGAGAATCTATCTCTGACAACAAAAATCGCGAGTTTTGAGAGCTTCGACTATGGAAGCAACCAATGGGACCTCATCACATGGCTCTATGGGGGCTGTCTGCAAATAGACGGGATTGGCAACAAGATCAAAGAAGCCCTGAAACCAGGTGGATTGTTTGTATTTGAATTCTTTCACCGCGAGGCGGGTATTTCGATGGATAGACCTCAATTTGGATGTACAACTAACAGTATAAGAGATATGTTTGTTGAAGAGGGAGGCTTTGAGGTGCTGCTATATGAGGAAAAAGAGGGCATAGCCGATTATGGTTTGGACAGCCATAAACTTATCTATATGGTTCTTTCTAAAAATTAATTATTTATCCCTGAATTAATTGCCCAGTTTTATGCGCTCCGAACGGTAGAGAATGTCGGTCTGACCCCAACCGGCTACTGAGCCATCGCCATTGACCGTTTTAAGATAAAGAGTAGCTTCAAAGACCTCCTCCTCTGTTTCGTAGTCCACCTCAACGATCTTGCCTGAGTGATTATCCCTGGGATACAGGTATCCCGAGGTAACCAAAATGTTGTTGGATTCTGGGAGATAGTCCACATCGCTCACTATGGAAGAATAAAAATCCTCTCCCCGCTCCTTCCCATATTGCCATACTTCACTTACGGTGCTGTTCTTCTCATCAACAATATATTCAACTGCTCTGGAGTACCGGTTTGTGTCTTTAAAATTCCTATAAGTCCCGTTGTCAAAGACAAGAAGATTTCCGTTTGGCAATAATTCCGGGGCATGGGGTCCCCAGGGGAAATCAAAGGAAACGGCGCTGGTCTCGCCCAACTGAATAGTAGCAGGATATGGAGCTCCCTTGTCATCAAGGGCAGTGAGTAAGTAGGGTCGGGTATCAGAACCTCTACCATCCCGGCCTGATCTTCCCCAGTTTTTATGTGGCGCCATGATCCATTGCAGTTCATCCTCCCAGCTGAGTTTGATAAGACCCTGGTTTTTCCCTGATACTATAATAGAATTGTCTTTTTCATCAAAAGCCAGACCGTTCATGTGAAGCCAGTCGCCCGGCCTAAAGAAATTAAGATCGTCACGGCTCACATCAAGATGTTTTGCCAGGTCCCATTCTTTCAATATTCCACCACTTTTGCGATCATAAAGAATGATAAAGTCGCTATCCGAGCTTAATACTCTGTTGCCCAGACGAATTACGGCATCGCGCTTGCCCACACAGATAAGGAGTCTGTCTCCCGGGATCTCTATCACATCGTGATGCATGCCATAATTGTTGTCAATATCAGTTTCACTAATGATTTTGCCCATCATGTCAAACTCATGGATTCTATGCCGGCTTACCATGAGCAGATTTCCGTTTGACAATTGTTGAAAAGGTGCCATCATTCCGCCATAAGCACTGAGATCCAAATACCACCTTACTGTACCGCGATCATCAAAGATCATCGGCATAGATCTGAATTTGCCATGATTGGCGTAATGGATATCGCAGCCGTGCCAGCCTTGTTCCATGGAGCTTCGGTCTATTTTGTCAATTTTGATCGAAGGCAGTATTTCCGGTACTGGTTGAGTTGGTACTATTACAGTGTCTGTTATCTGACCGGCCTCGTATTTAAGAGTCACTTCCACCTTGTTCCTTCGGGCTGGATACAATCCGAGGACAGGAAGTTGAAGACTGTCGGCTTTTACATCGTAGCTCTTTTCTATTGGTATCTTACCCAATACTCTTACCGATGCCTGCACCGGCATATCAGCCTTAATAGTGAGATAGGCTGTCAGGGGAGCAATCCCATGTGGATTGGGTTCCACTTCGATACTATAATCGAGAGCAGGATTACTGCAACCTATAAAAGTTATAATCAAAAAGAAAGGGATCCATCGCCAAAAAAAAGGGAGTTTATCGCAATTCATACGGACAATTTTCTTGGTGCTTTTTCAGGCTGCAAAGATACAGCTAATTTAGGAGTTCCCTGTTTTTAGAGCTGACATGAATTGCATGCCAAAATAGGTTTGCTATTATTAGAATTTGTACACGAAGCCAATGGAATAACTCCCATTTCCACTACGGAAACTAATATCGAAATGTTTCTTTTGGTAAGGAGTCGTGAATAAATAGGTACTTCCGATGCCAACCAGTGCGCCTGCCAATACATCCCAGATATCATGTCGATCGTTGAGTCCCTCAATTCTACTATAACCTACTAAACCAGCTAAAGCATATGCCGGTATGCCATATTTCCAGCCATAACGTCTTTGGACAAATGCTGCGCCCTGAAATGCAAATGACGTATGACCTGACGGAAAGGAAAGGCCTTCAGTTTTACCCTCCGGCCTTGGTTTGTTGATGGCGTACTTGAGAACCCAGGTTGCTGTCAGGTTCGCACTCACAGACTTTGCCAATTGCCAAAATCCCTCCTCATCATCGTTTTTTATGACCAATGCAATTGAAAAAGCCGTTGGAACAAATTGTGCATAGTCTCCAAATTTTTCCAGGCTTTGCTCCCTGAAAATTTCCTGGGGAGATTCATCAGCTTGTCCGAAAGCACAATAGCACAACAGAAGTGCAATAATTAAACTTGACTGCATCATATTGTAACTCTTAATAAAGGATGAGTATTACCACCTAAAACTTCTTCACGAAGTGAAAACCAACTGTTCCCTCTGAATACCGGGGGAGTAGGGTCATTTGGCTTTTTTTGAGAAATGGGTTCCACGGTATGAGGTAATCGTACTTATAAACCAGTTTTGTAACTAATATGCCGAGTCCGGCTCCTGCCAGCACATCGGAGAGATAGTGCCTGTTGTTCGCCATTCTGAAATATCCGGTGGCAATGGCGAATAGGTAGCCACTGTATGCCAATACCGGACTGGTGTTCTTGAACTCTTCATAGAGCACAGTGGCAGTGGCAAAGGCATGCGAAGTATGTCCGGAGGGCCATGATTTGGAATCAGTACCGTCCGGTCTTTGTTTGCCAACTGCTTTTTTTAATTGCAGTGTAAGGACATCAGTAATCAAAACGGATAGTGCAAGATTTTTAGATTGATCAAACCAGTGATTTTTGGCCTTGATGCCAATCAGGTCTGCAAGATACATTTGAGCTATGGGGATATTTCTGGTGTGGTCGTCAATTGAATTGTAATAATCGTCACCTACCTGGTTTCTGATGGTGATCTGAAGGTTATCCTCAAAATCGGTGTCCGATATCAGGATACCGGCCACCAGCAGTGAAGCAGGTACAATGCTGTATTTCAGCATCTTGTTCTCTTTGAACAGTCCGTTCTTTTGTGGAAGAAAAAGTGTATCCCCCTGCGACCAGCTGTTGCTGATCACACCAATAATAAAAAGAGGCAATAATAATTTTCGAAAGTAATTCTTAAGGTAGTTGTGGGCATAGGTCCTATACTGGCGGCCTAAAAGATCATTTAAACAAATCATAGTTGTTCTTTTAAATCTTCTAAACCTTGGTGCCCTTCTACATAGAGAACAGCTGAAGTCCGATAATTCCTGAGATAATTATTTCAGGTGGCTGATTTATTGTGCGGCTTGCCTGGTCTTGGCGAAGGAGGGAAGCGCTTGAATGTTGAAGTGTTGAAGTGTTGAGCCGTTTATTTGTTTAGGCGTTTAGGTGAACAATTGTTTTTTGTTGATATTTTAATCATTAAAAACACTTATCACTTTTCCCCTATTCACTTATCGTTCTTAATTATCCCCACCGTCGCTGGCCTGCTTCGCCATTGTAGCAAGGCTACGAAGGCTGAAAAGCTATGGTGGACAAGCACTATCCTCTATCCACCCTAAAGAAGCTTCGCTCTTCAGGGTCTTCGACTTTCAACTCCAGCTTCCATTCTTCATTATCAATTATCCACTATCAATTAATAATTGTCCACTGTCCCTGCAAACCACATAGTTTCAGTTCCGGTCCGACTCAAACCAGATATTCAATTGATATAATAAAAAATGAGTTATTGGAAAACCTCCTCAAATAAGGCCTGCATGCTCGTCCAGGATTGTTGATCCGCTTCAGCATCATAGGCCAGCGGTAAATTAAATTTTTCTCCGTTAGCATCCGCGGCCTCGCTGGTAAAGCTGTGTTTTACGCCGGGATATTCGATGTATTAATAAGCAGCTCCCACCGAGTCCATGGCAGATTTAAATGCTGTAACGGTTTCCGGAGGTATGAATGGATCATCTGCTCCATTGCAAACCAGGACTTTTGCTTTTAAGTCTTTTGTTGGCATGACCGGTAAACGGACGCCGCTGTGAAAGGCCGCCACTGCATCCAGGTCGGCACCTGAATTAGCCATGGTGAGTACTACGGCTCCACCGAAACAATAGCCTATCGCAGCAATCTTCTTATCATCTACGGTCTCATGGCTTTTTAAAAGATCTAAGGCGGCATTAAACCTTGCACTGGTAACTTCCTGATTGGAGATGACGCTCATGGCAAATTTCCCGGCATCATCAGGATGTTCAGCCAGCTTTCCATCACCATACATGTCCAGGGCCAATGCCGTATAGCCTAGTTCGGCCAGCATATCGGCTCTTTCCCTCACATAATCGTTATGTCCCCACCACTCGTGAACAATGATTACTCCAGGGCGGTTTTTTTCCAAATTTTCATCAAAGGCGAGATAACCTTTCATCTGGATGGAATCCGTGGCGTATTCCACCTCTAAGCCCTTAACTTTTACTGGTAATTCCTCTACAACAGTGGTCGAGGATGCATCAGCAGATGCTTTTTGCCTGCATGAAGTAAATGCGATTAATGTAAATGCCAAAATGAGAGATAGATAGATTTTCATGGCGTAGTATTTAGGTTGCAGTTAAAGATATGGAATCTACAGTGAAGAGCAATCGGTTGTAATTTAATAAGAACTGGAGACTGTTTACGTACGGCTTCTGTTGAATTGTTGATTTGTTTAGTCGTTGATGCGTTGTTTGAATTAAGGATTTTTTCAACATTGCCATCTTCACTACTTTTCGGACGGGTCCGCCCGGATGAACTCCGTTCGGACGGGCAGGCAACTTTCAACCCTAAGGAAGCTTCGCTCTTCAGGGTCTTTGACTTTCCATTATCCATTTTCAATTGTCCCATATCCATTTATGAGTTTCCGTCTCCGGTCCTCGGTCTTCCGTCAATTTTCAACTATTAATAATCCATTAATCTCTGCCTACTGCATTTGATCAGTGGGATTACAAACCTAAGCACTGTGGACCTCGCTGCGCTCTCATGATAAAGTCCATTTAGGTTCACAAGCCAAACACAAATTCTGCCCACTGATAACTGCAACTGCAAACTGGTTTTCAGCGCAAAAACGCTGTGATCCTCACTGCACTCTACACCTTCACTTCGTTACGGCGCACAGGCCCTTTGCAAATACCGACAACTGAATACTGCTACTGCTCACCAGGATTACAGCGCAAAAACGCTGTGATCCTCACTGCACTCCCCTTTGCAAATGCAAAGCCAGCACGGCGCTGCCGTGCGCTTTTTCTTTCCTTACAAAACCTGGAGCGAGCTCCGGTTTTTTCAGGAAAGAAAAAGCCTGCAAGTAAACTTGCAGGCTTTGCGCTTGTAGTGACCGCGGGAGGATTCGAACCCCCAACCCTCAGAGCCGAAATCTGATATTCTATCCAGTTGAACTACGCGGCCTTGGTATGTTAATTCTTAAGAGAGCGCAAGTTACATAAATTGCCGTTTTTAACCGCATAAAACAAGTGGCTGTTTCAATCAGCGCTACAGAGGAAATTTCACCCTGAGTCCCGTCTGAAAATCGGGTGTATTATTTACGAGCAAGTCTTGCTGCAGGTAGACAGAAAACTCAAGTTTTTTGGTAAAAGAGTACATAAGTGACCAGAAGCTTGGGAATTTATACATCTGCCTGGAGGCTTCATGCCATCTCTTAAGTCGGTCCGGATTAAAGGGAACATAGTAATCCTGCTCAGATTTTTTATTATAAGAGGACTGGATATTATAGTTGATCCCAAAGGAATGGTTGGCCCCTTTATTATTACCTATAGTGTATTCAATATGTCCTTCAAAACTTCCGAAAAAATCACTGGTCCCCAGGTCAGTCTGCTCATCTGTAAATTCGATCATCCCCTGGCGGAGCAAATTCATACCAAGGCCCAGGTATAGATGATTATTGTTCTTCATGTCAAAATCCTTAACCCCGGCAACAGATACGCCCAGGTCCAATGATTTGTTATAGTTGCTCATATTACCACCAATATGCATCCCGAGATTTAGAAATATTCGTTTGGCGGCAAATGTGTCCAGATAGTAATAACCAGCCGCTTCAATTCCTGAGAAAACAAACTCCCCATTGGCAATTTCAAGCTCCCTGCCATTCCGGTCTGTATAGGCTATACCGGCTTTATCAAAACGATGAACCCGCCTCCCAAAGGGATCCTCACCTCCCAAACCATTACTGTGGAAATCCTCGATAAACTCATCACTCGTAAAAATATCCAGGGTAGAGCCCCCATCAGTCAGGTAAAATGAGCGGGCAGATACCCATATCTCGTACTTCTTACCAACCGGGATGGTTGTTTTAAGCCGAATGTCCTTAATAACACCGTCGTAACCTAAAGAAAAGCTTTCGTACGGATTATTGATGGTATCGAATTCGAATATTCTGCTATAAAATTCAACATTCTGCAGCCTTTCCCTATCTGCAGGATCGGAAGGAATAAAAGTAGTTACGGGTTGTCCCCATATGTTACCACTACTCATATTGAGTTCAATGCTACTCCTTTTGTCTGCCCGGACCTTAAAATTGTGAGGCAGGCGATAAAAGAGAACGCCCAGGGGATGTGTAGGCAACGTAATTGGTTTGGAAATGCCGTTTTTATTGTTGAGGCTTTCCTCCGTTAATCTCGTTTGAGAAGATAATGTCTGGGTTAAGAACAGAAATGGGGAAGCTACCAATAAGCACAGACAAACTCGTATTCTGTCCATGTCGGTCTCTTCTTAATATGTTTAACAGGGACATAAATATATAAATTTAAGGTCTTTAGGAATATTCCTTCAGGTTGAACAACCTATTTTGCAGCACAAACTACACATAAAGCACTTTCAGGAGCCAGTAGAATTCGTTGGGGTTGTATTGTTTTGCGGCATTTGGCACAAAGTCCGAATTCAGGTGTATACAGCTTTTCCAGTTGTCGTTCAAGACCGGACAACCGTTCTTTTGCTTTGCGTTTGGCCGCATCCATTACGCCTTTGTTGTTGATGGCATCCATTCTTGAAACACGGCCTATAGCGTTGTCCGGGGCAATCGGCTGGGTCATTTCCTCATACCTGGAGATCTTTTTCTTTGTCCTTTCAATTTCGAGCTCGAGATTGTCTCGAAACGCATCGAGGTCCATCCTGGTCTAGCTTAATTTGCTACGAACAATCATCGAGATAGTTTTCCCGTCGGCCTGACCTGCCAGTTTTCCGGTAACCATTCCCATAACCTTACCCATGTCTTTCATACTCTCGGCTCCGGTTTGTTCGATGGCCTGAATTACTACCTTTTCAATCTCCTCCTCTGATAATTGCTTGGGCAGGAATTCTTCAATTACTGCTGCCTGGGCCAATTCCGGAGCAGCCAGGTCTTCTCTGCCTTGTTGTTCAAAGATGGCCGCACTATCTTTCCGTTGTTTCACCAGTTTCTGTAGCAGCTTTAATTCATCTGCTTCAGAAATGGCTCCGGAAGCACCTTTCTCGGTCTGGGCCAGCAACAGCGCCGATTTAATTGCTCGTAAAGATTCCAGGGCAACGGAATCCTTTTCTTTCATTGCTGTTTTAAGCCCTTTCATAACTTTTTCCTGAAGACCCATGATTGTATTTTTAGAGGGAAAAAGATAAAAAAATTAACCCGAAAACACTCTTGTTTTCGGGTTAATTCAAAAGAATGGGAACTCATAAGAGAATCTAATCTACATTGTCGTGTAAAAAAGAATTATTGGAACGCAACTGTATTTCGTCATTATTGTCTTCGCCGAGGGTAGTTCTGGATATTTTTCCTTCTTTAGGACTATCCTCCAGGTTAACACCCTGCCTTTTATAGGCCGGTTCTTTCTCGATCTCGTCAATATTACTCAGGTTATTCTGAAACTTGTAATTAAAGTCTTTTAATTTACGCCTGCGTTCATCAGCCCTCTCGCGCAGCATATCTTCAATAGAATTATTCATCGGGTCTATTTCCTGAGTCGGCTCCGGTTCCTGCTCCGCTTCCATTGAGGTTTCTTCTTCAGGTTTTTTCTCAAAAACCAGTTCATCCTCCACGATTTTGGGCTCAAATTCCTCAGCCTTTGACCTGGCACCAGTCAATTTGTTTTCCAGTTCCATATAGTCGTCCAGGCTATACCGGGTCTCGCCTTGCTTATTGTAATCCAATACAGGTGTTACCTCGATATGATCCTCAACTTCCATTTCATTCAGGTCTTCGTCCAAAGAGAAGGTAATTACATTTTCAGCATCTTCCTCTTCCTCCTTTTCGCCAGATAAAGGCATGTCGAAACTTAAGGCAATCTGGTCTTTGTCCATGGCCTCGGCAAGAACTATTTCAGGATCTATCACTTCGATGTCATTCAAAGTATCTTTCGAATCAATTATGATAAATTCATCTTCTGATACAGGCTCAGCAACCACTTCCTCATAGAAAACATTGAAATTCCGGATATAGTTAGTTGTAGGGATCAGGTCAATGACGTCTTCAGACTTACCCAGATCGTGTCTCAACACCGGTTGAAATATTTCATCTTCCTCCTCAAGAACATGAACTACGGTTTCTTCTGTCAGATTGTGTTCTGCTTTTTGCTCGTCTTCCAGTGTATGAATGATCTTCTTAGTCTCAGTGTTGACGATGTCATTTTGCTGATCTATATTAAAGCCTGTGGCGATTACGGTAACGGCTATAGCATCACCCAGATTCTCATCTTCGCCCACACCCATTATGATATTGGCGTTATGACCTGCTTCTATCTGGATATGATCATTGATCTCACCGATCTCATCGATGGTTATTTCCTGAGAGCCGGAAACAATGAGTAACAACACGTTTTTAGCACCGGTTATTTTGTTATCGTTCAGCAATGGTGAATCCAGTGCTTTCATGATCGCTTCCTGAGCTCTGGCAGAACCCGAGGAGACAGCCGATCCCATTATGGCAGTACCACTGTTATAAAGGACAGTTTTGGCATCTCTCAGGTCAATATTCTGGGTGTAATGATGTGTAATTACCTCGGCAATACCCCTGGCAGCTGTCGCAAGAACTTCATCAGCCTTTGAGAATCCCGCCTTAAACCCCAGGTTACCATAAACCTCACGTAGTTTGTTGTTATTGATGACTATGAGCGAGTCAACATTAGAACGCAGGTTCTCAATACCCTTCTGAGCCTGAAGGCAGCGAGTTTTACCCTCAAATTGAAACGGCATGGTAACGATCCCAACCGTCAACACGTCTAATTCCTTTGCCTGCTTGGCGATAACTGGAGCGGCACCTGTTCCTGTTCCACCCCCCATTCCAGCAGTAATAAAGATCATTTTGGTGTTGGAATCGAGCATGTTCTTTATCTCTTCCATACTCTCCAAGGCGGCCTGCTCTCCCACTTCGGGATTAGCACCTGCCCCAAGTCCTTCTGTGAGAGATACTCCCAGCTGAATTTTATTCGGAACCGGGCTATTCTGCAGAGCCTGAGCATCGGTATTGCAAATCACAAAGTCGACCCCGTTTATGCCAGCCTGGAACATATGGTTAATGGCGTTGCTACCGCCACCACCAACTCCGATGACTTTGATGACATTACTCTGGTTTTTAGGTAGATCAAAAGCTATTCCTTCAAAATCAGTGTTCTTGCTCATGTTTTTTGTATTACTGGTTACGTGTTATTGTCTTTCTATTATTCTGCGTTATCTAAAAAGTCCTTGAGTTTTTCAGACCACTTTTCAAATACAGATTGGCGTTTCCTGGTGGCACCCATTTCGGCAACCATCTCATCCTGTGATTCCAGGACCAGCTCTTCTTCATCGTAGTCGGCCGGTTTCCGTCCCTTGTTTTCTACAGCATTCATCAATAAGCCGACAGCAGTTGCATATAAAGGACTGGCTATCTCCTGATCTGAATCGCCGGCCAGATGTTCATTGGGATAGCCTATGCGGGTATCCATGCCGGTAATGTATTCTACCAGCTGCTTCAAATGATTAAGCTGGCTGCCCCCACCAGTCAGAACGATCCCTGCAATTAGCTTTTTCTTTTGTTCATCATGACCGTAGTTTTTGATCTCCATATAAACCTGCTCTACAATTTCAACCACACGTGCGTGGATGATCTTAGACAGGTTCTTCAGCGTGATCTCTTTTGGCTCGCGACCCCTGAGACCCGGAATGGAAACAATTTCATTGTCGCGATTCTCGCCAGGCCATGCCGAACCAAATTTGATCTTAAGCAACTCGGCTTGTTTCTCAATGATGGAACAACCTTCCTTGATGTCTTCGGTAATTACATTACCACCAAATGGTATCACCGCTGTATGCCGGATGATACCATCCTTAAAGATTGCCAGGTCCGTAGTTCCACCACCTATGTCTATTAGTGCCACACCTGCTTCTTTCTCTTCCTGGCTCAAAACCGCATCTGAAGATGCCAATGGCTCCAGGGTGATATTTGCCAGGTCGAGCCCCGCACTCTTAATACATCGGCCTATATTTTTTATGGAGGACACCTGGCCTACCACCACGTGGAAATTAGCCTCCAGGCGACCGCCATACATACCAATAGGTTCCTTTACTTCAGCTTGTCCGTCAACCTTGTATTCCTGTGGCAGTACATGAATGATCTCCTCCCCGGGAAGCATTACCAATTTGTAAACCTGGTTGCACAGCTTTTCCAGATCGTCTTCATTGATAACCTCTTCTGAGTTGGCACGGGTGATATAATCGCTGTGCTGTAAGCTTCTTATATGCTGACCGGCAATGCCTACTACTACAGATTCGATCTTTAATCCGGAATTTTCCTCGGCCTGCTCCACTGCCTGTTGAATGGAGCCTATGGTCTGAGTAATATTATTAACAACGCCCCGGTGAACACCAAGACTTTTTGTTCTACCGATACCCAGAACCTCAATTTTTCCGTATTCATTTTCCTTACCAATAATGGCAACGATCTTAGTGGTACCTATATCTAATCCGACAGAATAATTAGCGTGTTCCATTTTGATTTAAATTTTGGTGCATACAACTTGGTTATTGAATTCGAGACTTACTATCTGGTAGTTGTCCAACGTTTTATCTCTGGTGGCTTTAGCGTAAAATGCCTTGAAATTGCTGAATTTCTCATCGAGATCCCTAACATCCCCCAGATTGACCACAAAACTCTCCACCCTGAACTTCAACTGGTAATTATTTTCGTCCTCAATATGAATTCCGATAACGTTTTTACGCAAAAAATCATCCTCATTTATAAATTTCAAAATGACATAAACATCTTCGAGACTCTCTCCGGTGATTTTCCCTGTTATTATGGGTACCCGTGCGGAATAAACCTTGGATAAAGGCATAGATCTGCCTTCCTTATCCAGGTAAAATTTAGAATTCCCCTCTACTCGACCGATTGGTTGCCGCTGCTCTATTTTCGTTTTAAGTTCTCCACTAACAGTGAGGTAGACTTGGGCACTTTTCACCATTTCATTGGTCTCAATGACCTCTTCTATAGTATTCAAAACTACCTCTTCTTTGGCCAGATTTTTAAAGCTCCCGTAATTTTGTATTAACAATTTATTAACCATTTCCTTATTGAGGAACAGGCTTTGTTCTCCAACAAATTCAATTTGCATCCCCTCTACCTTTCTTTGTGCATTGCGCTCGTGGGAAAAAGCGTAAAGCATTGTTATACAAATCATTAGAAGAATGGTCTTCATGATATTCCAATTAACTCGCATATTGTAACTCTCTTTTTATTTTAGGTATTTCCAATCCAATATCACCTGCGCCCATGGTTATCAGCACCTCTGGTTTCCGACTTATTATTTCAGTTACCAGATCTTCTTTTTGAACCAGTTTTTTATCGGGGTTTTGGATCATGTCCAGCAACCATTCCGAACTGATACCCTCGATGGGTTCTTCCCGGGCAGGATAAATTTCCATCAGCAGAATACTGTCAAATCTGGACAGGCTTTCAGCAAATTCGCTGGCAAAATCTCTGGTCCTCGAAAAAAGATGTGGCTGGAACACGGCAAGCACTTTTTGGCCGGGATGCATTTCCTCCACGGCCTCGTATACGGCATCAATTTCTGTGGGATGATGGGCATAGTCATCGATAAATACTAATCCTACTTCCTTGATCCTGTAAGAAAAGCGCCTTTGGACACCTTTAAAAGATCCCAGTGCCTCAACAAGGCGATCAGGCGGGGGACCTGCCTGTATCGCCATTGCAAAAGCCACTAATCCATTTAGCAGGTTGTGCCTGCCGGGTTTGTTAAACCTAACTCCTCGCAGAGTGGTTTCGGGTGTGCCCAAGTCAAATATGTAGGTGCCATGTTCAATTCTTAAATTCCTGATACAAAAATCCGAGTCGTCATCAATTCCATAAGTAATGCCCTCAATAGGCAAACCGTTCCTTACAAAGAGTTTACCACCTGATTTTAACCGATCTGCAAATTCCACAAATGATGCCGCTAATTCCTCCTTCGTCCCATAGATATCAAGATGATCCGCATCCATTGAGGTGATGCAGGCCACATCAGGTGTCAGTTGCAGGAATGAACGGTCAAATTCATCGGCCTCCACTACAGAATAATCAGTACCCTGGAATAAAAAGTTGCTGTTAAAATCTTCTGAGATCCCTCCCAGGAAAGCGGTCAGTGGCGCACCGACCTCTTTTAGCAAATGAGCCAGGATACTTGAAGTGGTTGTCTTACCATGCGTACCTGCCACTGCAAAACAAAATGTATCCCGGGTGATAAGGCCCAACACCTCGGATCTTTTCAATAAAACAAAACCTGATTCTCTAAAATATCTGAGTTCCTGATGCGATTCCGGGACTGCAGGAGTGTATACGACCATTGTAGAATCCGGGTCCTTAAACTCGCCGCTAAGCTGTTCGAGATCATCGCTGTAGTGAATGGACATACCCAGTGCTTCCAGCTCTTTGGTAAGTGGGGTTTCTGTACGGTCATATCCGGCAATCTTCTTGCCTATAAGATGAAAATAACGGGCCAGGGCAGACATCCCGATCCCACCAATGCCAATGAAGTATATGCACTTATAATTTCTGATATGTAAGGAAGCTTGTTCCACTTTAATCTTTATTCCTGCTAGTTAGATTTAGTAATTCCTCAACCTGATCGGCGATATGCTCCGTAGCCATGGGCCTGGCAAATAATCCGATACCGGCAGCCAGTGCTTCACGTTTTGATTCAGAATGGAGTAAATCGTTGAAAACAGTCTCAAATTCCCCATCCAGCTCATTCTCTGAAAGCATCAATGCGGCATTTTTCGCTACCAATGATTTTGCATTTTTGGTCTGATGATCTTCGGCCACATTGGGCGATGGTATAAACAACACCGGTTTTCCCACGATGGCCAGCTCAGATATAGATCCGGCACCAGCTCTCGATATGATAATGTCGGCAGATCTATAGGCGAGGTCCATCCTATTTATAAAATCGAATACCTTGATGTTCTCAGAATTGTGCGACCTGTATTTATCATAGTAAAGCTTGCCACATTGCCAGAGCAACTGAAGGCCAAGGTCTTCAAAGAAACCCAGCTTATTTTCTATCAACTCATTGATGCGTCTTGCACCCAGGCTGCCTCCCAGGATCAGGAGGGTAGGCTTGTCAGGCTTTAAATCAAAATACTGCAGATGCTCATGCTGCTCTTTACTTTTTGACAGGATATCCTGCCGTACCGGATTGCCGGTATGGACAAGTTTGGACGCCGGGAAAAACCGATCCAGTCCCTCATAGGCTACACAGATCCTCTGAACTTTAGCAGAAAGCCATTTATTAGTAATACCGGGATATGAATTCTGCTCCTGAAGCAGGCATGGAATTCCACGGGCCGCCGCCATCCGCACCAAAGGTCCGCTGGCGAAACCACCGGTCCCAATTACTACATCAGGTTTAAACTTCGATAATATTCTTCCTGAACTTATCAAACTACTTATCAGTTTTAATGGAAACATCAGGTTCTTTAATGTCAGTTTCCTTTGTATTCCACTTATCCACAATCCTTTTATTTCGTAGCCCGCCTGAGGCACTTTTTCCATTTCCATTCTTCCCTTTGCGCCGACGAACAAAAATTGCGCATTCGGGAATCGTCTTTTCAACTCATTTGCTATGGCCAGGGCCGGGTATATATGCCCACCTGTACCTCCTCCAGAAAGTATGAACTTATAACTGTCCACTCAGCACTTCTAAAGGGTTCGTTTCTCCTGCCTCAATATGTTCGTCTTCCCTCAACTCATCCTTGATACTTGCACTCAGAACAATGCCAATAGCAAGACAAGTCATCCATATAGATGTTCCCCCACTGCTAATCAATGGCAGGGTCTGACCTGTGACCGGGAATAATTCAACTGCCACAGCCATATTGATAAATGCCTGAAAAACAATAGGCAATCCTACTCCAACAACCAGGAGCTTGCCAAATACGGTCCTGTTGCTATTGGCTACCACTACTATTCTGAACAGTAGCAGGAGATAAAAAAACAACAGTGCAAAACCGCCTATAAGTCCGTATTCTTCAATAATGATAGCGTATATAAAATCCGAAGACGATTGGGGCAAAAAGTTCTTCATAACACTTTTGCCTGCTCCAACGCCCACAATTCCACCGCTAGCTATCGCGATCTTTGCCTTTTCTATTTGATAGTCCGCTTCAGTATCTGCCGGATCCCAAAAGCTCTCCACCCTGCTTATCCAGGTATCTACCCTATTCGGGAATACATCCGGGATCGCCTTCGCTGTGAGCACAAAGAGTACCAGGCAGAGCAGACCTGTGCCTACCATTACGGACAAATATTTTAAAGGATAGCCTCCCAGGAAACAGAGTATAAGTACCATAAAGAATATTATGGCTGCTGTTGAAAAATTAGCGGGCAGGATCAATATCAGCACAAGAAAAACCGGCAACCACAATGGCACGATGCTCTCTTTAAATCTGATAGTCTTATCCCTTATTTTTGTCAGGTAACGCGCCACATATATCATCAATACCACTGCGGCCAGGTTAGAGGTCTGGAAGGTGATGCCCACCCAGGGCAGGCGGATCCACCTGCTTGCATTGGCCCCCTCAATAGTTGTGCCCTGCGCAATAGTATATATAAGAAGCAATACAACCACGGGCATCGCGATTATAGACAAGCCTTTGAAGAAATGTGTTGGGATTCTGTGTACGCCGTAGATAATACCAAAACCCAGAAATAGCAGCATGCCGTGTTTCAGAAGATGTCCAAAGGTTGTTCCTTTGCCAACTACATATACCAGGTTACTACTCGCGCTATAAACAGGTAAAAAAGAGAACAGGGCCAGAAGGGCCACAACACCCCAGATGGCTTTATCTCCTTTGATATTTTTTAACAGCTTAAGCAACTTATAAATTCTTTATCGCTTCTTTAAACTGGTCTCCCCTGTCTTCATAATTCTTAAACAGATCAAAACTCGCACAGGCAGGAGACAACAGAACAGTATCTCCACGTTCGGCGATCTTGTAGGCCACTTTTACCGCCTCGCTCATCGCATAGGTCTCAACCAACAGGTCGACCACATTGCCAAAGGCATTTTTGATCGCTGTATTATCAAGTCCCAGGCAAATAATAGCCTTCACCTTCTCGCGAACTAATGGCATCAATTCGCGATAATCATTCCCTTTATCAACACCTCCGACAATCCAAACCACAGGAGTGCTCATGCTATCCAATGCGTAAAATGTGGCGTTGACATTAGTAGCCTTAGAATCATTTATATATTGAACATGATGGATCTTCAACACTTTTTCCAGGCGGTGTGGTGCTCCCTGGAATGTTTTTATGCTTTCACGAATGGACTCTTTTCGAATACCGACCAGGTTGGCCACCAGGGTAGCTGCCATGGTATTCTTTAAGTTATGCCTGCCTTCAAGTGCTATATTTTTAGAATTCATGCTCATTTTGCTTTTGTGCGTCTTAATCATTATTGTTTCATCATCCATGCTCGCCCCTTCCGAGAGTTGAGTCTCTAAGGTGAACGGCACTAGTCTTGATCTGATAGGGTTGTCGTTCAGGTGTTTGTTGATCACAGCATCATCCATATCATAGATGAAGTAATCTGTACTGTCCTGGTTCATACTGATCCTGAACTTGGATTCGACATATTTCTCAAATGAGTCTTCATATCTATCCAGGTGGTCCGGTGTAATATTGGTTATTAGCCCAATATGAGGCTTAAACTCAGTGATGCCATCCAGTTGAAAACTGCTGATCTCCAGGACGTAGTATTCAAATTCCTCCTCCGCTACCATGGCCGCAAAGCTGTCGCCAATATTACCGGCCATCCCTACATTCAGTCCGCCTTCCTTAAGCAGGTGATAGGTCAGCATGGTGGTAGTGGTCTTGCCGTTACTACCGGTTATACCAATAATGATGGCATCGGTGTAGCGGGATGCAAATTCTATCTCAGAAATTACCGGAATCCCAAGTTCGTTCAACCGCGTCACGATCGGTGCCGAATCCGGTATTCCAGGGCTTTTCATAACCAGGTCTGCATTGAGAATGTAATCCTCAGTATGACCTCCTTCTTCCCATTCAATATCAAGATTTATAAGAACGTTTTTATACTTGTCTTTTACAGTGCCGTAGTCCGATACGAACACCTCAAATCCTTCTTTCTTTCCTAAAATGGCTGTTCCCAAACCACTTTCCGCCGCTCCCAGAACAACCAGCCGTGCCATTTATCTAACCTTCAATGTCACGATACTTACTACAGCCAGTAAGATCCCGATAATCCAAAACCGGGTAACGATCTTACTCTCGTGATATCCTTTCTTCTGATAGTGATGGTGTAACGGGGCCATCAGGAATATTCGCTTTCCTTCACCCAGTTTCCGCTTGGTATATTTGAAATAGCTCACCTGCAACATCACTGAAATCGATTCTGCAAAAAAGATCCCGCATAGTAAGGGGATAAGCAGTTCCTTGCGAACAATTAGCGCAATTACGGCGATGACACCACCGATGGTCAGACTGCCTGTATCTCCCATGAATATTTGGGCCGGATAGGCATTATACCATAGAAAGCCAACCAAGCCTCCTACAAAAGCGGCACTGAATACAACCAGTTCCTCAGATCTGGGTATGAAGAAAATATCCAGATAACTGGAAAAAATGATATTACCGGAAACCCATGCAAAAATCCCCAGGGCCAATACAATTATGGCCGAGGAGCCCGCTGCCAGGCCATCGATGCCGTCTGTTAGATTAGCACCGTTAGACACTGCGGTAACAATAATGATCACTATAGGTATAAAGAGAAGCCAGGCATATTCCTCGGCTTCCTCCCCTATCCAGCTTATCATTTTCGCATAGTCCAGTTCGTTGTTCTTAAAAAAAGGAATGTTGGTTTTGGTGGACTTTATTTCTTTCCCTTCCACCGGTTCTACGGTAAATCTTTCTGTGATGATGGTGCTGTCCTTTTCTTTCATGGTAACATCGGGATGGAAATAGAGTGTTGCCCCTACCATAAGGCCCAGAACAACCTGCCCAAGTACCTTGAACCTGGCCTTAAGCCCTTTTTTATTTTTCCTGAAAATCTTGATGTAGTCATCTATAAATCCGATGATCCCCATCCAGATAGTTGTTACGATAAGCAGGATGATGTAGACATTGTCTAGCCGGGCAAATAAAACCACAGGTATTAATGTGGACAAGATGATAATGATACCGCCCATTGTGGGTGTTCCTGTTTTCTCCTGCTGACCTTCAAGACCCAGATCTCTCACAGTCTCACCTATTTGTTTCTTTCTTAGGAAAAGGATCACCTTCTTGCCAAAAACCGTTGCCAGCACAAGTGACAGCAATACGGCCATCGCAGCCCTGAAGCTCAGGAAACCAAACAGCGTAGCACCCGGAAACTGATACTCTTGTTCTAAAAACTCAAATAAATAGTAGAGCATAGTTTATATTGATCTTTGTACCTGGGATTAATTGGTATTCCTACCTGCCCCTATCAGCACATTTTTTACTTTTCTAATTTTGTCAACACTTCCTGTACAATCTTAAAATCATCGAAATCCACACGTTCTCCATTGGTTTCCTGGTATGTTTCGTGTCCCTTCCCGGCAACAAGAATAATATCGTTGGCCAGGGCAAGCTGACAGGCTGTTTTAATGGCCTGCATCCGGTCTTCAATTGACAAAGTCTTTTTAACATTCTGTGGTTCTACACCGGCCTCCATGTCCTCAATGATAGCCAGCGGCTTTTCAGTTCTTGGATTATCTGAGGTAAAGATGGCCTTCGTACTCATCTCAGAGGCGATATGACCCATTACCGGACGCTTCGACTTGTCACGATCACCACCACACCCCACGACGGTGATGACGTTTTCATTTCCAGTCCTCAATGCGTTGATCGTATCCAACACATTTTTGAGTGCGTCCGGCGTATGGGCATAATCGACAATAGCCGTAATTCTTTCTTTTGATATGTAGTACTGAAACCTGCCATCCACATTTTCAAGTTCACTCAGCAATTTTAGTATCTCCAGTTTTTCAAGTCCCAGCAGATCGGCCGTTGCGTATATTGCCAAAACATTATAGGCGTTAAACCGCCCGATAAGCCTGGTCCATAATTCATTCTCTTCTATCTTAAGCAGCTGACCACTAAACTGGTTTTCAAGTACCTGGGCCCGGTAATCCGCGAATGTTTTGAGGGCATAGGTAAACTTCCGCGCCTTGGTATTCTGTAGCATTACAAGACCGTTCTTGTCGTCTACGTTAGACAAGGCGAAAGCTCTTCTGGGTAAATCATCGAAAAGCCTTTTTTTGGTATCGCGATAGGCTTTGAATGTTTTGTGATAGTCGAGGTGATCATGTGACAGATTCGTAAAAATCGCTCCGGCAAATACCAGACCTTCAGTCCTGTACTGATCTATGCCATGCGAGCTTACCTCCATAAAGCAGAACTCCACCCCGGCTGTATTCATCATATGGAGATGCCGATTGATGCTAATTGCGTCGGGTGTGGTAAGTCGTGTCGGGTATTCTTCCTCGTCTACCATGATCCGAATGGTAGATATCAATCCCACCTTAAACCCGGCATTTTTGAAGAGTTGATAGAGTAAGGTACTAATGGTGGTCTTGCCGTTTGTGCCAGTTACACCCACCAATTTGAGATTTCTGGAAGGTGTATCGAAGTAATTAGAGGCCATGATGGCCAGGGCCTTCTTTGTATTCTGTACTTCAACAAATGTTATGTCACCTGAAAGTCTTTCCGGAAATTCTTCACAAATAACGGCTGCAACACCAGAATCGATTGCCGCCTCTATATATTGATGTCCATCAGACATGGTGCCCCTGATAGCGATAAAGACATCATTTTTTCCCAGCTTTCTTGAATCGAAGTGTATCTCCGATACTTTTACGTCGGTAGATCCGCTCACTGCGGTAATCCTGACCCCGTATAAAATGTCTTTTAACAATTTCATGAAAGCTCCAGGGTTATGCGTTTCACTTTAGAAAGACTTGTTCCACGGGCCACAGATTGTTTCCTGACCTTTCCGTTGCCTATGATCTCTACCTCTATGCCAAGGTTTTCAAGAAACGCTATTGCGTCCATCCCACACATACCTCTTAGATCAGGCAGGCTCTGGTGTTCCTGTTGGAGTACTTCGTAATAACTCTTATAATCAGTTTCCAGCTTCTCTGAATCCGGACTTAGGTCGGCTACTTCTTCAATGAGTGGATTGTTGGCATATATCTTCCGGGCGATGGATTTAAAAACAGGTCCGGAAACATCAGCACCGTAATAGCCAACACTCTTATCCGGTTCATGGATGACCACGATACAGGAGTATTTAGGCTCCTCGGCCGGGAAATATCCCGCAAATGTGGAGATATAACCCAGCTTCTCAGGATCCTTGGTAACGTAATTCTTTTGGGCCGTACCGGTTTTACCCGCCATGGAAAAATTAGGCGAGTAGAGTCTGTGCCCTGTGCCATTTTCATTTTCGACAACCTGTTTCAGCAGATCCTGTACTTTTTCAATAGTCTCCTCTGAACTAATAGAAGAATTAAGCACCTCTTTTTCGAATTGATATATGGTCTTATCCCATTCCCTGACCTCTTTGATCAGTCTGGGCCTTAAAAGTTCACCTCCATTGGCGATCGCATTGTAAAACGCAAGGGTTTGCAGTGGGGTCATTGCCACCTCATAGCCATGAGACATCCAGGCAAGTGATATTCCGGACCAACCCTTATCACCCGGGTACCTGATAACAGGACTACCCTCCCCTTTGATGGGCATTCCCAGCTCCTTGTGAAGTCCCATTTCCATAAGGCTGTTCACAAAACGTTCCGGCTTTTCCTTATAGCCATTGTGGATCATCTTTGCAAATGCCGTATTGGACGAAACCACAAAGGCTTCAGCAACGGAAATTTCTCCATAGCCGCCGTGCTTGGAGTCCCTTACCGTACGATCGTAAAGCCTCCATCTGCCGCGTTCCGTATCAATTACATCTGAAGTATCGATGACCTTATCGTCAAGGGCGGCTACCAAAGACATCAGTTTAAATGTAGATCCCGGTTCATGAGATTCTCCAATTGCATAATTCAGCCTTTCATAATACTTCCCGTCTTCTGTTCTGCCAAGATTTGATATCGCCTTCACTTCGCCGGTAGTTGTTTCCATTACAATGACACAGCCGTGATCTGCCTTGTATTTTTCTAATTGGGCAAGAAGGGCATGATGAGCTATATCCTGTATATTGATATCTATGGTGGAAACCACATCATAACCGTCTTTTGGCTCAATAATGTTATTCATGCCTATGGGTTTCCATTGGCCTTTAGCAATCTTCTGCTTTAGTCTTTTGCCCTCAATTCCCCTGAGGTATTCGCCAAAAGCACCTTCCAGGCCTACCCTGGTTGCATATCCGTTTTCATCAAATCGCTCATAGCCGACGCTTCGTTCTGCAATTTTGCCCAATGGATGTTCCCGAACCGTCTTTTGTTCGGTAACAAGTCCGCCTTTATAGGGTCCGAGATTGAATAGCGGAAGTGATTTTACTTTTAGGAAGTCTGAATAGTCAATATTCCGGGCAATCAGGGCATATCGGTTTTTATTGACCCTGGCCTCCCTCAGGATACGCTCGTAATAGCCTTCAGGCTTGGCGAAGAGTTCATCGAGTGCTGAAGAAAGGGCATCGACATTTTCTGAGAAATTCGCCTGGCTAACAGTAACTGCATCGAAATGAATCGTATACCTGGAAACAGATGTCGCCAGCAGGCTGCCGTCATCCGAATAAAGATTACCGCGGTTTGGGGCAATAGTGAAAAGCTTTTCGGTGCGTTTCATGGCCAGCTGCTTGTACTTGTCGCCCTGGACCATCTGTATACTGACCAGCTTCACCCCTACTCCTATTGCAAATAAGAAGAGACAGCAAGCCACCACATAAATACGGATCATGATGTTCTTGTCCTGGATCGCCATTTGTTAATTACCGGTCTTAACTTTTATTTTTTTTGGTGGAGTCTCCGAGGGCTCAAGTCCCTTTTCTTCCACTGATTGCATTACAGAAGATTCCAGTTTTAACCGCTGGACATCTGAGCGCATGTCTACAAATTCACTGCGCAATTCTCTTACCTCCTCATTGAGAGCTGCAACATGGTGTACCTTGCGATCCGCACTGTGCGAACTGGCTATCATAACAGTAGCCAGGGAAGAAGCATAGATGATAAACAACCAGTTTTTCGGTGCATCGCCGCTCACCAGGAATTTTCCTCTCAGGATGTCTAAAAACCCCTTTTTCATGTTTGCTTATTATATAGTTATACTCTTTCCGCTATCCTGAGCTTGGCACTGCGCGCTCTCGGATTTCGAATAATCTCATCTGCCGAAGGCACTATCAGTTTTCCCACTCTTGTGAAGGGTACTGTTATTCTGCCATACAGGTCTTTAACAGGCTCCCCTTCAAACAATCCACTTCTCATGAATCGTTTCACAAGTCTGTCTTCCAGTGAATGATAGCTTATCACTGAAAGTCGTCCTCCTTTTTTCAAAAGACTTGGGGTCTGTTCAAGGAATTCGCGCATCGCCGACAATTCTTCGTTCACCTCAATACGAATTGCCTGAAATACCTGAGCGAGTATTTTATTCTCCCGCTGTCTTGGCAAAAACCTACCCAAAGCCTTTTTCAAATCTGAGGTAGTGCGTATAGCCTGGCCGGTCCTATATTCAACAATGGCTCTTGCCATACCTTCCGCACTTCTTAATTCCCCGTAAGACGACAAAAGTTCCTTCAAACTTTTTCTATCGTATTCATTGAGAACCTCGAAAGCTGATTTTTGACTTCGATGACTCATTCTCATATCGAGGTCGGCTTCGTAACGCGTTGAGAAACCTCGCTCCGCCGTATTGAACTGATGAGATGAAACACCGAGATCTGCCAGAATACCATCTACCTCCGTAATGCCATAGAACTTTAGAAACTGTCTGATGTACCTGAAATTCTCATTGATCAGTAGAAAGCGCTCGTCGTCCAGTGCATTTTCAATTGCCTCCTCATCCTGATCAAAAGCAACCAGCTTACCTTCTTTACCCAGTCTCTTTAATATTTCCCTGGAATGCCCCCCGCCTCCGAAGGTTACATCCACGTAAATGCCGTCAGTCTTTATATTTAAACCGTCTACCGCTTCCTGGAGAAGTACGGGTTCATGATACTCCCTCTTCATCTTCTCCCATTACCTCTTCTGCCAGCTCCGCAAAGTTTTCTGCCGTTTCTTCAAGGACCTTTTCATAGCTATCTTTATCCCATATCTCAATTATGTTAATTGCCGAACTGAGTACCACCTCTTTGGTGATACTCGCCTTGGAAATTAAATTCTTTGGTATCAGGAGTCGACCGGTAGAATCGATCTCTACGGGTTTTACCCCGGCTGAAAATCTTCTTATAAAATCGTTGTTCTTTTTGCGGAACCTGTTTTTCTTATTCATCTTCTGCATGAGCAGGTTCCATTCGTCCATGGGATACAGTTCCAGGCAAGGCTGAAATACCGAGCGCTTGATCACGAAGCCCTTATTTAACAAAGGAGCCATCTGATTCTTGAGGGAAACAGGAATCATTACCCTACCTTTGGTATCGGCTTTACACTCATATGTACCTATGAAGCTAACCACTTAAAGACGGTTGGTTTTTTAGTTAATAACTCAAATATATAGAAATTATTACCACTATTTACCACAAATTACCACTTTAACTTCAAAAAATTAATAATCAGGATCTATCAAACCGGCTTTGGCATGGCCGTTATTCAGCTCTTATAGAAGCTTATTTGGAATAGTTTAATCCATCTCCCCGGCTGCTTACCGGAGCTGCCGGACTGATTCAGAAAAGTCAGGGTATATAGATGAAATGCCTATATTTGCCCACTGATATGCTTAGCTATCTGTAGATGGAAGACAACATAATCAAGGAAGGTAAATACAGGTATATTGAGGTTGGAGAGGGCACGCCGATGATTATTTTACACGGTCTTATGGGCGGACTCAGCAATTTCCACGGGGTATCGGATTACTTCCCAAATAAAGGCTATAAGGTGCTTATTCCCGAATTACCCATCTACGATATGCCCATGCTGAAAACCAATGTCAAGAATTTTGCCGTTTATCTCGAACAGTTCATCGAATTTAAAGGTTTCGATGAAGTCATACTGCTGGGCAATTCGCTTGGGGGTCATATTGGCTTGTTGCATAGCAAACTTTTCCCTGAAATCGTCAAAGCTCTTGTGATTACCGGAAGTTCAGGACTATACGAAAGTGCCATGGGCGACGGATATCCGAAAAGAGGCGATTACGAATTCATCAAGAAAAAGGCAGAGGACGTCTTCTATGACCCGAAAGTAGCAACAAAGGAAATTGTGGATGAGGTTTATGCAACTGTTAATGATCGCATGAAACTTGTCAAGACACTTGCTATTGCAAAAAGCGCCATCAGACATAATATGTCTAAGGACCTCCCGGATATGAAAACCCCAACATGCATCATCTGGGGTGAGAATGATACGGTGACACCTCCCAATGTAGCCGAGGAATTTCATGATCTTCTTCCAGACTCAGAATTGTTCTGGATAAAAAAATGTGGGCACGCCCCTATGATGGAACACCCTGAAGAATTCAATGTTGTTCTTGATGCCTGGCTGCAAAAACGCAATTTCTAATTGCTGTCATGAACATCAGTTCTGCTATATTCATAATGAGCAATTCCAATGTTGCTCACTGCCCTAAGGACCCTATTCCGGAATACGCTTTCATCGGCAGATCTAACGTGGGCAAATCGTCACTTATCAATATGATTACCGCCAGAAAGAGTCTTGCAAAAACCTCAGGCAGACCAGGGAAGACTCAGCTCATTAATCATTTTAAGATCAACAATAATTGGTTTCTGGTAGACTTGCCGGGTTACGGTTATGCAAGAGTGTCTAAAAAAGACAAAAAAGTATTCCAGAAATACATTACCGATTACTTCAATAAGAGAAAGCAATTACTCAATGCCTTTGTCCTTATCGATATCCGTCATGAACCACAGGACATCGATATGCAATTCATGGAGTGGCTGGGCGTAAACAGTATCCCATTTTCAATTGTCTTTACAAAGGCCGACAAACTAGGTCCGAGTGTAAGAGATACTAAGGTGGAAGCCTATTTGAATGCGATGCTTGAAGGGGCCTGGGAATCTGTTCCCTCATACTTTATCACCTCCTCTTCAAAAGGTATTGGTCGCGATGAACTGCTGGACTACATCGATGGTATCAACCGGGAGTTCTACAAACAAAAGCAGAACTAGGATACCGGCACTCTATCTTCTATGAGCGCAATCAGCTCTTCGGCGCTCTTAAGCAGATTCAATTCAGGAGTATTTACCAAAACCTGAAGCTCTTCTTCCACCGCACATAATACGATAGGGTAATCAAATTTATGGCCAAATTTCGACCCATACTCCTTTTCGAATTCATCCTTGTGAAGAAATTCCATTGCAAGCGGAAAAGAATCCCTAAAACCGCGCCATACTCCTTTTTCACCTACCAGGCCAAATGTTATATCGCAGAGGTTGCAATTATATGTTGACGGACTAAGTACTTTGTGCATGCTATCAAGAACTGCATTAACGGTTCCTGAATTGGCGTTGTAGATAAAAATAAGTTTCTGAGGCACGGTCTGATACATCGATATGAGTTTGTTAAATATCCTCTCAACTTTGATTTCGTCTGCTCCCGGGTTCTCTCCTTACAAACAGGTGGTGCGAGAAGCTTAATTATTTTAATTCCAGTTTTTCGGCAAAATAATCGCAGAAATCCTTCATAGTAGCTGTCATCTTCTCATCCTGAGTGGCCTTCATAAAGGTATCGGAAAGGGCCACCAATGTCTGATGAAAGAAGATCTTCATCTCATCTACAGGCATATCCTTAGTCCACAGATCTATTTTTAAAGATTCCTTGTTTTTACTATCCCAGATAGATAACAACATCGCCTTGGCCTCTTCCTCATTGATCCCGCCATCTTCCGCGGACCAGTATAATTCTTCGGGTACCCTGTTCTCGTCAAGGGATACTGTGAGTGTAATTTGGGATTTGTGCAGATTTGCCATCAATTATTTTTTTGGTTTGTATCCTGAATTCTTAAAGATCTCATCTTCAGCCAATGAAAGCATTGTTACGAGGTCCGTATCATTTTTGTCCATGAACGACCTGACGATCATCCATCCTATATAGCGACCAACTCTACCCGGCGACTCACTATCCAGTTCCAGTCTGAATTTTGAGAAAGGAGCGGGCTCAAGAAAACGGGGTGCTAGGCCCTGGTCAGTACTATACAGGTATTCGCGTTCTATAAAATATCTCCAAATCTGTTCTTCGTTGGCCGCAACCCACTCCAGCTCTTCAGTGGAATAGTGAATTTTTTCCGTATCTGCAGACCCTGTCATCCACAGGTCCTTCAGATATAGAATCTTGCCATAATAAATCATCTGGCTCAGAAAAGTTCGGACCGAAGGGAACCTGACCTTCATATTGGCATATGCCGAAGCCACATCACTGACCAGGTATTTCTTATCCAAATCCCGCGAGATATAGCGATTGATACCCTGGTAAAAACGATGCTCCTGACCTAGATAATTATCTAATCCAAGCAATAAAAGACTGTCTGCCAGTATTACCCTGTTATTATAATCAACATCCGAGGTAACTGTTACGACTTTTGGCTTATAGACATCAGGAAAGTAATAGCTGACGTGTTTGAGCAGCAGTTCTAATTCAGATTCTTGTTTTTTGAAATCGCCAAAGACACTGTCAACCTCCTTCAGCAGCTGTATCTGAACCGTATCTTCCATTTTCCTTAACCAAATACTATCCGGGTATTGAACAGGGAAGAGATAGGGGTACTTGCCCTTTAGGGCGGGCAGGTCTGCCGGAGCGGCGGCAGCAAAATCGCGATCAAATCTCAAGACCTCCAGGTCCAGGTCCATTTCTGCTATTTCCTTGTTAACAGCACCGGCTTTTTTGCAATTGTGCAAACTGAGCGCAAGGAGGGCAATAATGACACATCTTAAGACCATTCTAAGTATCTGATATTTAATTTTTAATATTAGCTTCTCAGGCTTTATTTTTACGGGCGCTAAGTTAATTGTTTTATACATAAAAAGATTGTTATGCAAGTAGAGAAAGTAGTTGATCACATTGTTGGCTGGCTTAGGGATTATGCTCTCAATGCCAGGTGCGATGGATTTGTTATCGGTGTTTCGGGTGGAATTGATTCCGCTGTGACCTCCACACTATGTGCCCGTACCGGTTTGCCGTTATTATGCATAGAAATGCCTATTCATCAGGGTGACAAACAAGTCACAAGGGCGGATGAACACATTGGTTGGCTGCAGGACAACTACAAAAGTGTCAATCGCATACCGGTGAATCTGACCCCGGTATTCGATAACCTGGTCGCTTCTTTACCTGTAGTAGAGGATGAAGAGGATCGCTTTATGTCCCTGGCTAATACCAGGGCCCGGCTTAGAATGACCACCTTGTACTATTTCGCAGCACTCAATAACTACCTCGTCGCGGGAACCGGAAATAAAGTCGAGGATTTTGGTATTGGATTCTATACCAAGTACGGGGATGGCGGTGTAGATCTGAGTCCTATTGCAGACCTGCTGAAAAGCGAAGTGTATGCCTTAGGGGCTTATTTAGGTGTAAGTGAGGCTATTATGACCGCACCGCCCACAGACGGTCTTTGGGGCGACCACAGAACTGATGAAGATCAGATAGGGGCATCCTATCCGGAACTTGAATGGGCTATGACTATGGATGACAAAGGTAAAAGCACAGATGATTTTGAAGGCCGGGAGCGGGAGGTTTTTACAATTTACAAGCGATATAACACTGCCAATAAACATAAAATGCTGCCTATCCCAATCTGTGAGATCCCCGAAGGGCTAAAATGACCTTTTGACTTAAAATCAAGCACTTAAAACGAGTATTAATAGAAAAACTATAGAAAAACCATAAAAAAAGTACATTTTTGTTTAAGAATTTAGATAATTTAACCTTACATTGCATGTCAGTTTTTA
>CAJHXL010000015.1_pt1 | contig 35205 bp, 36 predicted proteins | sample 9198601 | NCBI WGS metagenome assembly CAJHXL01 (sample SAMEA7708277, study PRJEB35096) | sediment metagenome | biome: marine neritic benthic zone biome [ENVO:01000025]; feature: sediment [ENVO:00002007]; material: shallow marine sediment [ENVO:03000034] sea grass bed [ENVO_01000059] ...
AGACACTTACCTTATTTGTCTGCCTTATCCCACTGATGTTCATAAAAGCGCCTACCATAGCCTTCTATGCCCTGATACCATTACCGATATTGTCTGTGTTGATCTACCAGATCAGTAAAATTATACACACGCGGAGCACCAGGGTTCAGGAATACCTGTCAACCCTGTCCACATTTGCTCAGGAGTCCTTTTCGGGGGTTTCTGTAATTAAAGCGTATAATCTCGAGAACAAGGTCAATGAAGAAGTCGAGGTCCTGGCCCTTGAAGGCCGGGATAAAAGTATGGACCTGGCCAAGGTCAATGCATGGTTTTTTCCTCTGATGATCTTGTTGATAGGCATCAGCAATATCTTTGTTATTTACGTGGGTGGCAAGCAATATATAAACGGGGAAATTGCATCCGTAGGTACTATTGCAGAATTCATTCTATACGTCAATATGCTTACCTGGCCGGTAGCTATTGTAGGCTGGTTAACATCTATTGTACAAAGAGCTGAGGCCTCTCAGAAGCGCATCAATGAATTCCTGAAAGAACAGCCCGAAATTGCCAATGAAGTTGAAGAAGAATCGGATATCACGGGTAAGATCGAATTCCGGAATGTTACCTTCACCTATGAAGATACCTTTATTACGGCTCTCAAGAATATATCCTTTACCATTGAGCCCGGGCAAACCGTGGCCATCCTTGGTAAAACGGGCTCCGGTAAGTCCACTATCCTCGACCTGGTGGCAAGACTTTATGATTCAACCTCAGGCGAAGTACTGATAGACGGCAAGCCAGTGCGAAGACTAAATCTGAACAGCCTCCGGTCTTCTATAGGGGCCGTACCACAAGACGCTTTCCTTTTTTCGGATACCATAAGGAACAATATCAAATTTGGTAAGGAAGATGCCACCGAAGAAGAGATCCTCGAAGTTTCAAAAATGGCTGTTGTCCACGAAAACATCCTTGGTTTTAGCAAGCAGTACGACACTGTACTTGGTGAGCGGGGTATTACGCTCAGCGGTGGCCAAAAACAACGGATCTCCATAGCCAGAGCACTGCTGAAAGATCCCTCTATTTTCCTCTTTGACGATTGCCTGTCTGCCGTTGACACAGAAACCGAGGAGGAGATCCTATCAAACCTCAAAGGCGCATCCAGGAATAAAACCACTCTCATCGTCAGTCATCGTGTTTCTTCCGCAAAGAATGCCGACCTTATTTTAGTACTCCAGGACGGACAGATTCTGCAAAAGGGCACTCATGAGTCATTAATAGCCGCAGAGGGCTATTACAAGGAGCTTTATATCAATCAACTATCAGAGAAAGAAAACTAGAAAATTGTTGCTGAATTAGTTTTTTTTATACATTTTTGAGGATATTTTGCTTTGAAATACTAACTAGATAATCAACGAAATGGGCGATAAAGAACTAATGGATCAGGAAGAAATATTCTCTAAGGTTTTAAGAGCTGGAAGGAGAACTTATTTTTTCGATGTCAGAAGTACAAAGGCGGGCGACTACTATCTGACCATCACAGAGAGCAAGAAGTTTACGCACGATGACGGCTCGTTTCACTACAAAAAACATAAAATCTACCTATACAAGGAAGATTTTGACTCGTTCAGGGAAAATGTAGGTGAAATGATGGATTACATCATCGCTGAAAAAGGTACGGAAGTTATATCAGAGCGTCATCAAAAAGACTTTAAAAAGGTAGATCCGAAACTCAACGGGGAGCCTGATGCCGATAGTTTTACAGATCTGGATTTCGAAGATATTTGATCTTAAGAATTGATTTTATCAGTAACGGCCTTATAATTTAAGGCCGTTTTTTATTTTTACACTTCTGACCACTTTAGAAAGAACACTATGAAGAAAGTTTTCGCCCTTCTGGGCATTTGCTGGATTTTTACCCCGATCCTCGCACAGGACCTCAACTACTACCTGCCTCAGGATGTTTCATATGACCAGGCAATTCCAAAACCTGAAGAAGTTATAGGGCATCAGGTGGGTGAATGGCACGTTACCCATGACAAATTAGTAGAATACATGAAGGTGCTGGCTTCCAGCAGTCCCCGAATAAGCATCGAAGACAGAGGCAAGACCTATGAGGGCCGACCTATTCTGTTGTTAACGATCACAAGTCCGGACAATCTTGAGAATCTGGAAAGCATAAGGCAGGAACATGTCAGGCTGACCGAAACCGAGCTTTCAGGTACTACAATTGATGATATGCCTGTTGTGGTATATCAGGGGTTCTCTATCCACGGTAACGAACCCAGTGGTTCCAATGCGTCCATGGCATATGCCTATTATCTGGCGGCGGCTCAGGGTCCGGAGATAGATTCCATTCTGAGCAAAGCCATTATTCTGCTTGATCCCTCTTTTAATCCGGATGGATTGCAGCGCTTTGCTTACTGGGCGAATACGAATAGAAGCATGAATCTGAATCCCGATTCTAACGAACGCGAATATCACGAGGTATGGCCCGGCGGCAGAACGAACCACTATTGGTTTGATCTGAACAGAGACTGGCTACCGGTGCAGTTACCTGAAAGTCGGGCCAGAATCAGGACCTTCCAGGATTGGATGCCCAATGTTCTTACAGATCATCACGAGATGGGCACGAATTCCACCTTCTTTTTTCAGCCCGGGGTGCCGAGCCGGGTACATCCGCTTACCCCAAAGGAAAATCAGCAACTGACTGCTGAGATCAGTAAATATCACGCTGCTGCGCTGGACAAGATCGGGTCGCTGTACTTCACTGAGGAGCGATACGACGATTATTACTACGGCAAAGGATCTACATATCCGGATGTGAATGGCAGTGTGGGCATTTTGTTCGAACAGGCCAGTTCCAGAGGGCACATACAGGAAACTGAAAACGGGATGCTGAGCTTTCCGTTTGCCATCAGGAATCAATTCACCACAGCTGTTTCCACACTACAGGCATCTTCCGAGTTAAGGACAAAACTATTGCGATATCAAAGTGACTATTTTAAGAACCAGAGGATTGAGGGTTCTATAGGCAGAAGCAGGGCATATATTTTTGGCGACAGTAAGGATGCTGCGAGAACACATCATATGGCCGAGATACTGTGGCGACATAAAATCCGCTTTCACGAATTGTCTTCCGATATCAATCTTGGAAATAAATTATACCGGAAGGGAAATGCCTTTGTTGTGCCAAAGAATCAGAAAAATCACAGGTTACTCAAAGCCATGTTCGAGAGACGAACATCATTTACCGACAGTCTTTTTTACGATATATCGGCCTGGACCTTTCCACTGGCATTCAATATGGACCATACTGAATTGAGATCCTTGTCTGCTGCCGGAGCTGAGGTAAAGGAGCTTCCGGAATTGAAGGGTAGCATTGATGTTCAAAGCGAGTATGCCTATCTTTTCGGGTGGGGTGAATATTACACACCAAAAGCATTGAACAAGATCCTTGAAAATGACATTCGGGTTAAAATCGCCAAGTACCCTTTTACTTTAGACGGGAATAAATACGATTACGGAACTGTTCTTGTGCCTGTACAAAACCAAGAAATGTCTTCGGATGCCATATACGAACTTTTGTCGAAGATCGCCATGGAAAACAATCTGCAGATACGCGGTGTGAGTACAGGACTTACCGAGGGAATAGATCTTGGAAGCAGTGAATTTGATCCGGTGAAAAAGCAAAAAGTGGCCCTGATCGTAGGCAAGGGGATACGCTCCTATGATGCCGGAGAAATTTGGCATCTTTTTGACACAAGGTATGATATGAAGATCACAAAGATCGATCTCAGCTACCTGGAAGATGTAGATTTGAGTATTTACACGGATATAATCCTTCCGGGCTCAAGGGGGAAAACACCTTTGTCTGAGAAAGCTGCTGAAAAACTACAGACCTGGGTGAAAGCCGGTGGTACGCTGATCGGATACAGAAACGCAGCCAAATGGCTGGATAAAAATAAATTCCTGTCGCTTAAGTTCAAACAGGATACGCTGGTAGCCAGGAAGGTCACGTTCGGGGATAAGTCGCGCTTTAAGGGTGCCCAGGAAACCGGAGGGGCTATCTTTAATACGAGTCTGGACCTGTCTCACCCAATAAACTTTGGGTATAAAAACAAGAATCTCCCTATTTTCAGGAATTCGAATATCTATGTTGAGCCGGCCGAGAACAGTTATGATAATCCTATCCGCTATACTGCCAGTCCATTACTAAGCGGCTATGTTTCCGAAGAAAACCTGAAACTACTCAAAAACAGTGTCCCCTTTCAAACAGGGAAATTAGGAAAAGGCAGGGTGATCGTATTTACAGATAATACAAACTTCAGAGCCTTTTGGTACGGCACCAACAAATTGTTGATGAATGCAATTTTCTTTGACCAAATGATGTAGGAAAACGGTCTGCTGACCCTTTCAAAATTGATTAATTTTACAATAAAAACTCATGGCAAGAACACCAAGTAATATGATCCCTTTAGGAACCGTGGCTCCAGGGTTCTCACTTCCCGATACCGTTTCGGCAGGGACATTAAGTTTAAGCGATATCAAGGGTAGCAGGGCAACTGTGATCATGTTCATATGCAATCACTGCCCCTTTGTCAAGCATGTAAATGCAGGTATTGTTCAATTGGCTGCGGATTATCAGTCACAAGGAGTCGCCTTTGTAGCCATTTCGAGTAACGATGTGGAAAATTACCCTGATGACTCCCCTGATCTTATGGCGGTAAATGCAAGGAATGAAGGGTTTACATTTCCTTACTTATACGATGAATCGCAGGAAGTTGCCAGGGCCTATGATGCTGCCTGTACCCCCGACTTCTATATTTTTGACAAGGATCTCAGACTGGCGTATCGCGGCCAATTAGATGCTTCCCGACCCGAGAATGGTATTCCGGTAACCGGTTCAGATATGAGAGGTGCCCTGGATAGTCTATTAGCGGGAAATCCGGTGGATCAGGATCAGAAGCCAAGTATAGGTTGCAATATTAAGTGGAAAGTATCGTCATGAGGATCAGTCCTGAAGATGCCCTTAAGGTGCTGGATTCGAAGCAAAGTGAATTTGAAACTCTGTTTGAACACGGTACGCTTTCGGTGGAGATCTATAAACCTCTGGAAATGGACAATCAGCAACCGCATAGCCGTGATGAGGTCTACGTGGTAATTTCAGGAAAGGGGGATTTTATAAAAGGTGAGGAACGCATGCCGTTTGGACCCGGTGATTTTTTATTCGTACCGGCCCATATGGAACACAGATTTGTAGATTTTAGCGAAGATTTCGCAACCTGGGTTCTATTTTACGGACCAGAGGGCGGTGAAAAACCATGAATAGCGCCCCATTACAAATTGATTTCGTTCCCGTAACTTCTCTCAATAAGGCCACATATATTGAAATCGGCATCCGTTCCTATGAAGAGCACTATTTACATCTTTGGCCAAACTCAGACCCCAGCCCCTACATCAGCAATAATTACACAATCGGGATAGTAAGCAGGGAGTTACAAAATGAACAGTTTGAGCATTATTTAGTGGAGCTCGATTCAAGAGCTGTCGGATTGTTCAAACTGGTTCTAAATGCCGCCCTTGGTGACTACGGGTCAGGGGATGCCCTTTTGGTTGAGAAAATATACCTGTTGGCTAATTATTCGGGGATGGGTCTTGGCAGAGCGGCTATCAATTTTATAATTCAAAAAGCCAGAAATATGGGTAAAAAGATAATTTGGCTGGATACGATGAAAAATGGTCCTGCCCTTAACTTTTATCTGAATTTTGGGTTTGAAATAGTGGGGAAAACTGAACTTTCCTATCCCTCGGCCCTGGACGGGCAGAAAGCCATGTTAATTCTGCAATACAATTTGTGAAACAGGCCTGAGCTAGGTCCAATTTTCCCGAATTAGCAAGTTTTCAATATGCGCAAAATGGTGATTCCCATGCCATACATATCGTCCGATGTTTTCCTCCAGGTTCGTCCTCACATTGCCTTCGGGGTGAATAAAATCCCTTTTGAGATCCACAGCATTCAATCCCCTCAATAAGTTGACAAGTTTGGCGTGTACAGCCTCCAGATGCCTCAGGGAAAATTCAATTGGGGACATCTTCGTGTCGTGTAATTCAGCCCATTTTTTTTCATCGTAGACCTTGATAACCGGGGTATCCTCTGTTAGTGCCCATTTAAAGCGTATATAGCTATTGTGGTGGCTATCTGATATGTGATGTATAAGCTGGCGAACTGTCCATCCTCCTGGTCTGTAATGGGTCTCCAGCTGTTGGTCTGTGAGTCCTTCAACCAGCTTCCGCAGTTTTAAGGGATAGGTCTCCAATGCATTGATCCAATCTTTGATTTGCGATTCTGAGATCTCGCCAGGCTGAGAAAACTTACCTATGGGGTATCGCAGTCTTTCCAATTCTTGTTCATTCATGGCGTAAAGTTAGTTGAAAAGAGGGAGATGGAAGTCCGAAGTCCGAAGTACGAAGTACGAAGTACAAAGTAAGAAGTACTAAGACGGAAAATGAGAGACGCTTGCCCGAAAAATCTGCGAAGCAGATTGGGCGGGGAAGACCGAAGACCGAAGATGCCTGCCCGAATGATCCGCCCCGATAGCTATCGGGGGCAGATTGGGCGGGGAAGACGGGATGTGGAAGATGTATAAACAAAAAACACTTCAACACTTTAACAATTCAACAATTCAACAATTCAACACTTCAACACTTCAACAATTTTAATACTTTTTTAACCCTGCCAAATAATCCTATTTGGGTGAATGTCATAACTTTAATCTTTCAATCACACAACGCTAAAAAGACATATCATGGCAACAATAAGACTGGGGGATATTGCTCCCGATTTTACCGCTGAAAGCTCAATGGGCAAGATTAATTTGTACGAATATCTCGGAGATGGATGGGGTATTTTGTTTTCTCATCCTGCGGATTTCACTCCTGTATGTACTACGGAATTGGGTACAGCAGCAAAATTCAAGGATGAATTTGACCGCAGAAATGTAAAAATGTTAGCCTTAAGCGTAGATGGGAAGTCTTCTCATCTCTCCTGGATCGAGGATATCAATGATACTCAGAATACGACTGTCAACTTTCCCATCATCGCCGATGAAGACCGGCAGGTTTCGGACCTGTACGACATGATCCATCCGAATGCCGATGATACCCTGACTGTAAGGTCGGTGTATATCATTGGGCCGGACAAGGCCGTCAAACTTATTCTCACATATCCGGCCTCTACCGGAAGGAATTTTCACGAGTTGTTACGAGTAATAGACTCTTTGCAACTTACAGCCTATCATAAGGTCGCTACCCCAGCCAACTGGAAACACGGGGAGGATGTTGTTGTAAGTCCTTCTATACCTACCCAGGAGGCCGTAGGTATGTTTGAAGGAGGGGTGGAAGAAATTCGACCTTACTTAAGAATGACTCCCGATCCAACGGCATAAATTGAAAAAGCGCCGTTTCCGGCGCTTTTTTCTTATTTCCTCAGTTCGTTTACTACAGTGTAGATATAATCACCGTGAACACCGGTGAAATATCGTTGACCCATATCTTGTATCTTTTCTTTCATTTCATCAGTACTGAAATGAGCCTCAAATAATTCATTGTTTGTTTCATACATAGCATCCAGGTCAGCCAGAGATTGAACCATAAAGGCTTCGAGAAATTCGCGCCGATCCGAGCCCCAGAAATGAGCAGCAGGATAGTAACCTACAATGTGTTCGTTTTTATGAAATACATTCTCCACATATTCCTTAAAAGTGCTCATAAATTCTTCCTGGGAGCCGTCTTCTGAGAATTTAAACTGACTCTTTCTCAAAAGCAGAACCTCAGCTGAATCTTTAGGAGCTGGCTTGACATGTGGCATCAGTGCGTAGATCTCATCCGAATGGAAATCGGCATAATACGCATTCCTTTTCTTGAAATAGGCCTTTCTGGCTTCCTCATCGGGCCAGCCGGCTTCAATAAGTTCCCCGTTGCGTTCATTGACCTTGTCTATGTCTTCCCAGGATGCATAGGCATTCACAGAAAGCAATTCCCTGTTGTCCGGAGTAAATCGGTGCATGTAAATACCAGAACCCATTATAAGTTCATTTTTGGAAGTAACTTTATCGAAGTACTCCTGTTCCACAGCTTTCCAGGTATCCATATCAAAATCCTCGTAGTCCATATTCCAATGCATGGTAGTTATGGTTACATAGGTTGGTGCTGCATCTGCCTCCTCTTGTCCATATACAAATGACAGGTTTAACAGAAAAATAAAGATCAGGCTTTTTAAAAATTGGTTGGTTTTCATTTTAAAATGTATAATTAATAGTTAGACAATATTTCTATTTAGTGTTTTTAGAATAGCAAAGATTAAAGCGGCGTAAAGCCCCGGAGGAGTAGGCGAGAAAAGATACGAAAAATATTGATTTAACAGCTATTCCGGTAGGGTATTACTGTTTTGGATTGTTTCAATTACAGACATGTGAAGTTTAGAACTTAATCCATTTCATTGCCATGACCTTGTTTTATCATCTTATCGTTTTTATGGTTGTCCTGAATATCGCATTGTTGATATTTAGCCATAACAGGGCCAAATAAAAAAAGCTTCCACAGATTTGTATATCCATGGAAGCCTGAATTCTTTGGAGAATACGCTCTACTTAATATCCATCAGCTCTACATCGAATATCAGCGTGGCATTCGGAGGAATAACACCCCCGGCTCCGGCACTGCCATAGGCCAAATGGGAAGGGATAACAAGTCTGGCCTTATCCCCTACTTTTAATAAACCGATACCTTCATCCCAACCGGGAATCACCTGTCCCACACCTATTTGAAAGTCGATGGGTTGATTCCGCTGAAAAGATGAATCAAAAACCTGACCATTGGTCAGCGAACCCTCGTAGTGGACGGATACTGTATTACCCTTTTCAGCCTTCTTTCCGTCTCCGTTCCTGAGTATCTTGTATCTCAACCCGCTATCTGTCTTCTCAAAACCTTCAGCCTGCTTTTCGATCTCAGCCTCGGCACGGGCCTTTTCTTCTGCCTGGCGTTTTTCTTTTTCTTCACCGAATGAATCAAAAGCCTTTGCGGCATCCCATTTTTCAGCTTCAGCACCAACCCGAACAATTTCAATTCGGTCAATCGTATCCCCCTGACTTATGGTATCCACCACATTCTGGCCTTCGGTAACCTGTCCGAAAACTGTGTGCTTACCATCCAGCCAGGGTGTTGCCTTATGTGTGATAAAGAACTGGCTGCCATTAGTACCAGGTCCGGCATTGGCCATTGAAAGCACACCGGGACCTGAATGCCTGAGCTCGGGATGGAACTCATCGTCAAATTTGTATCCCGGGTCGCCTGTACCTGTGCCCTGAGGACAACCTCCCTGAATCATGAAATCCGGGATAACCCGGTGGAAGGTAAGTCCGTCATAATAAGGAGATCCATCTTTCCCGGAGGAATTTTTTATCTGACCTTCTGCAAGACCAACAAAATTTCCCACGGTACCCGGGGTTTTATCATGTGTAAGCTTAACTGTTATTTCACCTTTGGTGGTGCTAAATTTTGCATATATACCTTCTTCCATATCTGTTTGCATTAATGAGCCGCAAAGATATAAATTTTGGAGCCTCTTTAAAGAAGATTTAAGAGGTACAGAAGAGGCAGGTTGGCTGATCTTAAGGGTTATTTGATATGCCGTATTTATCAAACAAATATAAGAGTGAAGACATAGCCGCCGACCCGAGTTCCAATTCCCTTTTATTTATGTGTTCGAATGTATCGTTTTCTGCATGGTGGTGGTCAAAATATCGCTGACTATCCGGTCTCAAGCCCGCCAGGACCACCGTACCATCCTTTAGCAGGCCAATATCTGCACCACTTCCTCCACTTACGAATCGATGAATGTAATAGGGTTCAAAGAGAGGTTTCCAGGATTGTATTTTATTCAATTGCTCAGGTGAACAATCAAATGAAAATCCTCTCGGACTGAAGCCGCCTGCGTCACTTTCCAAAGCGAAAATGTGCTTCTCACCCTTTCTTTTGGCTTCCTCCGCATACTTTTTGGCACCTATAAGACCTATCTCTTCGCTCATAAACAGAACCACTCTTATTGTCCTGAGAGGGCGGTAGCCGGTACCCAGCAACAGACGTAGGGCCTCCATACTTTGTACACAACCTGCACCATCGTCATGGGCCCCATCCCCTAAATCCCAGGAATCCAGGTGACCACCTACCACAAGGATTTCATCAGGATATGCAGATCCCTGCACCTCGCCTATAACATTAAACGACTGCACCGATGGAAGTTCCTTGCAATTTTGCCGGAAATAGAATTTTATATTCGGATCTAATTTTAGTGTGGTACTCAGCAATTCAGCTCCGTTAGTGCTGATGGCAGCAGCCGGTATACGCTGGGCAAACGGAAGGTCCCCATAAGTCATAGAACCGGTATGAGGCAGATCATCCAACCTATGAGTCATAGATCTGACAATAACACCTATAGCCCCGTATTTGGAGGCCTCTAATGCACCTCTATATCTCTGGTCCACGCTTCCCGAATAGGCCTTGAAAGTATCCATAAGATCTGCCTGCATAGGCCTGTTATAGAAAACGATCTTTCCCTCAACACCCTGTTTACCCAGTGCTTCCAGCTCTTCAAAACTGTGCACCTCAACTACATTAGCCTTGATACCACCCACAGGGGTGGCAATAGAACCACCCAATGCAGTAATGGGCACATTATTGGTCACCCCGGGCTTACTCTCTACGTAAGCGAATTCAGGTGTACCTCTAACCCATTTAGGAACCATAACAGATTGAAGCCAGACCTTATCGAACTGCAAAGAATCCATTTGTTCTTTGGTATATTCTACAGCCTGCTCGGCCTGTAAGCTACCGGACATACGGCCGCCAATACGGTTGGAGAGAATATTAAGCCACTCATATGATTTGCCATTTGAAAGGGCTTCTTTGAAGATGGCGTCAATTTGCTGCTGGTCAGTATCCTGTGACCAGGCTGTTGAAAGGGCCAGCAGGAGCCCTAAAAAAATATATCTCATGCTTCGTTTTCCAGTTGTTGCTTGTAAAGATCGATCTGGGACCGGATTTCTTCTTCTAATTCCGGTTCGTCAATGTCTTTGTATTTTTTTAGTTGGTTGAATACTATGCTTGCCACGATAACCCGGGCTCCGCGTTTATTATCCGCCGGAATGACGTACCATGGCGAATGTGGCCTGGAAGTCTCCTGAATGGCTTCCTCGTAACACTTCATGTAGTTATCCCAGAGCTTTCGTTCTTTCAGATCACCAGGTGAAAACTTCCAATTCTTTTCCTCAAGCCTCAGCCTTCTGAGCAGACGTTGTCTTTGTTCTTCTTTTGATAAATGGAGGTAAAACTTGAATATGATGGTACCGTTGCCTGCAATGTGTTCTTCAAAGGCATTGATGTTTCTGTATCGCCGTGCCCAGAATTTCTCATCGATGTCCTCTACATTTTCGATGCCGGGTATGTTTTCATTAAGGATGTAGGACGGATGTACCTTGGTAACCAGAACATTTTCATAATGTGTTCGGTTCCATACACCAAATTTGCCTTTAGGGGGTAGTTTGATATAGTGCCTCCATAAGTAATCGTGCTTGAGTTCCAGAGATGTAGGCACTTTAAAGCTGTACACTTCTACTCCACTCGCATTGCAGTCCTTAAAAACCTCTCGTATCAGGCTATCCTTCCCGGAGGTATCCATACCCTGGAGACAAATAAGCACCGAATACCTGCCATGGGCATACATTATATTTTGAAATTTGCCAAGGTCTTCACGAATATCTTCCAGCTCGTCCTTAAGTTCTTTATCGGAGAGACCAAAGTCCTCGCGCGTACTTCTATCTTGAAGTTTCGTGCCTGTATCTGCCAGATACCGTTCCGGTTGAATGCTGCTAATAATGCCTGCCATTGCTGTTCTTGGGGCTTGGTTATCGATGAAAAATAGGCCTTTCATCCTAAAAATACAACCGTATATCCCAATTTTAGCATATAAATAGCCTTTGGTCGAAAAAATGAAGGACCGGCAATCCATTCGGCCTATCTTTACTAGTCCTAAATCTTACGATATCAATAATTTATGCTATGAAAGCACATGCAGTCATATTCCTTTGCCTGTTATTCTCATCCTTTGGCTATGCTTCAAGTAAGGCCTGCGATTATGCAGGTTCTAATCTGGGATTTGTAAAATCTCAGACCGAATTGGCAATCGCCGCCAAAGATCTGAATCAATCCAGATATCATGCCTATAAGGCCCTGAATGCCATTGAAAAATCTCGTACCCAACTGGATGAATGCGGTTGTGAATACGCCAACAAAAGTATCCAGGATGGACTGGACAATTTAAAAAAGGCCACCAGGGTGAGCAGTCTTGAAGGCACCCGTATTTTTCTGGGCAGGGCCCTGGACAATACCATGGGTAGTCTTGATGCGCTTGAGCAACATGAAGAATTACATCAAAGTGTTTATGCCAGTGATGTACTTGCGATGAATACCAAAAGTTCTGAAGAAGAGAAGTTACGCAGTATCCAACCTACGGGAAAAGCCCTGGAAGATAAAATAGACCAGTTCCTGGAGGACTACAGAACCTCACTGAACAAGGTAGTAAATTCACTTCCCTGTAAGGAAGCCCATGCTTATGCCAGCAAAGTCTTCGAACACTGTGAGCAGCAATTGCTTAGTGCAAAGCTTACCGAAGCAAAGAAATATTACAATTTAAGGACCAAAGAGATCACGGCCGAAGCCCTGAAGGAGTTGGAGCACTGCACCGACTGATTAATCGATCCTATTTACTGGCAAATAGTTGCACATCCTCTTCGGTCACTTCAGTTCCACCGAGGATAATAAGCCGTTCCACCACATTGCGCAATTCCCTGATATTGCCAGTCCAGTCGTATCCTTTTAAGAGGTCGATTGCTTTTTTAGTAAAGTTTTTAGGCACCGTCCCCTGTTCTTCGGAAATCTTGGCAGTAAAGTGATCAATCAACAAGGGAATATCATCACGCCGGTCGTTTAAGGCCGGAACCTGGATCAGGATCACAGCGAGGCGATGGTACAAATCTTCCCTGAATCTGCCTTCGGCTATTTCGTGTTGCAGGTCTTTATTGGTCGCTGCCACTACGCGAACGTCTACTTTGATATCCTTATCGGAACCAACCCGACTTATTCTGTTTTCCTGCAGCGCTCTCAGTACTTTGGCCTGGGCTGAAAGACTCATATCACCGATCTCATCAAGGAAGATGGTTCCCTTGTTGGCAGTTTCAAATTTCCCCGCTCTGTCCTTTACAGCAGAGGTAAAAGCCCCCTTAACGTGACCAAATAATTCACTTTCTATAAGTTCTGAAGGTATAGCAGCGCAATTTACCTCAACAAACGGACCCTTGCTACGGTCGCTTTTTTCATGGATCCAATGTGCAACCAGCTCCTTACCTGTGCCGTTAGATCCGGTTATGAGTACCCTGGCATCTGTTGGAGCCACCTTATCAATCATATCTTTTATCCTGCTGATCTCGTCACTGTCACCCACCATTTCATAGGCTTTGCTGACCTTCTTTTTCAGGATCTTATTCTCAGTGATCAACTCTTTTTTGTCCAGGGCATTACGTACTGTTGTAAGCAGGCGATTCAGATCCGGTGGTTTGGAGATATAATCAAAAGCACCGAGTCTCATCGTATTTACAGCTGTGTCCAGGTCACCATGACCAGAAATCATAATAAACGGGATCTCCGGTTTTATTTTCTTAGCTTCCTGAAGAACTTCCACACCGTCCATCTTGGGCATCTTAATATCGCAAAGCGCGAGGTCATAATCGCTCTTTTTCAGCATATTAAGGCCAGCGGCCCCATCTTCAGCCTGTTCCACCTTATATTGTTCATTTTCCTCGGTCAGGATCTTTACCAAAACACGCCGAATGGCGGCCTCATCCTCTATGACTAATATTTTTGACATTGTCTGTTAATTAAAATATCGATATTTTAAATCCTGCCCTGAAATACAAACCAGGATCGTCATTCAAAGTAAACACATTATTTCTATCATCATCTCTTAAGAGACCGCTTCTGCGCAGGGTATATCCGCCCCAAAGATAAAAAGACATGGAGCGTTTCACGTTGTATTGGTAGCCCAGGGCACCAATTACGGCTGAAAGCGAGATGGCAGATCCCACATTGTCATCCGGTAAAATGATATCGCTCTGAATGTTCACAAAGTAACCATCCAAAAACAATGCCGAAATAAAAGTATGTTTCTCGGTAAGATAATACCGCATATCCGTTCTGGGTATCCCCAGTGTATAGGACCATTTGCGATGAAAGCGCTTGTAGTAATTAATCAGAGGCAGCGGTACAGGCAAGCCCGTAGTGCTGTTATAAGTAAGACCGAGAACGAGTCTGAAAGGTTTTTCAATGTCTTTTTTTTCCTTCCATAGCGTAGCGGTTACGTTGAGAAGAAAATCCCGGCCAACAATTCCATTTTCAAAGTCAGATGCAAGGCGAGGTGTCACAATACCAATAAAACGCCAGTCAGGATTCCACTTGAAAATATATCCCGCGTTAAAATCGATTACGTGAAGCGTATTCAACCTGCTATCGTCAAAAGGGAATTCTTTTGTACGGTCAAAGTCTATAAAATTGTATTCTGATCCTAATACCAGAAAGCGATCATTTCCCAGGTTGATAGGTAGATTAAAAAGTATCCTGTAACGAGCCACCCTGCTGTCACTGTCTCCTTCGGGAAGGGAAGTAAATTCAATTCTGAAAATATCAGTGCTCTGGGCCGTGACAAAGGCGGAAGACAAAATGAAGATCACTAAAATGGCACGCCCCAAATACCCCATAAGCTAAGATGTTTCTAATGAATCAACAACAACATTTCCTTTCCTGCCCTGAATGTGCTCTATACTTTTTGTTGCCTTATTCATTATTCGGATTTAAACTTATTGCGGTCTAATAGCGCAGCCATTTATACAATTCCTTGTAGGTTGGTTTTTTACCATACATCAGAATACCAACCCTATAAATCTTCGCTGCCAGCCAAACAATTCCTATAAACGAAATGATCAGCAGTAATAGTGATGTCAGCAATTGCCACAACGGAACACCGCCTTCTCCGATTCCCCCGGGAAGTCGCATGAGCATCACAATAGGTGATGTTAGCGGAAATAGCGAAAATCCCACAGCTATAGGTCCGTGCGGGTTACTGAATACTGAAAAGAATCCTATGTAGATAGCGAGCATCAGTGGAAGAATGATTGGGAACATGAACTGCTGTGTATCCGTCTCATTGTCGACGGCAGCTCCTATCGCCGCATAAATGGAACTGTAAATAAGGTATCCGAGGATAAAATAGATCACAAAAAATACGATCAACAGCAGCCAGGGTAGTTTTAGCACCTCCTCTGCATATAACTGAAGCTTATCGATATCCGGTGAACCGGCCATCGGACTCATGGCATCGGGAGTTATGGGTGCAGACTGACCCAGGAATGAAGTATCAATATTAAATATTAACAAAACGACCAATAATAATAAAGAGGCTGAAACGATCCATATGGCAAACTGAGTGATCCCGGCCAGGGAGGTTCCGATTATCTTCCCAAGCATTAGTTGAAACGGTTTAACAGACGATATTATTACTTCTATTATACGACTAGTTTTTTCTTCAATAACACTGCGCATCACAAATCCACCGTAAATTATTATGAACATCATGATAAGATAGCCAAAAGCTCCTCCGAAAAATGCTTTAAGTTCATTGATTCCTTTCAGGTTTTGCTCACCGGTGTAGGTTGATGTAGTGATCTCATAGCGATCGCTAATTGATTCGAAATCGGAATCACTGACACCTATGTCCCTAAGGCGGCTTTGTCTTAACCTTTCCTGGAAAATGTCCTCCAATTTGCCCAAGACTTCTGTATTGGGTGCACTTTCGCTAAAAAACATGGCATTCTCAGCTACCATTTCCATGTTCCTGGCTGAAGGCAGAAATAAAAGGCCCGAGAAACCCATGCTTTCTGTAGAATCCATGGCCATGGGTAAGCCTATTTTGTCATAGAATACATAGGAGATTCTAGGCGAATTTTTAAATGAATTTGTAAAATAGTCGCTTTCATTCAGTACTGCCACCACTTTTTTGTCACTGTCGTTAACCTGGGTCAGGTAAGCGATCAGCACGATCATACCCACCATCAGTATGGGACTAAGAAAGGTCATGATCACAAATGACTTATTGCGCACTTTAGCGAGATACTCCCGCTTTATTATCAGTAGTAGTTTATTCATGACTACCCATACTTTGAACCGTTCTTATAAAAATATCGCTGGCTGTTGGTATCCTTTCCACAAAACTGTAAATACTTGCCCTGGAGGAGACATATGAAAGAAATGACCCCGAATCATCAGGCTCCAGATATACAGTAAATTCCAGCTGGCCTGCACTGATATCCTCCTGTAAATCTGAAATTTGGAATTTCGATCCCAGATCTGCTATGAGTCCATTCTCCTTACTTAATTCGGTGATCACCCTGAATGTATTGTTACGGTATTTCTTCTTGATATCTGATAATTTACCATCCAATATTTTTTCCGCCTTATGGAGTAAGGTGATGTATTCACAAAGTTCCTCAACAGATTCCATTCTGTGTGTTGAAAAGATGATAGACGTACCCTGCTCTTTCAGTTGCAGTATCTCATCTTTGATGATATTGGCATTGATTGGGTCAAAACCGCTAAAAGGTTCATCAAAGATCAGGAGTTTGGGCTTATGCAGGACAGTCACAATGAACTGAATTTTCTGTGCCATCCCCTTGGAAAGTTCCTGGATCTTTCGATTCCACCAGTCACCTATTTCCAACTTTTCAAACCAGTATTTTAGTCGTTTTTTAGCCTCCGTTTTGCTCAATCCTTTTAACATGGCAAGGTACAATGCCTGTTCGCCTACCTTCATGCTCTTATAGAGTCCTCGTTCCTCCGGTAAATAGCCGATCATGGATACATGCGAAGGTTTTAGTAATTCACCATCAAAAACCACGCTTCCCGTATCCGGATAGGTTATTTGATTGATGATCCTGATAAGTGTTGTTTTTCCTGCTCCGTTGGGTCCCAACAAGCCGTAAATACTGTTACCGGGTATTTCCAGGGAAACATTTTTTAACGCGTAGTTGGAGCCGAATTGCTTTGTAACATCATTAGCTACCAGAATGTGATTCATAAAGAACGGTTTACTCAAAGGTCAGCGGCCAATCAACAGGTACCGCTATTTAGGAATTTCAAGTTTGGCGTTATTAATTGAACGGAAGATTGCATTGGGTACAAAGTAACTCCTATTTCTCAATTATTGAAAATAATCGATTAATAATAGCACTTACTCTGAACACATCGCTTTACATGGCGATAGGTGTTATGTTACTTTGGCTGCTTTTTAATAAAGCGTATGAAAAGTCAGTGTCCTTAAAAACAAAACCCACCCTTAAAAAGGTTTAAGGATGGGAAAAAAATTGCTATGAAAAAGAAAATTAATATTGGTTCCCCAATACTTCATCAAATATACGTTTTTTAATTTAATACGGACATATTTTTGCTAGGAGAACATGTCTTTTACCTTCTCGAAGAATGACTTGTCTGACTTTTCAGGTTTGGGCTCAAAATTTTCAGTTTCCCTCATTTTCTCAAAAAACTCCTTTTGTTCTTTATTGAGTTCTTTTGGTGTCCAGACATTTACGTGAACAAGCAGATCGCCATGACCATAGCCATTCAGGCTGTTTATGCCTTTTCCTCTCAAGCGCAGTATTTTTCCCGATTGAATACCAGGTTCCAATTTGATCCTGACCTTACCATTCACCGTATCGATTTCTTTGGAAGTTCCCAAGACGGCATCAGACAGACTTATATACAGATCGTAGTGCAGGTTATCACCTTCCCTCTTCAGACTCTCGTGTTCGGTAGTTTCTATAGCTACCAGAAGGTCACCTGGAATACCATTACCGGGCGCATCGTTACCCTTTCCGGAAACCTTTAGCTGCATGCCCTCTTCCACACCGGCAGGTATTTTTATGGAAACGGTTTCCTCTACAATTTTTAAACCCTGTGCGTCGGCATCCGATGGCCTTTTATCAATTATTTGCCCGGCACCTCCACAACTGCTACAGGTGGTTGCCGTCTGCATCCTGCCCAGGATAGTACTGGTAATTTTTGTAACCTGCCCTGCCCCCTGACAGGTGGGACAAGTTTTGTATGTTACTCCGTCTGCCTGTACCTTTCTTCTAACCTTCACTTTCTTTTCAACCCCATGAGCTACTTCCTCGAGGCTGAGTTTTACCCTGATCCTCAGGTTACTGCCTTTAACCCTGCGCTGGCCTCCTCCGCCAAATCCACCAAATCCGCCAAAACCACCGCCGAAGGTACTTCCGAAAATATCTCCGAACTGGCTAAATATGTCTTCCATATTCATGCCTCCGGAACCAAAACCACCACCTTCAAAGGCAGAGTGACCAAACTGATCGTATCTTGATTTTTTATCGGGATCGCTCAGAACTTCATATGCTTCGGCTGCTTTTTTGAACATTTCCTCAGCCTTGGAATCACCGGGATTCTTGTCAGGGTGATATTGAATGGCCTTCTTCCGATATGCCTTTTTTATCTCTGCGGCTGAGGCATTCTTGCCAACACCCAATATTTCATAATAGTCCTGCTTCATTGCTGCATTATTATTTTCCCACCACTACTTTGGGATGCCTTATGATCTTATCTCCTATTTTGTATCCCTTCTCGATGATGTCTACGATCTTTCCCTTTAATTTCTTGCTTGGAGCAGGGATCTGAGTGATGGCATCATGGACTTCGGGGTCAAAAGAACTTCCCTGCTTGGTTTCAACCTCTTCGAGGCCTTTAGATTTAAGCGCCTCTCTGAATTTTATATGGATTAGCTCAACTCCCTTGAACATCTCTTTATCCTCAGATTTGGACAATTCCTTCAGGGCGCGATCAAAATCATCAAGTACGGGCAGCATGGCCTGCATCACCTCCTGTCCGGCAGTTTTGAAAAGATCCATACGTTCCTTCGAAGTCCTCTTTTTATAGTTTTCGAACTCGGCGAACAACCTGAGAAACTTGTCTTTTTCCCTGGCCAGTTCTTCTTCCAGTTGCTCTTTGGGGTCTTTCTCCTCTTTTTCCGCAGTTTCCACTTCTACAGTACCTTCTGCCTTTTCCTCCGTCATCCCGTTCTCCTGCTCTTCAGAGATCATACCTTCCAAATCTTCAACTTTAGTTTTCTTGTTCATTTAGTTTCCGCTTATTTATTCTTCCAAAAATGATGGCAAAAGTACTGCCAATTGTTTAAAAATGTCAAAATGTCACCAAAAAATCCGGCTTTTACTGCAATAATAACAGTTGCGTTGACGTACCCTAAGCGCAGTGAAGATAAACAGAAGGAAATTACTAAGAAGCGGAGCCTTTCTTAAAGAGGGACTCCAGGGCGGGACAAAGATTCAAATACTGGAAATTAAACCCAAGCGATTCGATCTTTTTACTACTCACACGTTGACTTGAGATCAGAATTTCAGACATTTCCCCTAACAACAATTTAAGTGCGAATTCCGGTATATTTGGTAAAATCAGCGGTTTATCCAATACCTTGGCGATTTCCCTGATCAATTTTTTCTGGGTTACCGGATTGGGAGCAACCGCATTGAAAACACCCCCCAGTTGATTTTCGATAAGAAATAGGATCAGTTTTGAAAGATCGTCTATATGGATCCAGGATTGCCATTGTTCCCCTGATCCGAAAGCGGCACCGACAAAGGAACGCACCGGTGAGGTCATTTTCGGTAATGCCCCTCCCTCATTGGATAGTACGAGTCCAATCCTCACCAGGGCAAGCTTTGGTAGCAGTTTGCCAAACCTGGAAGCACTTTCTTCCCAGTCCTTAACCACCTGTCCGGCAAATCCTTCAGAAATCTGCGTATCCTTTTCAGTGTAATACGTAGTGTAGGAATGAGGATAAATTCCAATTGCTGATGCGGAAACAATGCTTTGGATCCTCTCAGCCCCGTGTATTTCCAGGCCTTTGTACAATGTATCAAGGCTCCGGACCCGGCTATTGAGGATTTGATCCTTATTAGACCTTGTCCACCTGCTGGCAATAGAAGTTCCTGCGAGGTTGATGATGGCATCAACTCCTTCAAAACATGCGGTATCGATCTCCCCGTTTTCCGGATTCCAGTGAAAACCCCTGGCATTGGGGATGGAATCGATTTTTTCCCTTCTTGTAGTGAGGAAATTTATATCGATGTCCCGACTCAAACATTCCCCGATCAAACTCCCGCCTATCAAACCGGTAGCTCCGGTTATCAAAATCCTCATTGTCTAATTTTTTGCAAAGATATTTTATTCAACACGGGCTTACGGTAGCTTTAAATTCGATTTAACAATATTGTCTAATTACTTGATTGCTCTGAGCATTTCGCGCTTGCCTGGTGGACCTGGTAATCTTTCCACCCTGAATCCCACCTTCTGAAGGGTACGGCGTACCACGCCCTTTGCAGCGTAGGTAACCAGTACACCGCCGGGTTTAAGAGCCCTGAACATGTTCATGAAAATAGATTCGGACCACAACTCGGGCTGGACCCGGTAACCAAAAGCGTCAAAATAGATCAGATGGAATTCCTCATTGGCCTGAAAACTTTCCATACGGCTTTCCAACTTCAGTAGCTTGAAAAAATCACTGATCGCTGTCCATTTTCCCCAGGAGCTTTTATGCATCTGTTCAAATACCTTTTCAAGATTTTCCTGATTCAGCGTTTCCGCATAATTTAAACAAGACCATTCATCCTCCATTACAGGATAGGCCTCAAGAGCAGTGTAGCTGATCTGAATTGCTGACTTCCGGGCTTCCAAAAAAGTCAGTAATGCGTTTAATCCTGTTCCGAAGCCCATTTCCAGGATCGATATGGATTGCCCCTCCAGGAATTGAAGTCCGTGCTTGATAAAAACATGCTTTGATTCGGCAATGGCACCGTGAACAGAATGATATTGCTCATTCCATTCATCTATCCGAATGGTGTGAGAACCATCGGCCGTTTTGATGATCTTACGTTCCAATTCAGTTTGGGATAATCACCCCGCTTGCCACCATCGAGTAAGTTTTCTCGCTACCCGATATCTTGTTTATTTCCTCTTTGCTGAGTCTGGCATCAGAGGCATAGTGCTTACGTGCAGCTTCGTCCATTTCACTGATCATTGCCACACCACTCACAAAAACTTCTTTGCCTTCAATATCGGCGGGAACAAAAAAGCCATAGTCCTTAAATGTAATCCTGGCGGTCTGGTTATCATCCAATTCCAGATCCATCCAACATCCCTTTACCTTACAAACAGCAGTAACTTTGGCTTTAAAATTCAAGGAAACAGAATCGGCCGTATTTAAACTCCGATAAATCTTAAAAGCGGAATTGGTATTGAGCGCATGGCTGGGATCAAATTCTTCACCTATTTGTTGCCAGGATTCACCGGAACTGCTTAATTCAGTTTCCTGGGCCTGAATATTCAGGCAAAAAGTCAACAGGGACAATGTGAAAAAGACAAGTAATTTGTTAAATGTTTTCATTATTTGTATTTCTAGCCAATTAACTGCAAAACTGGTGATTTTGATCGAAAAAAGACGTATCTACAAAGGATATTTGATTAATTTTATGATTGAAAATTGAAGGATATGGAACCAACAGTTAAGAATTTGGTCGTTGAAAAAGCGGTGGCTTCTAAAATTGACCAGGTTGATTTTCAGAACCTTTCCTTTGGGACGGTATTTACAGATCACATGTTTGTGTGTGATTACAAAAATGGTATGTGGCAGACGCCTCAGGTTATGCCGTATCAGCCATTGGTAATGGAACCCTCTTCCAGGGTCTTTCATTACGGACAGGCCGTTTTTGAGGGAATGAAGGCATATATGGATGACGACGGTGGTGTGTGGTTGTTCAGGCCTGACGAAAATTTTTCAAGGATCAATAAATCGAGTGTTCGATTGCAGATGCCGGAGTTCCCCGAGGAGTATTTCTTTGAAGGGCTGAACACGCTATTGCAATTAGACAGGGCGTGGATAAAACCAGGCGTTGGCAACTCACTTTATATCCGACCATTTGTAATTGCGACACAGGCTGGTATTTTAGCCGCCCCCTCAGATGAATATAAGTTTGTTATTATCTGTTCTCCTGCTCAGTCCTATTACGGTGGCGAAGTCCGCGTAAAGATCGCAGAAAAGTATAGTCGGGCTGCTGATGGTGGTTTTGGTTACGCTAAAGCGGCCGGGAATTACGCCGGACAATTCTATCCCACAAAGTTGGCCCAGGAAGAGGGTTTTCAGCAGGTGATTTGGACAGATGCCAATACGCATGAGTACATTGAAGAGGCAGGCACGATGAATATTTTTGTGAGAATGGGCGACAAACTGCTTACCTGTCCTGTGGGAGATCGCATCCTTGACGGAGTTACACGGAAAAGTGTGATTTCACTTGCGGAGGACCAGGGCATTGAATTAGAAATAAGGCCGATCAAAGTTCAGGAACTGCTTGACGGAATGAAGAATAATACGCTCAAAGAGTTATTTGGAAGCGGTACTGCTGCCGTAATCAACCCTATCTTAGGATTTGGTTATAAAGGTGAGCGATATGAATTACCTGCACTAGAAGATTCTTATGCCAGTCGCTTTAAGCAACAACTGATGGATATTCAGTACAACCGTTCTGAAGACAAGTTCGGATGGCGGTATCAGGTTGTTTAAATACAGAACTGATTTAAAATAAAAGAGCACCCTGACGGTGCTCTTTTTTAATTTTCGAGGATCTTTTTAATATCCGGTTTAAAATATCCCGGACCTTTAAGTACTTTTCCGTCTTCCCTGTAAATTGGTTTGCCATCAGCTCCTAATTTACTCATATTGCTTTTCTGTATCTCTTCAAATACCTCTTCAATCTTGTATTGCATGCCGTGCTCCAGGATAGTACCGCATAAGATATATAGCATATCGCCCAGGGCATCAGCTACTTCAACAAGATCATCTTCCTGTGCCGCCAGAAGATATTCTTTGTTCTCCTCATCCATGAGGTTGAACCTTAAATGGATCTTTTCAGCTCCGAGATTTGCTTTTGGCGATTGTGAAATACCAAGACCAAATGATTGGTGAAATAGTGCCACAGCGTTAATTTTGGCTTTCATTCTTCGTTAAAATTGGATTAGTTTTGCGTAAAAATAAGTATAATGTTCAGCAAAGGTCAACTAATATTTGCGATTCTTTTTGCGCTTGGGTTCACCATAATCATCATTCGCTCCTACAGGCAGGACAAAAATCTTCACCGCCGAAATTACAAAGGTGTAAAATGGGTAGGTATAGCATTCATCACATTTGTAATTATTCTATTTCTTATTAAGTTTTTTCTTAAAAATTAGGTTAATATTTTATTAACACAACAAAAATTTAGTTGTTCACAACATATTTCGTCTTTCATTCGTATAATATATTAAAAGGCGTAATTTTGCGTTATAATGTTAAACAAATCCGATAAATGACCACTTTTTTTGCGATTTTCTTAGTCTTGCTTGTTATCAATATCGCCTTATTGGTTTTCAGCAATTCTAAAATAAATCTTAAAATAAGTAAGTTTAACAAGAAGATTACCACCCAGTCTCCTTCGAAGATCTATCCCCTGAACCTCAGTTCATCGAAGTATAAAAAAGCCATTTAGATTTGTACCTTTAAGGTATGAAGCAACTTCTACTGGTATTTCTCGGGGGCGGCATCGGAAGCTGTCTTCGCTACCTGATAGGCAAATACACAAGCCAAAATTTCAACACTTACATCCTGGGAACCTTTACAGCCAACCTGCTGGGTTGTCTTATCATAGGTTTCGTACTGGGTATTACCCTTAGGGGCAACTATCTCAGTCAGAATCAGGCCCTCCTGCTCACGGCGGGTTTCTGCGGGGGCTTTACTACCTTTTCAACCTTTGCCGCAGAAAATCACAATCTTCTCAAATCTGGCGACCTGGTCCAATTCTCCGTTTACACTATAGCCAGTGTGGTTCTGGGAATTGCTGCCGTAGCACTGGGTTACTGGTTGTCTAAACTCTAAGCCGCATCCTTTTTACTTAACCCGGCGGCCTTAGCTACCCTCTAATAAAGTATTATAGGCTTATTTCCATATAACCCCGTCCGAGTTTATATTCTGTTTAACTGAATTATCCTACAATTTCACCATAATCCCATTTTTCTTAACTAATAATTTGATACCCATAATTTTTTGGGGGTATTGTTGTAAAAACAATAAAAATACATTAGACACCCCCTTTTTTTGATAGGGTAAAATTATTTTTTATATACATTTGGCGCCATTAACAAACCTTTAATTATGAAAAAAGTTGAGGCAATTATTAGAAAATCCAAATTTGATGACGTTAAGAAGGCGTTGCATCAGGTTGAGGTTAACTTCTTCAGTTACTGGGATGTAACAGGAGTTGGAAATGAAAAACAAGGGCATGTTTATCGTGGGATATCCTACAGTACAACAGACATCCAACGCAGGTATCTGGAGATTGTAGTTTCCGATGAATTTCTCGAGAGGACAGTAACTGCCGTTCTCGAATCTGCTTACACTGGAAATGTAGGCGATGGAAAGATTTTCGTTTCAGATGTATTGGAGGCTTACCGAATAAGAACTAAAGAAAACGGTAAAGCCGGAATCAACTAACTAAAACTAACTAATACTTTTTGAAAATGGACGCAGGATTATTTACAGCTAACAACATTTGGATGATGGTATGTACCGCTCTGGTATTTTTCATGCACCTGGGCTTTGCAGGTCTGGAAATAGGACTTACCAGGCAAAAGAACACCATCAATATCCTATTTAAGAACATATTCATTATAACAGTAGGTCTGCTGATGTATTACATAGGAGGCTTCAATTTAATGTACCCGGGCTTTGCAGAAGGATCTTCCGGAATCCTTGATTTTGCCGGATTTGGTATAAGTGCTCCGGAAAATGGCTTAACGCCTGAATACGCAGATGGCGGTTACACCTGGTGGACAGATTTTCTGTTCCAGGGAATGTTTGCTGCCACCGCAGCCACTATTGTTTCGGGTGCGGTCGCTGAACGGATCAAAATCGGACCTTTTATGCTATTTGTCATAATATATGTAGGTCTGGTTTATCCTATCGTAGGTTCCTGGCAATGGGGAGGTGGATTCCTTTCCTCTCTGGGCGGTGAAGAAGGTGGATTCTATGATTTCGCAGGATCTACGCTGGTCCACTCTGTAGGTGGATGGGGCGCACTAATTGGAATATGGCTCCTGGGAGCGCGTATTGGTAAATTTGGTGAAGACGGTAAGCCAAAAGCGATACCCGGCCACAATATACCATTGGCTACTGCAGGTGTCTTGATACTCTGGCTTGGTTGGTTTGGATTTAACGGTGGTTCTGTACTTTCCGGAGATCCTGCCCTGACCTCTCTTGTTCTGGTAACAACGAGTCTGGCAGCCGCAGCCGGCGGCGTAGGAGCATTGATCGTTTCTACACTCGCTTATAAGAATTTAGACCTTACCATGTTCCTGAACGGTATTCTTGGCGGACTAGTTGGTATCACTGCGGGTGCAGACCTGATGTCTCCCAACGAAGCCGTAATCATCGGACTTATAGCTGGCGCTATTATCGTGGGTGGTGTGGCCTTTATTGACAGGATCCGACTAGACGATCCCGTTGGTGCGGTTACGGTACACCTTATCTGTGGTATCTGGGGAACATTGGCAGTAGGACTGTTTGGAGACCTTGCAGGTGGCCAGCAGCTGATATATCAATTAACAGGTATTGCCGCGGCCGGAGTATTCTGCTGTATCTCAGCATTCATCATCTTCTATGCCCTTAAAAAGACTGTGGGTATAAGAGTTTCCAAGGATGAAGAGTTGGAAGGACTCGACCTCCACGAACACGGTATGGATGCCTACTCAGATTTCAGAATGAATCAGCACTAATAACATAAAATACTAACGGAGCGTTTGGCAGAACGCTCCGTTCAGTAACCATTTTAAATTCAAAGAAAGTCAATTTAACTCATTCCAATTAAGGAATAACTAAAGCTTGAACTATGAAAACGATTACAAACACAAGTTACATAAAATATTTGCTACTACTAGTGGCAATGCTCATGAGCGCTTCAATTTTTGCTCAGGATGAGGAAGAAGAAAAAGAAAGCAAATTTTCTTTTAGCGGTTCTGTTGATGCCTATTTCAGAACAAATTTTAATGGGCTGAATAAGGAAATACCGGTTATCGAAGCAGGTGATCAAATTGGGACCTTTTTACCTGCAGCACCTGGTACTTCTTTCGCAAATGATCCAGGATTCGCCTTGGGTATGGTAAACCTGGTGGCCGGATATGAAGGTGAAAAAGTAGGATTTGTCGCCGATCTTGTATTCGGTCCTAGAGGTGAAGATGCAGTATTCGGATCACCTTTCGGCTCTCCTAACATCGTTAACCAGTTATATGTATACTGGAACGTTAGTGAGAAAACCACATTGACCTTTGGTAACTGGAATACCTTTTTAGGATATGAAGTAATCTCACCCGTGGCTAACTTCAATTACAGCACTTCCTATATGTTTTCTTATGGACCTTTCTCACATGCTGGTCTGAAAGCAGATTTTGACCTTGGAAACGATTGGTCTCTTATGCTTGCTGTAATGAATCCTACAGATTTTACGGATATCAATCCGTTTAGCGAATATTCGTTCGGTGCTCAGATTGGTTTTGCCGGACAGTTCCTGAATTTCATTTATGGAAATCAAGGCACCAATGAAATTTTAATAGATGGTGTACTTACTGATACGGATGTAGAAGGACTGTTCCAGGTAGATTTCACTGGTGGATTTGATGTCTCAGATGCATTTTTCCTGGGCATTAACGCGACATATCAGGATACCGATGGTGTCGGATTCTACGGTGCTGCCCTCTACCCTCAATATCAAACATCAGATAATTTCGCTATCGGGCTTCGAGGAGAATATTTCTCTGAAGAGGGTGCCTTTGGTGCCATCGGAACCGGCGTGGAAGACTCCAATGTATTTGCCGTGACTCTTACGGGGAGGGCTACTATTGGGAACCTGATCATAATGCCTGAATTAAGATTGGACAGCGCTTCAGACGACTTTTTTGTCGATAGTGATCTGGAAGCACAGGACAGCCTGGCATCCTTCCTGCTGGCAGCAGTCTATTCTTTCTAACAATATAATCTCGAAATAGATTTAGTTTGGTTTGTGTTTAATTAAATGGAAGGGCCCTGACACTTCAGTCAGGGTTCTTTTTTTTTGTAGTCCTTCAAGCCTGCCAGGATCTCGGTGTCCAGATCGTTTACCCCGGGAACAATAGGACAGGAATACTTTTCATTATAAACACAATAAGGATTATAGGCTCTGTTAAAGTCGATCACCAATTCATCGCCTACAGGAATCTCCAGGTCTATATAACGTCCGCCGGCATAGGTGGAAAACCCATTTGTCTTATCTGTAAACGGCAGGAATAAATAGTTCTCATAACCCTCCTCGCTCAGCAATTCGAGATTCTGGTACACCTCCAGCTCAAAGTCGCGATCAGCAATGTTAAAACGCGCAATTCCGAAAACCCGTTCTGTAGACTTGCGGTCCGTGGTGGTAGGCATAAGGAAGGGCAGTGATTCAGGGGTTCTTTCAAGCCTGGCCAGCACACGAAAAGCAGTATCGGCCCTGAAAAATTCAAGCCCTTCAAAGTCCTGTCGCTCCTTATCGGACAATGGTGAACTGTCGGGATCGTAAAATGATTCATTTAGCTGCTGCTGGAATTGACGGATATCTGCCAGAAGATCTTTCGGATTATCATTCTTAATATCGGGATTTTCGTCGTGGTATTTTTTGGCGTCTCGGCATCCGCAGAGAAGCAGTGAGATAAGAAAGAAGTATAGGGGAAAGCAAGTCTTCATAGTTGTACCAGATGTCAGGATCAAAAGTACAACATAGTAATATTTTAATTAGATTTGCTGGGCAAAGGAAAAGATATGTATTATTCTCAGAATGTAATTAGGATTACAGTAAACCCTCGGGAACAGGTCCAGTGCTTTCATTGTTGAGAATGATTAACTTATAATTTAAAGCCTGGCTGTGAGTCAGGCTTTTTTTATGTTGTGAAAAGACTTATTACAAATTATCTGGAATCTTTCAAGGGGCTGTCAAGGGAAATCTGGTGGCTGGCGTTGATCACCCTGATCAATCGTTCAGGTACCATGGTCATCCCTTTTCTTTCCCTGTACCTGACTAAGGACCTCGGTTTTAGCCTGGAGAGTGTAGGACTTATTATGACCTTCTTCGGACTGGGCTCCCTGGTGGGCTCGTGGATTGGCGGCCGACTCACAGACCGTTTCGGATATTACAAAGTGATGCTGGTAAGCCTTCTCCTTACCGGTGTCTTTTTTGTTTCTATCCAGTACCTTGAGGTTTTCTGGCAGTTTTGTGCCGGTATATTTGTATTGATGATCGTGGCCGATGCCTTCAGGCCAGCCGCATTTGTGGCTATGAGCGCTTATAGCAAGTCTGAAAACAAGACAAGGTCTGTAACACTGATCAGGCTGGCCATAAACCTCGGCTTTTCGGCTGGTCCTGCCATTGGTGGTTTAATCATAGCCACCCTGGGTTACAGCGGACTTTTCTGGGTAGACGGAGTTACATGTATTCTTGCAGCAGGCTTGCTCCTGCTCCTGTTGAACCCGAAAAAAACCAAAGAATCTGACGAGGTGATCAACGAATCCCCGAAATCAGTTTATACAGATGTTCCTTATTGGCTCTTCTTTGCCTCTATGGTCTTGTTCGGATTCATTTTTGTGCAGTATTTCTCCACCTTACCAATTTATTACAACGATATCCACGCTCTGAGCGAACATCAGATCGGTTTATTATTGGGCATGAACGGTTTTATCATTTTTGTGCTGGAAATGCCATTGATACGTTACCTCGAATTAAAAACAAGTTCCAAGATCTCTAACATGATCCTTGGATTCCTGCTCGTAACCTTAAGCTTCCTGGTGCTTAACCTCACTTCATGGGTAGGAATACTGGTAATAGGAATGCTACTTATGACTGTTGGTGAAATGATTGTATTTCCATTTTCCAACGCCTGGGGCCTGAACAGGGCCAAACGGGGCAGGCAGGGTGAATACATGGCGCTATACAGTATTTCCTTTTCCATATCGCATATTTTTGCTCATAATAGCGGCATGCTATCAATTGCCAATTTTGGCTACGAACTGAGTTGGTATGGAGCTACGATAATAGGTCTTATCGGTATTTTGCTACTTTTACTTCTGAAAAAACTAATGCGTAAAAAAACCTGAACCATATGCAAAAGTTAGTAGTGCTGTTGTCGATTATAATTGTCAGTGTTGGTGTAAGCTGCAATCCTTCAACTAAGGATCAAAGCAAAATGGCAGAGTCAAGACATGAAGTGAACTTAGACAGTACCCGATACAATGTTGCTTTTCTTATTATGGACGGTACCTATAATACCGAGTTCACAGCTCCTTTTGACATCTTCCAGCATACCCAATACAGAAAGGGTATAAAGGCGATGAATACCTTTACAGTGGCAAATACACTCGATCCTGTCACTACTTTTGAAGGAGTTCGCATACTGCCGGATTTTGATTATACCAGTGACCTATTGCCAAAGATCGACATCCTGGTCGTGCCCAGCGCCGAACATCACCTCGATAGTGATCTGGAAGATGAAAAGATGCTGAATTTTGTCCGTGAGGCAGACAGGGAGGCTTTATTTGTCACCTCCCATTGCGATGGAGCATTCGTATTGGCTAAGGCCGGATTGCTGGATAATGTAGTCTCCACAACCTTTCCAAGCGACATTGAACTTTACAAAAATATGTTCCCGGATCTGCAAGTGGCCGATAGTGTACTATTTGTTCATGACGGGAAATATATTACATCTGCAGGGGGCGCCAGGAGTTTTGAAGCAGCGCTATACCTCTGTGAATATTTATATGGCGGGGAAATCGCCAGGTCTATTGCCGGCGGCCTTGTGATAGACTGGGAACTCAGCCAAGTCCCAAGTATTATTCCTCAATGATCTCATAGCGGGCGTCTTTGAGATACTTTTCTATCAACTCGTTAAATTCTGGTGTGATCCTCAATAAGGCTGTATTCTCAAGCTTATATAAGGCAGCCTTGTCCTTGTATCCCTTTTTTAACAGCTCCTCCAGGTAGAACAGACATGTGCCGAAATCCTCATACCGGGCACTGTCAGAAATGATCTTTAGGTAATAGTCAAAATTATCGGGCTCCGTAATAGTTTTCAGCATCCAGAGATAGCTGACCACCTCATCATCTACCGGATTTTCTGCCATCTCAATATCAATATTGTCTTCGATAAGGGCATTGAGGTAGGCCAATAAGCGCATACCCATGCGCTGTTCTTCTTTTGACGGCTTTTTGGCATATTGATTCAGTTCGCTCACCTGATAATTCCACCAGCCAAGATTATTGTAATTTAAGGTGGATATGTCTTCCAGCAAATTGTACTGGTACTCATCACGCATCAGTGATTCCTTAAAAATTGCAGCATTTTCATTTCTTCGCTGAGTCTTGTAAAGCTTGCTCTTTCGCAATTGCTTTCTCCTTTCCAGCAAAGAGTCTACAGACCTGTGTACCTGATACAGGCTGATCACTTCACTGATCTGATTATAGGCAGATAACAAGTCTCGTTGTTCAAGTAAGACCTGAATCTCCTCCATCTCCGCATGAAACTTTTGCTCGATATAGGCCGCGTCCTTAGCCAGACTTCCACGCGCCATAGCTTGCAGGGTAATCGCCTGAAGGCTTTTGTCGATATATGATTTATCCGGCCATTCCTGACCCCCTTGAAATATCCGTAATTGATTGGGGAACTTAAGTCGTTTTAGGGTAGAACGCTCAGCAACCATATCCGGATAATTATAATCCTGATCTCCTACTACACCTATAAAATGAAATGTATTTCTGCTGGTCAGCAGTTCGTAATTGGGTATAGGGGCACCTATGGATACTACACCTTTGTACTCCTTGATAAAGGAAGGCAAAAGGGATGCGAATCTGGCCCCTGAAGTATGTCCCACTGCATATATTCTGCTACCATCCGTCGGGATCATCGCCTTGACATTTTTAAGCAAGCGACTTACTACCAGTATATTCTGTGCGACCGTAGCGCTATCACGCAAATTATTTGAACCTACTAGAACATAACCTTCTGCCTCGGCCGTATTTATAAACATAGAAAGAACCTGCTTACCTCTTCCTTCCATATCACATACAAACAGGACAGGCCATTTTTTTTCGGCATCGAAGTCGCTGGGAACAAAAATGGCGTATGACTCCTTTTCCGTGACTTGCAGCGAATCTGTAATGACCCCTCTTATCAGGGTAATCTCCTGGGCGTAAGAACCCATCTGGAGTAGAAAGCTCAATAAGAAGAAGAGAGTTGAGATCTTTTTCATACCAAGAAATGGTTTATCAAAAACCCGGCCAAAGTTACATAACGATGATCTTCATAATAAATTTCCACACTGATCCTGTATTGGTATCGGATTTGATTCCCCTGCCCCAATAAAGAAAGTGATTAAATTTCCAACACACAAATATGATGGAAGCATCTGTTAAACAAAAACATTACCTGGTGATAGGCGCATTGGCAATAACATCTGAAAGTATGATATTCGTTCTTGTTTCCCCATACTGAATCAGCATATCAATAAATTTCTCAAGGTGAAACTGATCGCGAAGCACCACCTCCATAATTATATTCTCGTTGCCCGTTATCCGATAACAATTTACCACTTCATCCAGTGTTTTAACCTTGTCCAGAAAAGGTTTGAGCTTACCCATAAATGCTTTCATGGTGATCATGGCACGAAGCTGATATCCGAGTTTGCTATGGGATACCTTTGCAACATATCCTTCCAGGATCCCGGTGTCTTCCAGCTTTTTAACACGCTCCGCCACAGCAGGTGAGGTCAGGCCAATTTTGCGTCCGATGCTTGAAAAAGATTCTCTTGAATTTCGCTGCAGAAAGGCCAGAATCTTCCAGTTTAGATCATCTATTTTCATTTTTAAACTCTCCATGAGTATTTCTTTAATTTTTAAAACGCAATATACGAATAAGCTAATTATTTTAAAGTAAATAGTAATAATTAGGGCGTAACTTTAAACTATCGTATTGCTTAAAAAGAAAATGGCCTACAATAATTTCAAATCGATACCGGTATATAGGAAGGCACTGGATCTCTGCACAATAAGCAGGGAAATAGCTTCTTTTGTGTCCTATAATAAAGATCTGCTAAAACTTTACCAGTCGAATAGTCTGCGGGATCACATTGCGGATTCGCTCTTAACGGATGCCATTCTGATACCACAGCAAATAGTACAGGCAGAGACATCCGATTCCCAGGCTGTGCGTATGAAAAGTGCCCGGTTTATCAATATTATGATCAGGAACATCAATTCCTACTGCAACGGACTGGAAAAAGACGGTGTTGAGGAAAAAGAATACCTCAATTTGCTCCGTAAAGAGATCAGAAGTTTTAGAAAGACTTTTAGGATATGGAGAAAATCACTGGTGCGCAGACGAGGCGATGGCTGGGGTTTTAATGACGGTCTTGGATTTTGATTCCGGGATAGTCACTGATTATATCCTACATATTTCTGCGGTATTGTCCACCCACTTCAAATAATGCCTGGGTTATCTGGCCCAAAGAACAGTATTTGGTCACTTCCATAAGTTTTTCAAAGATGTTTTCATTGTGTATTGCCACCTGTTGCAATTCCGACAATAATGCGTCGGCCTGTTCCTTCCAGGCCTTGTGAAGATTGTCATGTGTTTGGATCTGGGCTTCCTTCTCCTCCTCGGTGGCCCTGATGACTTCGGCAGGCAGGATAGTTGGCGAGCCTTTTGAGCTGAGGAAGGTATTCACCCCGACGATCGGATAGGCACCACTGTGTTTCAGTGTTTCATAATGAAGGCTCTCTTCCTGGATCTTTGACCTTTGATACATGGTCTCCATAGCACCCAGTACCCCACCTCGTTCTGTGATACGGTCAAATTCTATAAGGACAGCCTCCTCCACATCTCCGTTAATTCATCTATGATAAAGGAGCCCTGCAGGGGGTTCTCATTTTTGGCCAGTCCCAGTTCCTTGTTAATGATCAATTGTATTGCCATGGCACGGCGTACCGATTCTTCGGTCGGTGTGGTGATGGCTTCATCATATGCATTGGTATGCAGCGAATTACAATTATCATAGATCGCGTATAGGGCCTGCAGTGTGGTTCGAATATCATTGAAATCAATCTCCTGGGCGTGTAGGCTCCGGCCCGAAGTTTGAATATGATACTTAAGCATTTGGGCCCTGGGGTCTGCATGGTACTTCTCTCGCATTGCCTTAGACCATATTCTCCTTGCAACTCGCCCAATGACCGCGTATTCGGGATCGATACCATTTGAAAAGAAAAATGAGAGATTCGGTCCAAATTTATTTATGTCCATTCCCCTGCTCAGATAATACTCCACATAAGTAAAGCCATTTGCCAGGGTAAAGGCCAGCTGTGTTATGGGGTTGGCTCCTGCCTCAGCAATATGATATCCCGAAACTGAAACGGAATAGAAATTCCTAACCTCCTTTTTAATGAAATACTCCTGAACATCGCCCATTAATCTCAGTGCAAATTCTGTGGAAAAAATGCAGGTATTCTGAGCCTGGTCTTCTTTTAAGATATCGGCCTGTACCGTACCTCTTACCTGAGCCAGGGTTTTGTTCCGGATATCCTCATAGATCTCCATGGGCAGCACCTGGTCACCGGTCACACCCAGCAGCATCAGACCGAGCCCGTTATTTCCTTCAGGAAGCTCCCCCTTGTATTCAGGTACAGCTACCTTTTTCTTTTTATAGATAGCACGGATCTTAGCCTTTACCTCTTTTTCCAGTTTATGTTCCTGAATGTACTTTTCACAATTCTGGTCTATAGCGGCATTCATAAAAAATCCGAGTAACATAGGTGCCGGTCCGTTGATTGTCATGCTGACAGAAGTCATTGGATCACTGAGATCGAAACCGGAATAGAGCTTTTTAGCATCGTCAAGACAACATACGGATACTCCGGCATTGCCTATTTTCCCGTAAATATCAGGACGTCTGTCAGGATCGCTGCCATACAAGGTAACTGAATCGAAGGCCGTGGAAAGTCTTTTGGCATCCATATCGAGGCTTACATAGTGAAACCTTCTATTGGTCCGTTCCGGTCCCCCCTCCCCTGCAAACATCCTGGTAGGGTCCTCACCCGTTCTTTTAAACGGGTACAAGCCCGAGGTATAAGGAAATTCACCAGGTACATTTTCCTGCATAGACCATTGCAGCCAGTCTCCCCAGGCCTTGTAGCCGGGCAGTGAAACTTTGGGTATAGAGGAGCCGGACAGTGAATTTGTATGTGTTTGTATTCTGATCTCTTTATCACGTACCAGGAACTTGTATTCGTCGGCCCGATAACGTTCTATTTTCCCGTCCATATTCAATATAATTTCCCAGGATGAGGGATCGAGTCCTTGTCTGAGGGTTTCGAACTCATCTGATAAACGGTTGATGAACTCCTGATCAGCCTTGGAAAATGGTTTTGCAGCTTTGATCGAGATCCCCTTTTTACCGAGCTCGATCTGACCGGCGGTAATATATTCAAGGGTCAGGTAAATTCCATAGAGTCGCTGGGCCAATTGCGCCTGCGCCGTTGCCCGTGCATCATAGGCGCGATTATTCTCTGAGATCTCAGACAGGTATCGGGTCCTGGCCGGAGGAATCACATAGAGCTGTTCTTCCATCTCATCCGTTACCTCATATGTGGACCCGAGATCGGTAGCAGCCTTTGTTTTCAAACTATGCATGACAGCCTTGTAAAGCCTGTTCATTCCCGGATCATTGAATTGTGATGCGATGGTGGCAAAAACCGGCAGTGCTTCAACATCGGTTTCCCATAATTGGTGGTTGCGCACATATTGTTTTCTTACATCTCTTAAAGCGTCCTGTGCCCCTCTCTTATCGGATTTATTGACGGCCACCAGATCCGCAAAATCGAGCATATCAATTTTTTCCAATTGGGTGGCAGC